>Ga0102941_1000865_pt1 | contig 14385 bp, 8 predicted proteins | sample SalPonR2_C_D2_MG_FD_79281 | JGI IMG/M metagenome (GOLD analysis project Ga0102941, IMG submission 79281) | Salt pond soil microbial communities from South San Francisco under conditions of wetland restoration - Salt Pond MetaG R2_C_D2_MG | ecosystem: Environmental > Aquatic > Marine > Intertidal... | reverse complement strand
TTAATAACGCTTGAATAATAAACACAAAATTTTTGTATAAATTTGTTGGAAATAGCTAGTTCTGCAATTTGACTTTTTGCTACAAAAATTATCTTTCCAGCAGGAATATCGCAAATTTCTGGAGAATTATAATGTGGAATATAATGGAAAATATGGTTGGGGATGAATATGCATGTATTCAACCTTTTCAGGGTTGGTATTTTTATACTTCTACTTTTACACCCGGGGCGTTGCCCTGAGCTGGGATATAATTCCCCTTTAGGGAATTTCAACAAGTTTCTTTAGGGATGAATTCTACTAAAAATTATGGCTCAATATCAAATAAGGAATTATTCATACTCAGGTATACAATCAATTAATTATGTTATATCATTTTCTCCGAAGGAGAAATATAACCTAGCCCGGGACGTTGCCCTGAGAACAAAGTAAACAGGAATACATATTCCCTGAAAGGAAATAATAAATTTATATAATGTGAGGGGAAAAATAAGTTTGAAATATTAGTTATTAAATATGTCAAATATTACTGCGTTCAACTTCAATTTTAGACTAATAAGCGGTTATTCATAATAATAAAAAATTATTGAACTAGCAACACATATTCCACCTATTACAGTTGTTAAAGTAGGTTCCTCTGGCAAAAATATCCAGGAAAATATTGCTCCAAAAGCAGGTATCAAAAATTTCCATAGATTAAGATCTGAGACCTTTATATTACGTTTTTTCAATAAATGATACCAAATCGTAAAAGCTAGAGCGCTTATAAGAGATAGCCACAATAAAGCAAAATAAAATTTGGTAGTTAAGTTTGCTAAAGAAGGGAACCCTTCAACGAAATAAGAGAGCACAAGGAGTGCGACACCACCTAAAAATAATTGAGCTGAAACTAATATTTTTGGCGGGGGTGTCTTTTCTTCTTTGGCTACTGTTACATTTCCCATCGCACCGGAAAAGGTACTTATAAGTAATAATAATATACCCCCAAGCTCATTTAAACCCTCTAGAGTCCAGGGATTTCTGCTTAAGGCTATAATAACAATTCCTGTCATTCCAATAAGGATGCTAATAATTTTCCTAAATACAATTTTGTCATCTTCCATAATAATATGAGCAGTTATGGCTGAACTCAAGGGAGCAGAGCCCATAATTATCGCAGCTGATGCCCCTGAAACTATTGAAATTCCTGTATAAAATAAGAAATAATAGATAAATGTTTGATATAAAGCAACTTTTAAGATAGTAAAAAAATGCAATTTCACCTGTTTAAAATAATTATTAATATTGCCGCTTATAAAAAAAAGCAATATTCCTGCTAAAATAAATCTAGCTCCCGCAAAAAATATAGGGGTAACATAATTTAAGCCAATTTTAATACCAACAAATGCAGTTGACCATAGTATACACGCAATTATGGCTCCTGACATATCTTTCAGACTAAAATTTTTTAGCATAAACGTTTTCTAATTAAAACTTTAGGGTTAATTTTTGATTAAATATTATAATAGAATAATTGGCTAAAATTTATAATATTTTTTCTATACTATCATTGCCATAACAACATTAAGAAATGAGCAGCAGACCAACTAAAATTATGAGCATTTAGTCCTTTGCCATTTAAGGGCCAGTAATTTTCCCTTATTGTGGGACCAGCTTTACTTATTCCGTTTGCATTATCCAATAGTTTTCTCGTCAGTTTATGTGCCTGCTCTGTATATCCATAATTTCTCATTGCTTTTACACCAAAATATGCTTGATCCAGCCAAACTGGTCCTCTCCAATATTTTTGAGAAAATTTTGAATTAGATTTTGCCACAGTTGGGAAAGGATAATATGTGTTAAACTGCGTAGTATCTAATATATTATTTGCAACTTTTTCAGCCTGTACTTCCGTAGCCAGATTAGCCCAAAGCGGAATCCATCCTGCTGGATCTTTTGTATTTATCTTTTTGTTATTTTTGAATTTAATATCATAAAAGTACCCAGTTGATCTATCATACATTTGTTCTCTGATTTTTTTTCCAAGTTGTTTAGCTTCTACTTTAACTGAGTCAATGAATTTTTGTTGATCTAATTTTTTCGCCATTTGTAATAAATATTGTTTTTCAGCATACAAATAACTATTTAGATCAACAGATTCTTGATTTAAAGAATAGGCATTTTCGCCATTCTTTAATATTTTAGCACTATCAAAACGTACGGCATTATCCATTCCACTTTCCCATTTTGCAGCTATCAATGTCCCATCCGTAGAACCGTATTCACATAAACCATTATTATCATGATCCCTGAATTTATACCACCAATCGTGATATTTAACCAATTGTGAGAACATTTCCACCAAAAATTCTTTATCACCAGTCTCTTTAAAGATTTTCCAGACCGCCCAGGTAGACAATGGTGGTTTTGTATTTCTCCAATTATTATCCTTTTTATTTTCATATATACAATCAGGAATCATTCCCTTTTTATTTTGATAATCAAACATTGTATATATTTGCTGTTTGGCCAATTCTGGTGCAAATTTCGCAAGTGCTACTGAATGTTTCCATGAATCCCAGGCCCAAAATCCATTAAAATAATCTACACTGGAAGAAGGGAATAAACCAGAGTGGTTTAAATCGCCTTGAGGACTTCTCCAATTTAATACTAATGTTTCCAGAGACTTAATAGCAATTTTCTTATACCTATCAGATTTTAAATAATCACTATTCTCCATTAAAATATTTTCAATATAACTGTTCCATCGCACTTTATTTCTATTAAAATAGTTTAATGAGCTATTATACCTTTTTACATCCGAAGTCTCATTTTTGCCAGAATAAGATACAATATAATTACCAACAAATTTTTCCTGGTTATTGATCTGTTTTTCTTTTCCTACTATTTTATATCTTTTATCACTCGTTTTTAGTGTGCTTTTACTGTTTAAATTTTTGATTTTTAATCGTTTATTATTTTCTAACTTGTATTGAACTGCATTACTTTTCTTGGTTAAAGTAATATTTTTTAACCAACTTTTACCTGTTAATTCTAATTTTGCACTTTTTCCACTATCGGAATTGTTCTCTAATATAACTTTAACAAGTATAGAATTTTTTGATATATAAATCAGTTTGATTCGTAAATCTGTTTTATTAATTCTATATCTTTGGATTAAAATGCCCGGATAATAATTTATTTCTGGTACTTTACAATTCTTTAAAGGGAGTTTTGAACCATCTATATATATATTAAAATTAAGACAGGATTTACTAAACCACTTTTGTTGATCTAATAAGTATGGACCAGCAAAACTTCCAAAATATGAACTATCGGATTCTGAAGGTAACCCAAATCCAAACCAGGCCCCTCTATCACTAAAAAAATATGAACTCAAATCCTTCCTACTATCAGGGATGTTTTGTATATTCAGCAAATTGGGGTATTTTTTTCTTAAATTAGATTTGTTCTCAACTGTCCCGCAAGCAGATAGAAAAAACCAAAAAAGAAAAAATATTATTGGTATGATAAATTTGTGATTGTTTTGAAATTTTTCCATATACCTTGACCCTTCAATTATACTCAATATTATTCACAACAAATTATTTTAGGATTTATTTTTGTTATGGCAGCTCTCAATTTTAAAAAGATTCTTAATTCACTTTACAAGTTTTTAGAATTCAAGGAGACTCTCCAGTTTTCAGAGAGTCTCCTTGGATTGAAATTATCAGATTATTTATTCATAATTAGGATTAGTATTTACCTCAGATTCAGGAATTGGATAATATAGATCCTCTCTACTGAAATTTCCTGCTGCCTTTTCTCTTCCATGTTCTCTTAATATTTGCTTCAATTTTCCAATATCATCTTTGTACCATCTTACCAGGTCATGGAACCTCATATATTCACCTCCCAATTCCAGAGGTCTTTCAACATGTCTTATATGTTCCCTTAACTCACCTTGACTCATATTCTCGACCGGAACAACACCAGCTCTATTTCTAACTTTATTTACATAGTTAATGGCTTCTGAAGTCTTGCCCTGTTCATTGAGAGCTTCGGCAAGCATCAGTAACACATCCGAATATCTAATTACCATATAATTAGCCCCAGATTGCCAAATTGCCATATCTCCCTGGTCATAGTAACAATATTTTTTCCAAAATGCTCTATTTTCATTCGTCCCAAAATAGGTTTCATATTTAGTTTTGTTTTCTTCCGCCTCTTCAGGAAAATACCACACATCAGACTTTTTATGATTGAATACAGTTGAAGCCAATGCCCTTGAACTTATCTCACCAGAAGAACTAGTATCATTTTTATATAAATTTTTAATATAATCATTAGCGTAGATAGTTAACCATCCTTCTTCACTCAGTTGAGGTGGAAAAGAATTAGTCTCAGTTCTTCCACCAGTTGTTTTTTGTGTATAATTAATTTCAAAAATAGATTCTTTGCTGTATTCATTCGAACCATTAAATAATGTTTCAACATTATCAACTAAACCATATTCTCCCATATTAACAACATCCTTAAACTGACTTTCGGCTTTAGACCATTTCCGTTGATATAGATAAGCCTTACCTAATAAAGCTGTCGCCGAACCTTTTGTGGCTCTTCCTAGCGATTTTGATTCCCAGTTATTTGGCAGTACACTCTTAGCATCAGCCAAGTCATTTTCAATTTTTGACCATACTTTTTCTCTTTCCACAGGGGATTTATAGTAATCTGCTCTCTCTTCAGGTGTTTCTGTGATCAAAGGAATATTTTTAAAATTAATCAGTAAATGAAAATGATAATATGCTCTTAAAAATTTCGCTTCTCCGATATATTTATTTCTGGCTTCCTTATCAATATCCATATTTTTCACATTTTCTATAACTTGATTAGATGCGTATACCCCTTGATACATCGATTCCCAATAATTACTTAACCAATATTTTGTATTGGGAGTGTTGTACAAATAAGCTGCTCTAAAAGTACCACCAATACCTGGACTATATCCAGCTAAATCACTTCTAACATGTTGAGTCACAAACCAATGTTCAGCTGCTCCCCATGCTCCTCCCCAGACTTGCATTTGAGTTTTTGCATAGGCAGCTGTGATGGCCTTTTTTGCATCATCTTTAGTTTCCCAAAATTGGGCTTCTGTGGGTTGATTTGGATTTGTTACATCTAAATTCTTTTCACAACTTGAAACAAAGACCAAAATTACTGTAAATAATATTGCTATAAATTTAGTATATTTCATCGATATGCCTCTTTGTTATAAATTATAAATTAAGTTGTATTCCAGCCGTCACCTTTTTGGCTAATGGATAAGGTGACCGATCAACTCCGCGTGAAAATAATCCATCATAACTAATTGAAGGATCATAGCCGCTGTATCCTGTCAAAGTTAAAAGATTATCTCCAGCAATATATAGTCTTAAATTACTTAATCCAATATTTTCAGTTGATTTATTTGACAAAGTATATCCCACTTCTATATGCCGTAATCTTAAATATGAAGCATCCTCAAGAAAAAAATCTGAGACCCTCATATTATTATTAGGATCGCTTACAGTTAGTCTTGGAATACTACTATTTTTATTGTCTTCTGACCAGGCATCTTCCAGATCTTTGTGCATAGCATGAAATCCGTCATCCATTCTCATTGTCAGCCACTTTGAACCATTATACATTTTTTTCCCTGTAATACCATACAATTGAAAATTAAAATCAAAATCATTATATGATCCATTACAATTGAGTCCAAATTCAAAATTTGGTTGAGCACTGCCCATAAATTGCCTATCTTCACTATCAATTTGGCCATTACCATTTTGATCTACAAATTTAAGATCACCTGGCTTAGCATCGGGTTGTATCAAATCGCCTTCCTTATCAGTATAATTATTTACTTCGGATTGAGATTGAAAAATTCCATCTGTTTCATATAGATAGAAGGATGCAACAGGTTCACCTACTACAGTTCTGGTTGTGTAACTTCCGCTCCAGTGTACTGTGCCACCAGTAATATCTTCAGCTTCTCGAACACCTAAATTTTTGACCTCATTTCTATAAGTAGTTGCAGTAGCAGATATTTGATATTTAAATTTACCTTTATAACTATTATAGGTTGCTTTTAGTTCAATACCTTTATTTTCCATTTCTGCACTATTGATAGTGGGATTATCACTTCCTCCAGCAGAAGGAGGTATGGGTAAATCATATAAGATATCAGATGTTTTCTTAACATAGTAATCAGCAGAAAACTCTAGTTTGCCTTCTAGAATTCCTACATCCATACCCAAATCACTCGATTCTGTTGTTTCCCATTTTATTCCCCGGGAAGGAAAACTTGTTACTCTAGCACCAATAGATATTGGCTGATTTTTACCGGGTCCGAAAGGATAATTTAAGCTATTATTATCACTACTAATATTAGCAATATATTGATAATCTCCAATTTCTTGATTACCCAAGACTCCATAACTTCCACGGAGTTTTAATTTACTTATTTTAGCAACATTAAAAAATTGTTCCTCACTAACAACCCATCCACCAGAAAGGGAAGGGAATATTCCATAGCGATCATCCTTATTAAATCTAGAAGAACCATCTCTTCTGATATTTCCCTGTAAGAAGTATCTATCCCCATAATTATAGCTTATTCTACCAAACATAGATTCAAGTTTTGAGGAATACTTTGATCCGCCTACATCTTCGCTTTCCGAAGCACCATCTAGTACTGTAATTTCATTATTAGGAAAACTTTTACCATATCCATAGGTAGATCTATAGTTTGTTTCTTCCCATGAGTAACCAGCCATTGCTTTTAAATAATGTTTCTTAAATTCAAAAGTATAGTTTAGAATATTATCAAGTATAGTATGATACTCTCTTGACCTTGTTTCTTCCATTATAGTTTTTTTTCTTTGATCATAAGCACTCGAAAAATATTTTGGACTGTATAGATAACTATAATTGTTAGATATATTTTGGCTAACACGAAATTTATAACTCAAATTTTCTAAGATATTAAACTCCATATATCCAGAGGCCATAATATCAAGATTGTCATACTCGTTATCGTCTAATTCCATTTTAGTAAGGGGATTATATGCCTTTTGTAGGCCTAATTCTGACGATTGCACTCCATACCCGGATTCAGTATTGCCATTATATACTGGTGTCAAGGGACTCATTCTACTTAATTGATAAAAAGAAAAAGAAGAATTCCATCCTCCTGTACCACCTGTACCCCGAGATTTTCCTGTACTTCTATTAATTGAAAAAGACTCACCAATTTTAAATCTACCTTTCTCAAAATCAGAATTTATTCTAAGTCCCATTTCCTCATTACTAGTTGTAGTAACAATCCCTTTTTGTTTTTTATAAACTCCTGATACTGAATAATTATATGTTTTACTGCCTCCTGATACACTTAAATAGTGTTTGGCTAAGGGAACATTTCTAAAATATTCATCCTGCCATTTAGTACTAGAGTATTTGGAAGGATTCTTTTGGTAATCTGTAATGAAAGTAGGTAAGGGATTTTCACCATAACTTCCGCCTTCTTTTTTGAATGAATTGTCCCATGCTTTTTTAGCAATATTTACATATTTGCTAGTACTATTCACTAATGGGAACATATCTGGTACAAATTGGTAGCCAACACTACTATTATAATTTATATTCAATCCACCGTCTTCTCCCCTTTTAGTTGTAATTTGGACAACACCATTAGCAGCCCTCGAACCATAAATTGCCGCAGCTGAAGCATCCTTCAAAATATCCATAGATTTAATATTTTCAACATTTACATTATCGAGATTATCAACAGGAACACCATCAACTATAAAAAGAGGGCTATTATTCGTAAATGTTCCTGTCCCACGGATTTTGATACTCGCACTTGAACCAGGGGCACCACTCAGGGAAGATACATTCACACCAGCTGCCATCCCTTTTAACGCTGAGCTCGTATTGGCAGTCCTTATATTCTTTACATTTTCTGCATCTACACTTGATACTGAAGCAGTTACATCTTTCGCTTTTTGAGTACCATAACCAACTACAACTACTTTATTTCCCTTCAGACTTTCCAAATTCATTTCAAAATTAACTCGTGTACTTGCATTTTTCTCAACTGTAATCTTTTTTCTAGCTGCTTCGTATCCAATGAATTGTGCTTTTATCACATAGTCTCCTGGAGGTACATTATTGATTATATAGTCACCATTTTCATCAGTTGCTGCACCAAAATTTGTGTTCTCCAGCTGAACATTCACTCCAAAAAGTGGTTCACCTTTATTACTCATCACATTTCCTATGACTTTACCACTACTTTGGGCAAATATGACACTCACTCCTATGATCAGCGTAAATATTAAAAGAGTCCATATTTTTCCCTTCATAATTACTCCTCGTTAGATTAAAAGATTAAAAATTTCTTGCATAACTTTTACTCTAATTTAATTTTCTTGCTTTATTAACATTAATAAGACCTGATTGATCATTTATTTTCAACATATTAGACCAACCTACTTTCATTTTTGCTGTCTTCGAAAACATGTTCATCAATTAAAGTTATATGCACTTTTCAACAAATGCAAGAGTTTATAGTATTTTTTTCCTTAATGATATATTTGTTGTTTTATCAGTGATTTATATGATAAATATAAAATTATATTTTATTATTACCGAAAACATTTTCGGTAAAAATAGTATTTGTCAAAAACATTGCTCTGGTTTTTATATAGATTTATACATGTCCTTTTTATATTTTTTTTATATTTTTAGGTTATTTAATGACTTTGCTTATAGTACTTCTCTAGATTTTATCGTAAATATAATATACCGAAAACATTTTAATTTTTAAAAAATTTTATTACATTTTAGTCAGAAAATAGATTGTTTATACTCTAGTGCTCATTTAATCCTTATTCAAAAAATCAATCTGCCTTAGTCCAATTGCATTGTGATTTTTAAAAAAAATAATCTAATAAATTAAGGGCAAAAAATGAATATAGCACAGAATGCAAAAAAATTACTTAGCCTAGAAGATAAAATAGCAGTGATCTCTGGAGGAGCTTCCGGAATTGGATTAAGCACTGCCAAAAAATTTCTGAAATTTGGAGCTAGTGTTGCCATTTTAGATATTGATAAAAAGGGACAGAAAATCTGTGAATCTTTAAGTAAAAAAGGGCAGGCCACTTTTATACAATGTGATGTAAGTATAGCTGAAGACTGCAAATCTGCTGTCAATCAAATAACCGAAAGATGGAACCAAATTGATATTTTGTTCAATAATGCTGGAGTTGCAATCCGAAAAGACGCTGTAGATCTGGAACCTGAAGAGTGGGACAAAGCTCTCGATGTTAGTCTCAAAGGGCAGTACCTCTTAACTAAGTACACAGTACCTGCAATGAAAAAATCGGGTGGGGGCAGTATTATTAACTCAGGTTCAGGCTGGTCTTTGAGAGGAGGTGAAAACGCTGTCTCCTACTGTGCTATGAAAGGTGGAACTTTAAATATGACTAGAGCAATGAGTATAGATTATGGAGAGAATAATATAAGAGTAAATACAGTCTGCCCGGGGGATGTAGATACACCGATGCTTAAAAGTGAGTGTGAACAACTAGGCCAGAGCTATAATGATGAATTCAAAGAAAAATGTGCTGAAGAAAGACCATTAAATCGTATAGGAACACCTGAAGATATTGCCAATACTGTCCTGTTTCTTGCCTCCGATATGTCAGCCTGGATAACTGGCGCCCATATTGTTGTTGACGGAGGAGGAATAGCGGGTTGATCTGTCAAAGTAAAATAGGATAAGTCCCTAAAGTAAAAAATTATTTACCACCCTGTGCTTTGGCGAAACCTTATTATTATTTTTGATAATATAATCATCTTTCATAGTTGTTTCTATTTAGTATTCTAAGAAATATTTTTTAAAAATAATAAAATTACTGGAGGTAGCATGAAAAAAATTTTATATACATTAATTTTGCTTTCTTTCTTATTTGGAGCAGACTCGAAACATGATTGGCAAAATCCTCAGTTAATCAATAAAAATCGAGAACCTGGGCATGCCCTTAATTTTCCTGAATCTAACAAAGATATCATCAATTTAAGTGGAAAGTGGAAGTTTAAAATATCTAAGAATCCCTCAGTTCGTCCAAAATCTTTTTATAAGCCAAATTTTGATGTTTCAAATTGGAGCATAATTAAAGTACCCGGACATTGGGAATTACAGGGATATGGAACGCCCATTTATACTGATGTAGAATACCCTTTTGAACCTAACCCACCTCAAGTACCAGAAAAAAATAATCCAGTTGGTTCCTACAGAAGAAGTTTTACCCTTCCTCAAAATTGGCTTCAAAAAGATGTTTACTTATATTTTGGCAGTATTCGATCAGCTATGTATGTCTGGATAAATGGTAAAAAGGTAGGATACTGTCAGGGTAGCAAAACACCCGCCGAATTCAAGATAAATGATTATATAAAGTCCTCAAATAATACTATTTCATTACAGATTTTTAGATATAGTGATGGAACCTATCTAGAAGGTCAAGATTATTGGAAGATGAGTGGAATAGAACGTAGGGCTTTAGTTTATGCCCTACCCAAACTCAAAATCAAAGACTATTTTATCAAATCTACTCTCACTGACAATTATAAAAATGGATTATTATCCGTAAATGCCAAAATTGAAAATAATAATCCCAAAAAGATCAGAAACTATCACTTGCAAACTAAACTTGTAAAATTAAAGCAGAATCAAACTATCTATGAAAATAGTAAATATTTCTCTTTATTCGGTAAAGAAACCAGGAGGATAAAATTTCAGACGAGTATTGAAAATGTAAAAAAATGGAGTGCTGAGACTCCTAATCTTTACCAGCTTATAGTGAACTTAAAACATAATCAAAAAATTATAGATAGAGTTAAACAAAAAATAGGTTTTCGTAAAGTTGAAATCAGGAATAATCAAATATTCGTGAACGGAAAATCTATAACTTTTAAAGGAGTTAATCGACATGAACATGATATGCACACAGGTCGAATTATCGATAAAAAATCAATGAAAAAAGATATTAAATTAATGAAAAAATTTAACATAAATGCTGTCAGAACCAGCCATTATCCTAACAGGCCCGAATTTTATAAACTCTGCAATAAATATGGTCTCTATGTAATAGATGAAGCCAATATAGAATGCCATGGAATGCAAAATTATGAAGATGGATATTTTAGTGCCCTGAGTGATAATCCTAAGTGGGAGCAAGCATATCTTGATAGAGTCAAAAGAATGGCCCAAAGGGATAAAAATTATACCTCTGTGATAATGTGGTCACTGGGAAATGAAAGTGGGAATGGCCAAAACTTCACAAAATGTTACAATTGGATTAAAAACTTTGATCAAACTAGACCTGTAGCTTATGAACCAGCCTGGTACAAGGAGAAATGGCATAAATCTTATACTGATCTAACCTTTCCGATGTATGCCAGTGTATCTGAAATCAAAGAATACGCGCTAAATGATCCTGTAAAACCACTTGTTCTTTGTGAATATGAACATGCTATGGGAAATAGTGTAGGAAATTTAACAGATTATTGGGAAGTGATTGATAAATATAATGTTTTACAAGGAGCTTTTATTTGGGACTGGGTTGATCAAACATTTCTAAAAAAAGATGAAAGTGGTAATACTTATTGGGCCTATGGTGGAGATATGGGAGATAGTTCAATGCCTAATGATTCTAATTTTTGTGCCAATGGACTCATCCAAGCAGACCGGAGCTTGAAGCCTCATATTTGGCAGGTAAAAAAAGTCTACCAAAATATAAACTTTGAAGCAGTCAATTATCAGGAACATAAATTTAAAATCACTAATGAATTTGATTTCAAAAACTTAAATAATTTTGATGTGGAATGGGAACTTCTTGAAAATGGAAAAATTATCGAGAAAGAGGATCTATCTCAAATCAATGTAAAACCTAACTCTAGTAAAATTGTTCAGATTCCTTATCCGAAAATATCTCAATCTAACTCATTTTTATCTTTTTCCAATATAGAACCTAAAAAAGGTTGCGAATACATACTCAATTTATATGTAAAACAGTGCAAGAAAACTTTATCTCTTAAAAAAGGTCATACCATTGCCTGGAATCAATTTCAGCTCCCGGTTCAGGCTTCTCCCAGGACTATTGATCTAAACAACTATAACTTGAAGAGCAATGCTATGGGAGATAGCATAATTTTTAAGGGAGAAGATTTTGAATATATTTTTAGTAAAAAGAAAGGTATTTTCATATCTTTAAAACATGATGGCCTAGAGACCTTAATGTCAGGTTTAACTCCTAACTTCTGGAGAAATCCGACTGATAATGATTTGGGAAATGGTTTTTATTCTCGCTGCCAGGTCTGGAAAAAAGCAAGTAATAATAGAAAAATTGAAAGTGTTACAATAAAAGATGAAAAGCGTCCAGCAATTATCAGGACCAATTACCAATTTCCGATAGCAAATAATTCAAGTATGAAAACAACCTACAAAATATTTAGTAACGGTGAAATATTAGTAAAAAATCACTTCCATCCAGGCGATTCTTCCTTACCAGATATTCCTAGAGTAGGAATGCAGATGAAGCTAGAAGGACAGTTTAATAATATGAAATGGTATGGTAGAGGGCCCCAGGAAAATTATTTAGATAGAAAATCAGGATATCCCGTTGGTATTTACCAGGGGAAAGTATGGAATCTAACTCATCATTATGTTCGGCCGCAAGAAGCAGGAAATAGGACTGATATTCGCTGGTTGAGTCTAACTAACTCAGATAAAAAAGGATTACTATTTGTATCACGAAATTATTTTAGTGGTAGCGCCTGGCAGTTTCTTCAGAATGATATTGAATATACTCCAGGCCAACCTAAAAACACGAATGACATCCAAAAACGAAATATTATTACCCTAAATATTGATTATAAACAAATGGGAGTTGGTGGAGAAGATAGCTGGGGAGCCAGAGTATATCCACAGTACCGGCTATCTTCTAACAAAGATTATAGTTATAAATTTAGAATTAAATTATTTGATTCCGCTAATACGAAAGAAAATAATATATATAGATATCAATTAACAAATTAATCAAAGTCACTTAAAAAAGTTATTTGACATTTGAATAAAATTAGGCAGATTTTCGAATTATTAATTTTGTTGGTAATACCTCAGTCTTGGTAGATATTTCTTCCTGACCTATCTGATTTACCAATATTTCTGCTGCAACTTTACCCATTTTACCGGGAAATTTTTCTATTGTTGTTAGTGGAGGATCAAAATATTGAGAAATATCATTATTAGAGAATCCTAAAATAGCAATATCTTGCGGAATACTCAATTCTTCTTCCCTGATTCTTTTGATGGCTCCATTTGCCACCAAATCATTGACTGTAAAAATAGCATCCGGTATTATATCTTTATTTAATAATTCATCCATAGCCTGGTAGCCAGATTCTTCTTTAAGGTCTCCAAAAATAATCAGATCGTCCTCAATTCTTCTGCTATTTTCTTTTAATGCTTCAATATAACCTTCCATTTTTTGTCTGCTTATTTTCGAATGCTCAGGCCCCGCAAAATGTGCTATCCTTTTATGGCCTTTAGAAATTAAATATTCTACCCCTTCCTTGGCTCCTTGCTTCTCATTGGAAATGACCTTATTTGCAGCTTCTGTTTTTATAACCCTATCCAATAGTACCAATGGAATATTATTCTTAGTTAATTTTAATAGGTGATCAGTTTCTTCAGTATTTTCAGATACCGAAATAATTAACCCTGCAATTCTATTTGAAAGCATTGAGTCTATATTTAAAACTTCCCTCTCAGGAGATTCATTCGTCTGTAAAACAATGGGTACAAATCCATGATCATAAATAACTTTTTCAATCTGACTTACGGCCCTGGAAAAAAAATTATTATCTATTTCTGGGATTATTATTCCCACTTGTTTTGTTGTTCGGCTTTTCAAGCCTTGAGCGATCGTATTGGGAGTATAATTCAGTTCCCTTGCTGCCATTAAAACTTTTCTTTTTGTCTTTTCATTTATATCGGAATAATCTCTAAGAGCTCTGGAAACTGTAGAATAATGTAAACCAGTTTTTTCTGCAATATCTTTTACAGTGGTATGATTTTTACTCATCGAGTATAATTTCTCCAAATTATTTAATAACTCTAATCTAATATAAAACCAACATTTCTATTTATCAAGATGTCAAAATTATAGAAATCTTAAAATTTGGTTTATATTTGATCTGTCTATACCTTAATTATTCATAACCATTTTGAAATGGTAGGTTAAGAATATATTTTATAATATTTTAAATACCCTATTCTATAAAAACTCAGTTTCTATGGTTATG
>Ga0102941_1000862_pt1 | contig 14415 bp, 13 predicted proteins | sample SalPonR2_C_D2_MG_FD_79281 | JGI IMG/M metagenome (GOLD analysis project Ga0102941, IMG submission 79281) | Salt pond soil microbial communities from South San Francisco under conditions of wetland restoration - Salt Pond MetaG R2_C_D2_MG | ecosystem: Environmental > Aquatic > Marine > Intertidal... | reverse complement strand
GCTTGCCAAGCGGGCGCTGTGGCGCGCTGCAGACATGGTCCGCCAAGGGTCACCAATGTGATGCCGTGATGCCGTCAGCACACGACACCTCCGGGTTTGGGTGTTCCCGCACCTTGTGGGCACGGCAAGCCGTCCTCCCACGGGTCGCCACCCCGGCAACTTATCGCTTTGCCTGCAAGGTTCGCCAAATTGCGTCGGATGTCATCGGGATGGAAGGGAACTGGGCATCAACGCGCCGCAGCGCATGCGCGATCGCATTGCATGTCGCCGCAAGCGCACCGGTTGTGCCCGCCTCTCCGACCCCTTTGACGCCAAGAGGGTTCGTCGCGGACGGCACGTCATGGGAAAGAACTTGCATCGGCGGCATGTCCGCTGCTCTTGGCAGGACATAGTCCATCAAGCTGCCCGTTGTCATTTGGCCGGACGGTTCAAAGCAGTGCCGCTCCATGAGAGCGCCGGCAATGCCTTGCGCGATCCCTCCCCTCAGTTGTCCCTCGACCGCATGATGCGACATGACACGCCCTGCATCATCCACTGCGGTGTAACCAAGGTTTTCGATCTGGCCTGTCTCGGGGTCGATCCGGACCTCGGCGATGTGACACCCCGACGGAAAGGTGTTGACCACCGGAGATGAGCCCGTCACGTCAAACGCACCTTCACGGGCGGCGCGATCCAGCGCCTGCGCAAGGGTGCAAAGGACGGTTCCCGTTCCATCGCGGATGGCTTGTGGGTCGGCCACAAGCTCATCTTCGTCCAGATCGTTCCGTTTCGCTTCGATACCAACAAGATGCGCGATCAGGGACTGGCCGGCATGGTGGAGTGCGGACCCCGCCTGACTGGTTGTCCTGGACCCGAAAGAACCAAGCCCCCCAGGGGTATTGTCGGGCTGGCTCTGTTTCAGGGTGATCGCATCCCCCGGTATGCCAAGCTGCGCCGACAAAATGCCCTTGAACAGACCCTCGTGATCTTGGCCGGTGCTTTGGGTGGACGTCACGATGGCGATATGGGCGGCGCCGTTCTGCACGCCGACTTCAAGTCGCACTTCATCCTTGGGCGCGCCCCCTCCTCCGGCAACCTCGACAAACAGCGCAACGCCGATGCCTCGCACAAGACCGCGGTCGTCGTCTGCTTGCGCGCGGCCGGGGAACCGATCCCAATCAGCGGCCTTGCGCGCAATCTCCAAAAGCCTCGGATAATCACCGCTGTCATAGCAAAACCCGCCGGGGGTGGAGTATGGGAACGCGTCCGGCGCAAGTGCATTGAGCAACCGGAGCTCCAACGGATCGCAGTCCGTTGCGGCGGCGGCTTCATCAACCAGGCGTTCGACGAGAAGAGCCATTTCCGGCCGCCCTGCCCCACGATACGGGCCAAGTGGGACCGTATTTGTGAACCTGAGGTGACATACGGCCGACGCCGCCGGAATCTTGTAGCAGCCGGTCAAGGTGGCGAGGGGATTGTTGACGCTGATATGGGCGCCGACGGGATGAACATAGGCGCCGAGATCCGACTCGATCTTGACGTCCAGCGCGGTAAACCGGTGGGCGGCGTCCATTGCGAGCCTGCCGGAAAGCCGCATGCCCCTGCCGTGATAGTCACTCAGGAATGCCTCGCTGCGCGTTCCTTGCCAACGCAATTTGGCGCCAAGTTTGCGGGCTGCCGCCAGAAGCGCGACCGTCTCTGGAAATGCGGCCCCGCGCACCCCGAAGGCTCCGCCCACCCGGTCGGCATGCACCCGGACAGCGTCGGGCGGAACGTTGAGCACGGCGCAAATATCGCGACGTTGTTCCGCGATACCTTGATGGGGGGACCAAAGATCGAAAACATCCGTTGACGGATCATGGGACGCGATCGCGGAAAGGGGCTCGAGCGGGGCTGGCGACACGCGCGGCAAATGGACTTGCGTTTCGATCACCTGCGCGGCGTTGGCAAAGGCAGACTCGACGGCGGACCTGTCCCCGCAAGCCACTGTTGCTGCGGTGTTCCCGGGCGCCTCGGGATGGATGTCGGGCGTGTCGGGGCCGTCAAGGCCGACGACGGACGCACGCTCCCGATAGTCGGGGATCAGGGCCTCGACGCCATCCAGGGCTGCGGCATGCGTTCGGGCCACGACCATCGCGATCAACTCGCCGACATGGCGCACCCGGCCTTCACACAGCACCGGACGCCGCGGCACGATCAATGGTCGACCATCGACCGTTGACTGTCGCAAAAACGCAGGGAACGCCCCCAACGGCCCAAGATCCCTTGCCGTGAGCACAGCCACCACGCCCGCCACGTCGTGCGCATCCGTGGTGTCGAGATCAAGCAGGTCGGCATGCGCATGGTCGGACCGCAGGAATGCCACATGAAACGCGCCATCGGCGGGCAGGTCCGCCGTGTAGGTCGCGGTCCCCCGAAGTGGTTGATTCAAGGCGCAATCCCAAAAAAGCTCTTGGCTGTTGCACAAACCAATTGATCCAGCGCGGCGCGATCCGTGACCGCCTTGCGCACCAGGCCGACCGGATCCGTGTCGCCCATGTCGAACGGCCAGTCGCTGCCCAGCATCACCCGGTCCGGCCCGGCCATGTCCACAAGCCGTGACAAGGTATCGGCATCGAAAACGCAGGTGTCATACCACATCCGGCGCAAGTATTCGGACGGGGCTTGCGACGTCAGGCGGCGCAACTCGGGGCGGGCTTTCCAGGCATGATCGAGCCGACCGAGATAGAACGGGAAATACCCGCCGCCATGTGCGATCATGACCTTCAACTCTGGATGGCGGTCGAGAACTCCGCCAAAAATCAGGTGGTTTGCGGCGACGATCTCTTCGAGGGGTTGGCCGATGGTGTTGACCATGAAGAAGTCGCCAAACCGCTGACCATGGCTGAACCCAAGCGGATGGATGACCAGCGCCGCACCCAGTTGGGAAAGTTTGCGCCAGACTGGATCCAACGCCGGATCCGACAACTCCATGTCGCCCGCGCGGCTGTCGATCTGGAATCCATGAAGACCAAGCTCTTCGACCGCGCGGGTTGCCTCTGCGACTGCACGATCCGGGGCAGACAGAGGCAGGGTTCCCAATCCACCGAAACGCTTGGGGTTTTTCGCCACAAGGGCCGCGACATGGTCGTTCTGGAGCGCGGACACAGCCGCAAGAAGCTCTGCTGGTGCCCAGTAATGCTGTTGCCCTGGCGCAGGGGACACGATCTGGAAGTCGACTTCCATCGCGGTCATGGCGGCCAGCCGGCTGTCGATATCGTTGAAGTTGCGCATCAGGTCGGGCCCTTGCGCTGCGTCGACAGCCTTGCTTTCGGGGGTCATGTCGCGCTGATAGGGTATCAATGCGGGGTCCGGCGGGCCGCCCAAGAGATCATTCACTCCGGGACAAAGCGTATGAGTGTGGATGTCGATGATCATGCTTGGGTCTCCGGAGGGGTGCGCCTGTGAAAATCGGTGACGCATTGAAACGCATCCGCGATGCGCAGCAGCAGGGGCTCACTCCAGGGCCTTCCGACGATCTGGCACGCGATGGGCAACCCGCTGGCGGAAAAACCGATCGGGATCGCGATGGAGGGCAAGCCCAGGTAGTTGATGCCACGCGTGTTGCGCGTGAGCTTGGCAATGATCGCAGCCACATCCCCGGCGCTGCCTTCGGTGGTTTCGGCAATCGTGGGCACGGGCACGGGAAAGGCCGGCAAGATCGCCGCGTCTGCGGTGCCCAGAACGGCGTCCAGCCAGTCTGTCGCCAACGGCCCGCGCCGCATCAAGGCCTCGATGTAGTGGGTCGCCGGGTAGAACAAGCCGGGCTCAATCCGCGCGCGGACCTGATCGGCATAGTCATCGGGGCGTTCGCCTATCCACTGGCGATGCAAGGTCGCGGCCTCGGTCGCGACGACCAGATGGGCAAAGGCATTGATCCCGGCCATGTCGGGGGCGCGGGTCTCGATGTCGGTCGCGCCGGCCTCAATGAAACCATGCAAGGCGCGATCCAGGGCGGCTTCGACCTCTGAGGACAGCTCATCGTCGTAGTAGCCGCGCCCGCGCGCGACGGTGATACCGGCCAGTTCTCCGGTCAAGGCCGCCTCGTGGGACAGCTTTGGCGCCCAAGCGGTTGTGGGATCCGCAGGATCTTCACCCGAGACGACGTCCATGATCCGTGCCGCGTCTTTCGCGCTGCAGGCCAGAACGCCGACTGTGTCCAGTGTCGCCGAAAGGGGCATGGCCCCCGCGAGGCTCACGCCGCCATGGGTGGGTTTCACGCCGGTCAGCCCGCAGGCGGCCGCAGGATGGCGGACCGAACCACCGGTATCCGTTCCAAGCGAGGCCGGGACCGCGCGCGCGGCGACTGCAATACCCGACCCAGAGGATGAGCCGCCGCAGATGTAGTCCGGATTCCACGGGTTGCGGCCGTGACCGTAATGTTCGTTGTAGCCGGTCGGGCTGAGCGCGAACTCGGCCATGTGCAAGGTTCCGAGATCCACGGCGCCTGCATCGTCGAGCCGGGCCAGCGCCGTGGATGTCGTGTCAGGGACAAATCCCGCGCGGATCTTGCTGCCACAATGGCAGGTGCGCCCCCGGCGATAGAACAGATCCTTGTGCGCCAGGGGCACTCCGGCCAGAGGGCCGAGATCCTTGCCTGCGGCACGCGCCTTGTCGATGGCGTTGGCTTGTTCGAGCGCAGCGTCCCGGTCAAGCGTTGCCACCGCGTTGCACGACGCCCCAACCGCTTCCAGCCGGGCAAGGGCCGCGATCGTCTGTGACTCCGCAGTGGTCTCACCGTTGCGGATCGCATCCGCGATTTCGACGACACCGGTCATTCGCCGGCCTCGCGTTGCCAAGCGGCCTTGAGGGCGGGAAAGCTCTGTGGTGTTGCATCCGGAGACAAACTGCGCAGCCCATCCACGGCGCGTTCGGTTGCAATGATCAGAGCCTCATGGCGCTGAAAGACAGCCTTTGAGGCTGGAGGCGTGCGTATATCGGTCATAGTGGTTCCAAAAGTCACAGGAGGAAGAGCGCGATGCCGGGGACGTAGGTCACCAGCAGAAGCACAACGATCATCAGAAGGACAAAGGGCAAGACGCCTTTGACTGCATCGAAATAGCCAATGCGAAACGTGGTCATCCCGATGAACAGGTTCAGCCCGAAGGGCGGCGTCACCATCCCGATCGCGACGTTCACCACGATCACGGCGCCCAGGTGGATCGGGTCGATCCCAGCAGCCATCGCGGACTGGTAGATGAGCGGGGCCAGCACGATGATGGCCGAGTTCGGGTCGATGAACATTCCGGCCAGCAGGAACGAGATATTGATCATCGCCAGCAACATGACCGGAGGAAACCCGCCAATCGCCTGACTGATCAGAGCCGGATACTGCATCAGCGTCATGAAATAGGTCATGACCGTGCCTGAAGCGATCAAGATCAACAGCACGGCGATGGTTTGCGCAGAGGCGGCCGACACCTTGAACAAGTCGCGGATCCGAAGCTGCCGGTAGATCAGGGTTTCGACGAAGATGGCGTAGACGCAGGCAAAGGCGGCGGCCTCCGTCGGCGTTGCCGCGCCGGAATAGATACCGCCCAGCACGATCACCGGCAGACCAAGGGCCCAACCCGCCCGCCGCAGCGCCGTGAGGCGCTCTGCCCAAGGCATCTTTGGCGCACGGCCGATCCCCTTGACCTTGGCGTAAACGTAGGAATAGGCCGCCAGCACCGCCGTCAGAACCACACCCGTGCTGAGACCGGCAATGAACATCGATCCGACCGAATTGTTGGTTTCAATGGAATACAGGATCATCGCGATACCCGGGGGCACCAACATGGCAATGGTCGAGGCCGACAGGATCAACCCGACCGCGAAACTCTTGCTGTAGCCCTGCCGCACCAAGGATGGATAAACGATCGGTCCGATCGACACGACGGCGGCAGGTCCGATGCCGGACATGGCCCCGAAGATGGCGCACGCCCCGGCGGTGGCGATGGCGACACCGCCTGTGATGTGACCCATCAATGCCTCGGTCAGGAACACCAGCCGCCTGCCGATCTGCCCGCGTGAGATCACGTCGGCGGCAAAGATGAAAAGCGGAATGGCCACCAACGCAAAGCGATTGACCCCGTCGATCATGCGCTGTGGCAAGACCATCTCCGGGATCGGCGGCGCGAACAGCTCGAAGCTCACGAAAGTGGCCGTGATGATCGCGAGGAAGATCGGGGCCGCAAGGAGCAGCAATCCGAACGCGATGGCGGAAAACAGGACCGCTGGCATGGGTCAGCCTTTCATTTCATCGGCAGAGGCTTGCGCCGCGCCGGCGGCGGCCTCGGCTTCGGCCAAGGCAGGATTTGGTAGCGGTCGGAGCGTGTTGGTGATGGCGCGGATAACGATCTCGATACCTGCGATCGTGGACAGCGTCGCGCCGAGGGCGGCAGGCAGGAAGAAAAAGTAGCGCGGCACCGGCAGGGTGGTGCTGCGCTGGCCGGTGCCGGCGGAAAACTCCACGAGGTTCCAGCTGGCCCATGCCAGAAACCCCATCACAAGGACGATGACGACGCCCACCAGCCCGCGCATGAGCCGCACCACCCTGGGGGACGCGAGCAAGACCACGACATCGACGCTGACATGTCCGCCACGGCGCAACAACGTGTAGGCCCCGAGAAAGCACATGTAGACCATCAGGAGCCGGGATGCTTCTTCTGCCCCCATGACGTTGAAGGACAGGAAGTAGCGCCCAACGGCGTTTAGAAAAACGATAGCGGTGACGAGGATCAGGGCGACGGCCGACAGGGCGTCGATCAGCTTGTCGATGGCGTCGAGGGTCCGGCTGGTGAGATGGCCGATCACGGCTGATCCTCCGTTGAAATTGGGAAAAAGACCGCTCCAGCGCGCTGGAGCGGTCTTGATCGGTCTTACTGCATCTCGGCGACGAACGCGTCGTAGATGGCCTGACCTTCTGCACCGGTCCGCTCGAGGTACCAGTCGCGGATCCCCGGCAGGGTCGCGTCACGCATCGCGGCACGCTCTTCCTCGCTGACCTCGACGACCGTGATGCCGGCCTCGCGCATTGCGGCCAGCGCACTGACTTCCTGGCGCTGCGTTTCGGCCAGGCAAACCATGTTGCCTTCGGCAACGGCCTCGGTCACCGCCGCGCGGCAATCATCGGTAAGGCCGTTCCACCACGTGCTGTTGACGCTGACATATTGGTCAAGCGTTCCGTGCGAGCTTAGCGTCAGGTATTCCTGAACCTCGTGGAACCGCATGTTGAAGGTGGTCGGGATCGGGTTTTCCTGTGCCCCGATCGCACCGTTCTGGAGCGCGGTGTAGGTCTCGGAGAACGGCATCGTCACCGGGTTCAGACCAAGAAGAACCTGCCGCTCGGTCATCAGCTCGGACGGCATGACCCGCGCGATCCTGTCGGAGTAGGCTTCCAGCGTGTTGAGCGGAACATTCGCGGTCCACTGCATGAAGCCGGTGTGCCAGATGTCGAGCATCACCATGTTGTGCTGGGTGAAAGACGCGGCCAGAAGCTCTGACGCCGGACCCTGATGCAGCGCAAGCAGCTCGTCGGTGTCAGTGGGCCAGAAGAAGGGGAAATCGAGGATCGCCGAGGTGATGTTGATCGGAGCCATGTAGGCCGCCGGCTGGATGCTCATCTCGATGGAGCCGAACTGGACCCCCTCGTTGATCTCGGTGAAGCCGCCAAGCTGGCCTGAGGGAAAGACCTGCACGTCGATATCGCAGCGTGCATCGGCTTCCAGAAATTCCTCGATCCTTTGTGCGCCAAGGTCACGCGGATCGCCGGGCGGCAGCAGATGCGCGATTTTCAGGTTGAAACTCTGGGCTTGTGCAACGGTCGCAGTCCCGAGTTGAGCCACCACCGCAGCTGCGGCAACAGTCACTTGTAGGGCAGTTTTGAACATCATTGTCGTACTCTCCTGTTGAAAGTGCGGCCCCGACGGGCCCGGTTGGGTTAGGTTTTTTGCTGATTATCGGCTTTGTGCCAGTCGCAGATTGCGCCGCCGGTCGTGAACATCACGCCGTCGCGTGTCGCGAGATGTTCGATCACCTCGCGGAAGTATCGGCAGCGGTGTGGGGCACCCATGATGTAGGGGTGCAGCACAAGGGCCATGACACGGGCAGAGCCCTGCGCGTCATGAAGCAGTTGTTCGGCCTGATCGATGGCGCGATCGCGGTATTCTCGCGCCGGATGATGCTGGATCAGCATCATCGCCACGTCGTTGCATTCTTGCGTGTACGGCACGTTGGTGATGCTGCCGTTGGCCGTCTTCAGATCGACCGGCTGGTCATCCAGAACCCAGTCGCAGACATAGTCATACCCTGCATCAACAAGATGCTCGGGGGTTTCCCAGGTTTCCGTCAGCCCCGGTCCGAGCCAGCCGCGCGGTTTGCTGCCCGTATAGGCCTCGATCGCGTCGGTTGTCTTGCGGATGTCTTCGGCCTCATCCTCGACCTTTTGCATGTTGAGCTGGGTGAAGCCGTGACCGATGAATTCCCAGTCCCGATCCCTCGCGGCGCGGGAAATCGCTTCGTAACTGGTGATGGCAGACCCGTTGATGGCAAGGGCTGCGGGAATTTTATGCTCGTCGAAGATTTCGAGAAGGCGCCAGAACCCAACCCGATTGCCGTATTCATGCCATGCCCAGTTGGGCACGTCAGGTGTCGGCGATCCACCCGCCGGCGGAGTAAGGACGGTGCGCGGCATCGTGCGTTCCGGATCCCATTCCTCAATATTGACGATCACCCACACCGCGAGGCGTTTTCCATCAGGCAAAGACAAAGGCGGCCGTTGCGAGATCGGCGAATAGTCCAGTCGTTGATTAGGCAGCAGACGGCTCATGCCGGGTCTCCGATCGTTATGGTCAGAGGCGGAAGCCCGGTGGCCGTGGCGATGACCACGTCGCCCGGCACAAGCACGCCCACACCCTCGGGTGTTCCGGTCAGGATGACGTCGCCGGCCTCGAGCCGGTATTGCTCGGACAGCTTGGAAATGACCTCGGCCACCGACCATGTCATATGCGCCGTGTCGGACTTCTGACGCTCGATGCCGTTCACCGACAGGCTGATGGTGCGCACCTCGTGCCCGGCCACCGACGCAGGCACCAGCGGCCCGATGGGGGCGGAACAATCGAAAGACTTTCCCATTTCCCAAGGCCAGCTTTTCTCGCGCGCGCGGAATTGCAGGTCACGGCGGGTCAGGTCGATGCTGATCGCGTAGCAGGCAACATGGCCCAAGGCTTCTGCCACCGAAATGTTCGCGCCGCCCACTCCGATGCAGGCCGCCAATTCAACCTCGTGTTGCAGATCGCTGGTCATCGGCGGGTAGGGAACGGTTGCACCATCGTGCACCATGGCGTCGGCGGGTTTCTGGAAAAAGAAGGGTGGATCGCGCAGATCCGCCCCCTCATTCATTTCCAGCACGTGCTTTTCGTAGTTGCGTCCCACGCAATAGACCCGGCGCACCGGAAACCGCGCGGAGGTGCCCGAAACCGCAAGGCTGATCTGCGCCGGCGGATCGATGACAAAATCGCTCACGCATGCACCTGATGCTGGTCGTTGTACCAGTTGTAGATCTGTTCGCCATTCCAGTGCAGAACACCTTCGTGGTTGTTGATATGGGCGTAGACCTCTTCGAGGTACTTGATGCGATGTGGCTGCCCCGAGATGTAGGGATGGATTGCGATGGCCATGATGCGCGGGCGTTCCCCGCCTTCTTGCCAGAGGCGATCGAACTGGTCGCAGCACTTCTGCTTCCAGTATCCCGACTCGTGATGTTGGACGATCATCGTCGGGATGTCGTTCAATTCGACTGAATACGGCAGGGTCACCAGAGGGCCGTTGTCGGTCTTGATGACCGTCGGTTCGTCATCATAGACCCAGTCGCCGATATATTTCACACCCGCATCCGCAAGATATTCGGGTGTTTCATGGGTTTGGGTAAGGCCCGGCCCAAGCCAGCCTACGGGGCGTTTGCCGCTGAATTCCTCGAGGCGATCCATGCAGCGCTTGATCATCTCGGCCTGGTCTTCGATCTTGTGAATGGGCATCTGCTCCCACGCGTGCCCCATGAACTCCCAGCCGGCATCCTTCGCCTCTTGGGCGACGCGGGCATAGTCTTCGACCACGCGGGCATTGATGGATAGGGTCGGCTTGATGCCAAGGCGCTTGTAAAGCTCAAAGAACCGCCAGACCCCGACCCGCATCCCGTATTCATGCCAGGACCAGTTCGGAACATCGGGGAGCAAAACCTGCCCCGTCGGTGCCGGAATGACCTGCCGCGCCATCGGGCGCGAAATATCCCATACCTCAAGGTTCACGATTGTCCACACGATGATCTTTGCCTTGCCGGGCAACTCCATCGGCGGCCTGTCAACAATCGCGGAAAAAGGAATGCGATCCGAGGGCAAGGTGCGCGGTTGGGTCATGATGTTGCTTCCTTCATAGGGGAAATTTGCCAATCGGTGGAAATGCGACTTCCGGCATTGCGCAGAATGACGGACATCGGGCAGCGCTGTTCAAACGCCTGCCGCAAGGATTCCAGCTGCGCCTCCGTCGCGTCGGTTTCAGCCTGCAGTGTCAGCCGGATTTCGGGGAACGGCACGGGCACGTCGGCTTCGGCGTCGATGCCTCGGTGATCCAGCATCCCTTCGCAGGTGATGTTCCGGAAACGAAGGTTGATGTCTCTTTCGTGGGCAATTCGGCGTGCGATGACATTGGTGCACGCGACAAGCGCGCCCAGCATCGTTTCGAGGGGGGTCGGCCCCACGTCGGTTCCGTGACGATAGGGGGGCTCATCCACGACGAAGGCATGCCCACGGGTGCGGACCTGCGTGAGGCTCATCGTCGGGCAATTCCCTTCGACGACAACGCGGATAAGGGGTTTTGTCTTGATCTTCATGTCGTCGCTTCCTTCAGGGGTTTGAGGCCATCCGCCAGGAGGTGTGCCAGAGCCACGTAGAAAAGCCGTGCCCCGCGTTGGGCCCAGTCACGTGCCGTCGACGCTTGCACTGGCAGGCCGAAGGGAAGCCCGGCCGCCCGGACCCTCTCGGCGATGTCGCTGACCGCGGCGATCACATCGGGATGCTGCGGCTGCCCGGCCAGCCCCATCGAGGCGGCAAGGTCATTCGGCCCGATCAAGATGGCGTCAATTCCGATCGTTTGCACGATTTCATCCAGCGCGGCGTGACCCGCGACGCTTTCGATCTGCGCAATGAATGACGTGGGCCTCGCTGTGGCAGCGTGCGTTTGCATGGCCCTGTAAACAGCCGCGCATTGTGCAGCACTTTCCATTTGCGGCAGCACCAGACCGTCGACCTTGCAATCCAAGTAGCGGGTGACGATGGCCGGGTCCGAGCTTTCGGTGCGGAGAACGGAATAAAGCCCGTTTGCCTGTGCCGCACGCGCCATGGTGGCAGCTTCGGTGACACCGACCGGGGTGCGTTCGCAGTCAATGAAAACGGCAACATTCGAGTGTCCGCCAAGCGCGTCGGCTACAGGAACAGCCAGACCGCCGGGGTTCACGGCTATCAGGGGTGTCTCACCGTTCAGCTGGCGTTTCAGGTCGGCCATGTTGACGATTCCCGCAGAACATCGGCGCTTCATCCGATGTGAAATGTGTGCGCACTTTGGGCGAAAGTGTCAACATTCTAAGATGCGCGCAGAAAAATCTCCAATTCTGTAATTTTTTCCTCTTTTTTCTTAGTAACTTAGTGTATTGTGGTGTTGTGTCGCCGTGTTTCTGTTTTGGGCGCGCTGAAAAATTGTGCACAGTTTGGGTGTCTATGCCAGAAACATCCTCGCTTGCCGTTTGGAGATCGCGGATATGAACCAAGCTTTTGAAACGCACCGTTCGACGTCTTCCCGCCAAGGCGTGCCCCGGTCGCTTCAAGTTGCCGATCAGTTGCGTGAGAGCATCCTGTCCGGCGAGATACCGCCCGGTGAGCGCGTGAACGAAGTGCAGCTCAGTCAGCGCCTTGGTGTGTCACGCACTCCGACGCGCGCGGCGCTTCATGCGCTGGCAGCGGAAGGTCTTCTCGACTACGAGACGAACCGGGGCTTCACCGTGAGGGCGTATTCACCGCAAAGCGTCTCTGAGAGCTATGAAATCCGCGCTGTGCTCGAGGGTCTTGCCTGTCGCCTCGCCGCGGCGCGCGAGCCGGTTCCAAAAGTAAAGGCCCTGTTCGAAGAGGCCTTGGCCTTGGGTGACGAGGTGGTCGCCGGCTTCGAGGGCACGCCGGCGCAGATGGAAGCGTATCGGCAATCGAATGTTGCGTTTCACAACGCCGTCATGACAGCCGCAGACAACCAGATGCTGGAAGACACGCTGCGGCTGGCCCTCGCCCGCCCCGCGACCAGTCTGCGCAACATCGTATCCTTCAGCGAAAATCCGGTCCGGCGGCGTCACGATGACCACCATCGCATCTACGACGCGATCCGGGCGCACGATGGGTGGCGCGCCGAGGTCTTGATGCGCGAGCATGTCACAAGCGTAAAATACAATGAACTCGACCGCCGGCCGGCGCGGTAGGATCCATCACACAGGCCAAGGGCAATTCCGCAAGTCGTCGGCGTGAGACGGGCGGCGTGGTGTCGCTGTGCCCAAGGTGCCCAAAAGTGCCGCCTTCATCTGCGCCACGACACTCCCCGAGATCCTCGGCCTGGCGGCGCATCGTGGGGCGCGGCGCACCCGGCCTTCGGCCTGCGGATATTTGTTTTCGTGACGATCCCCGCAACGTCGTTTTGCCGCGCGGCGGACGGCGACAGGACGATGCCTGCCCTCGACGCGGATGCCGAGGTCAGGCCGCTTGCGGCGGCGTGGATCGATGCCCAAGCGATATGTCGCCGTGCACGGTCAGCCCCAGTTCACTTCCCGTGTCATGCCCCGGCGATGCCCTCCGCCAAAACCGCACAAGATCCGGCCACCACCGCGGCTTCCCGACCAGGCGCGGAGGTTCGAGGCACCTAACGGTATCCTCCCGCACCATTCAATCGGGCCGGCCCGGACCGTGAGCAAATGATCTCACCCTCGCCCAGCCGCGCGCCGCGGGACAGACTTGGCCGTGAAGCCACCAATCCATTTATCATCAGATATTTAAATGGTGCCCGGGGGCGGCATAACCTGTTGTTTTTATTATAATAAGTTACGAGGCGGTGGGACTTTTTTCTTTCACCATGTTTATTGGATTTTTTCGGATTTGTGTCCCACTTTTCCGAGGGGGATTAGGGCCGGAAATAATCGCTCGAGCCGGCGCCGCATCACCCCAGCGCCTGGACATGCCAGCGGCGATCCTTACCAATGGTCTCAGTAGAAAAGATCAACCGGGACGAGTGTGACTGACCCGCGCCTCACCTGCCCGATCTGCATGCACCGTGAGGCCGGATTGATCCCGGCCCCTCGGCATGTTCCCGCGTGGGATGACCTGACCGGCCCGGAACAGATGGCGATGTTGGCCGAGGTCGGCGCCGCACTTGGTCGTGGCACGGCTGGCTTCGTTGCCTCATCCGATCACGACCATTTTCACCTGCGGGAAGCCAGTGGCGCGCGCCTGACAACCGGCGGTCGCGATCCCCTTCTGCCCCTGCTCGCCGAGCGGCTCGATACGGCGCACTCGGTCGACCTGGCAATCGCCTTCGCCATGGACAGCGGCGTAGCCCTGCTTGAGCCCTGGTTCCGCGAGCTGCTGGCGCGTGGCGGGCGGCTCAGGATCGTGGTGGGTGACTATCTGGATACGACCGATCCAACGGCGTTGGCGCGCCTGCTGGACCTGGAAGGGGCAGAGCTGTTTGTGTTCGAGACAGGTGGCCTCAGCTTTCATCCCAAGGCCTGGCTGTTCCGGGCCGCCGATGCGCGCGGCGCGGCGATTGTCGGCAGCTCGAACCTGTCCCAATCGGCGCTGACCGATGGCGTGGAATGGAACCTGCATTCCGAGGATGCAGCAGACAGCGTCGGAGCAGCCTTTGAGGACCTGCTGGCGCGCCCCGAGGTCAAGCCGCTGACGGCGGCGTGGATCGAAGCCTATGCGAAACGCCGCAGGGCAAGGCCAATGCCTGAGTTTACCGCCCGCGTCGTCGCCGAGGAAGGCCCGCCACCCGAGCCGCACACGATCCAGCAGGAGGCACTGGCGGCGCTCGCACAGAGCCGATCAAACGGTCATCGCGCCGGGCTAGTCGTGCTGGCCACCGGGCTAGGAAAGACCTGGTTGGCCGCCTTCGAAACGATACGCGCCAAGGCGGGCCGCATCCTCTTCGTTGCCCATCGCGACGAAATCCTGACCCAAGCCATGGCGGCCTTTCGCAAGGTGCGCCCCGAGGCCAAGTTGGGCCGCTACACGGGTATCGAAAAAAAGGCCGATGCCGAAATCCTCTTTGCTTCAGTCCAGACGCTTGGCCGTATTGGCCACCTGCGCCAGTTCGCCCGGGACCATTTTG
>Ga0102941_1000858_pt1 | contig 14454 bp, 35 predicted proteins | sample SalPonR2_C_D2_MG_FD_79281 | JGI IMG/M metagenome (GOLD analysis project Ga0102941, IMG submission 79281) | Salt pond soil microbial communities from South San Francisco under conditions of wetland restoration - Salt Pond MetaG R2_C_D2_MG | ecosystem: Environmental > Aquatic > Marine > Intertidal... | reverse complement strand
TTTTCACTTAATCGAAAGGTGTCATATGAACACAGAATTTGAGTCTTACGTAGACCTCAGCGATGATCTGTCCTTAGAGGTAACAGTAGAAGTCTCTGGATTCTCCCCCGGGTACAAGGGGAGCCGCTTGGTACTAAATGGAGAGGGGTGGCCAGAAGAGTCCCCGGAGGTGGAGGTTACCGTATACGACGATGGCGAAGACATCACGAGCAAGGTGTCTGAGGAAGATATAAGGCGCTTGGAAGAGGAAGCCTTAGAAAAGATTAGTGATGATGCTACGGCTGCCGCAGAAGATGCGGCATTCGAGTATTATGAAGACTACTGTAACGGTTACCTATAAGGAGGTAGTATGCTGAAAATTACAGGTGATATCGCCAAACTTCTCAAGACTGCTGCAAGTACTGGCAGCCTTGAGGCTCTTACAGCCAAGCTTGAGTACTTGAACGGGTGGGGTCAAGACTCCACCTACACCGTTCAGGTCGATATGGTGGGTATCGATGAGAGGGAAGCCGGTCTGCGCTTTATGAACACAGACGGCAAAACTATGATGGTGGGTGGCCTTATCTATCACGAAACCTCAAACACATGGGGGGTACACACTTGAGAGAGAAACTGCATGTCGTGTTCATCAAGAAAGATGGATACACTCAATTTCGGACAAGCGACAACCGCACGGGCTCCGAGCCCTGCGGTGTTGCTCAGACGATAGTTAAGCTTCTTAAAGTCTACAAACACTTCACCCTGGAGATTCTATGAGAGCCAAGACTGTTAAAGACTACCACGTAACCAATTACCGGGGGTACGGGCCTTTTACCGTACCTGCCGGTTCCACGGTCACGAGCCGAACGGCTTGTGGGGATGATAGGAACTATCGCTTCTGGGTAGACTTCTATAAAGTCGCTGAAGAGGTATCCGGTTTCAAGGATAGCCTGTTGAGGCATGACCTGACTTATTACGGCTTGAATATACCGGCAGAGTATTGTGAACCTTACACCGAGGAGGCGTAACATGGAAAGATTTGGTATCGAATGTCCCTGTGGAAGCGGAGAAGACTCTTACATCCTTTCGGATGCTCGCGGGATAGCTTGCGGGCGTGTCTGCTCCAAGTGTGAAGACGAGATTAACTCCCAGTATCGCCCTGAGATATTTGAGGACGGGAATTATATCTGTGACGAACCTATCGAACCGGAGGACTACTATTAATGGAACAGGAATACCACACACGGATTAATTGGATGGACCGCTCCCAGGTAGAGGAGGCTCTAACAGACATCGGGATCGTTACAAGCGATTCCGATACTACCTACGACTTGCGGGATACTCTCCGCCAGTGTGTAATGGACGGGGACATTGACAAGGAACTTCTACCCGAGTGGAGGTAGTATGAGAGGGTTTACGATGGTTCACATCTCCCAGATAAAAGTGGGGGATGTGATTGACCGAGGCGGTAAAGAGACTACCGTCTGCGCCCACAATATAAAGTATTCAGAGTTTATGGGGATCACCTTGTTTGGTGATTCCTACAAGTTGGGATACCAACTTGTTAAACGGTACAACTACTGAGGAGGCTCTATGAAACTCATGACCAAAGCAATCGAGAAGAAACTTCCCGCCTTGTATTCACAGGACGGGAAAGACCCCAAGGATGTAAAGATAATCGCCAAATTCTTCCATCCGATGAGCTCCTACACGTTCTATGCTACGGAGGGAGAGCGTAACGAGGACGGGGATTTGATTATGTTTGGTTATGTCCGATCCCAGTTCAACGAGCTGGGATATGTATCCCTGAAGGAAATGGAGGCTGTAAGAGTCCGTGGGCTACCGATGGAGCGTGACATGTACTTTGAGAACCATACCTTAGCGGATGTAAAGGAGCGAAGGCTATGAGTCTTGAGGCACAAAAATGGAGGGAGGCCAGAGAGGCTTATCGGACGGCTGAGCGTGCCTACTGGGACGCCGAGAATGAGTTAGTTAAACAGGTAGCATCTCAAGAGGAGGTACCAGCCCATAGCGTGAGCATTACCGATGAATGGGAATGTGAGAAGAGTCCCTCTGGGTACTGTATGTTTGTCTACGGTACTTGCATACACTGCAAAGAACCTATAGAAAGGCCTTAATATGACAGGATGGACAGACACACGAGCAGAAACAATCTGGCCCGATGCCGAGAGACTTATCAAAGAACCCACGATTATCTTAGCTATCAATCGCGGAGGAGCAGGAGGCTTAGATACCAAGTCTCCTGTGTACGCTACAGCTCCCGACCCTCTAAGAGTCTTCGGCTGTTTGCTATGCCTCTGCCGATGGGTAGACGGCTCACCTATTACTATTCGATATCGTTACTCTGATATTAAGATGGCTAAGACGCCTTCTGACTATAAGATCCTTAACTACTTCTCCAACAAAGGGGTTTAAATGTCGGCTAAGACCAACACCAACTACACTGTCAAGGTTATCATTGATGAGTGCCCTGAGAATCCCCGGGAGGCATGGGACAATTTGGGTACGATGGTTTGTTTCCATTCCCGGTACAAGCTGGGGGATGAGGATCATGGCTATAACAGCCGTGACTTCAGCGGATGGGACGAACTCGAACGTGAGATTATCTCAGACCATGGGGATTGTGTCATCCTTCCTATGTATATGTACGACCACTCCGGTATAACCGTCAACACTACCGGCTTCTCGTCCCCTTGGGACTCAGGTCAGATTGGGTTAATCTTTATCAGTCTTAAAGAGGCTCGTAAAGCCTACTCCTGGAAGAAGGTGACCAAGGCTCGCCGCGCCCATCTGGAGCTTATGCTTCGTAGCGAGGTAAGTCTCTATGACTCTTACCTTCAAGGAGAGGTTTACGGGTATAAGGTTCTTGACGCCGAAGGCGAAGAGCTCGACTCGTGCTGGGGTTTCTACGGCAAGCCTGAGACTTCGGGACTGTTTGACGAGGCCCAAAGTTATATTGACTGGCACATTAAGGATGCCCGTCAGAAGCACTTTGCGAAGACGAAGCAGTGGATCACGTCCAAAGTGAATCTTATGTATCGTGAACCTTTACCGAAGGGTGCCTATTAATGGGCACCCTAACGGGTAATCCAGACATAGGAGGGGAGAATGAAAGCAGACCGACTGGAGTTAAGGTATAAACGACCTACGCTTAAGACGCATGGCCATCGTCAGATTATCTTCAACGATAAAGTCCTTGGGTATTTTATAAGGCAAATGGATTTACGAGGGTACATGAAATGGTACGTCCTCTTTGACCAAAGTGACTATCAAGACGCTCATTTCTTTAATAGGGATGAGATTAAGAAGTACATAGTATCACAAGTAAAACGCGAAGGAATAAAACTCTTAGTAATGGAGACCAAATGAACATTCGGGAAAGGATCGCGGAGCACAATCCGCAAGCAATACTTATCGATGGATACGACAAGGCTATTATAGGCTTGGCTTCCCGCTGCGGGGGCTCAGTTGTTGTTTTGTATGACCCCGACATTATAGTCGATATTCTGCACGCACAGGGTATGACTATGGAGGACGCTCAAGAATACTTTTTATTTAACATCGAGGGTGCCTACATGGGGGGACACTCCCCGGTGTTCCTTACAAGACTGGAGGACGAATGAGTCAGGCAGATAAGCCTTGTATGAAGGGAGACCAATGATTAATTACTTTGTTTCTTATCGGTACTACTCCGAGAAACAAACCGGGCACGGTATGGTTAATGTAAGCCTTATTGACCCTATCAGCAGCTATGAGATAGTACAAGATGTAACTAAGAGGCTTGCGGAGGGTCTGAAGGATGAGTACGGAGAGCCCGTGAAAAGAGTAATCATCACCAACTGGAAACGGTATGAGGAGGATCAATACCCGGCTCCTCCTGGTGACGTGGGACGAAGGCTCTACGAGGCTTGTGAAAAATGGAAGCAGCAGTACCAGCCGAGCTGTGGGGAGTCCATCTATCAAGTGGATAAAGTGAATTTAGCCTGCCCGGAGCTGGTAGAGGAGCTGATGGACATCGTAGGATACTTCAAGCATGAGGAGGACGAATGAATCAATTAAATCTTAATGATGCTCGTAAGAAAAGGCACAGTAAGATGATGTCCGATGAGGAGAAGAAAGAAATTCTGGATTACTTAAAGCAACACCCAGACGATAAGGACGCTATCCCATATCTAATGAAGAAGCATAACTGTTCTCAGACTACCATAGGTATCATAGTAATGCAGGAGGAAGACGATGGCTAAATATCTCGTCATAAATAGAGAGGCTATCAACCGAGGTGACATCCTGACGAAGGACGACATTCGGGTGACCCAGATGAGCGACGAGGAGGTAGAGTGGTTCTTGGAGACTCAAGTCTCCGGGGAGACCGAACTTGTCATCGAAGCACGGGGAATACCAGCACTAATAAAAAAGGCGGTTTAGAATGACAGGACACAAGAAGGATGCACTGAGCGTGTGTGGAAGCATCTACCGATGGAATGCCCCCCACGCTATCGGATACCTCTACAATCCCACACGGGACGGAAGAGAGGTAGCAGAAGGGATGTACTGCGATCGGGTAAGAGAGATAGACCCCACACAATGGGATTGGTTCTACTCTAAGGCTGGTACCTTTTATGACCTGCGTAAGCCCCAGAGTTTCAAAACGCTCATGAATAAGTTTGAGAGAGGGGGTATGTATGCAAGAGTTTGATATAGTAAGGCTCAAAGAGACTTATATTGACATCCCGGCAGGCATGGAGGGAACTATTATCTACGTCTATAAAAACATGAAGGCATACGAAGTCGAGTTTCGTGTAGGTGACAGCACTAAAGTCGCAACACTTACCCACACAGAATTGGAAAAAGTATGAGTGAGAAAGTTGTTGTTCGCTTCAGGGGGGAGATAGAGTTCTCTTCCAAACACGGGAAGGATAAGGCTCAAAAAGACTTAAACAAAATGCTCCGTCGATGGATAGACAAACACTCCAAAGGCGGATTAACTGGAGTCCCAAAAGTATACGTCTTCAATAAGGAGGAACTTCTCTATGACTGACATGTATCTTCATCCCCAGCAGGTACGAGACCTTTGCCATGAGGCAATGGAGACCGGAGACGCTCTTACCCTTGATTGTATCCGTAAGACCGCCGCATCCAAGCCCGGCGGCCCCGGAGAGGGAGACCTTCACACCCTGGTGGTAGGTAAGTCTCCGACACCCTATGTGAGAAAGACCCCCGTGGGGAGTTTCACCCAGCAGGACAGGGCGAACGGTGTCCAGCGTGTCTGGAGTGTTGACCGTAACGGATGGCGTTGCGTGAACGTCGAACAGGTTAAGTTTGTCCATTACCGTGGGCAGAAGTTTGAGGTGGTACGGTCATGAGTAAAAAAGAGAAACTTACACAGGCTATACGGGAGTTTCAAAGCTCCCAGCAGCAGCCTGATGATTACCTAAAGCTGATTCAAGCAAGCTCTATGAGCGTTCGTCAGGGAGATGGGTTAATGTGGAGCGATGTTCGGGCGGCGGCTTGTGACGCTCTTTATGGAGAGGGGAATTGGGGGCACTTCAGCGACCCCATAGAGGGCCCCCACTGGTCAGACAAATCTACGTGTGATAAATCAAATCATCCCGGATAAGGAGAAGAAGCATGACTGAAGAAAAAACATATCGAATCGTTCGTAAGTATCAGGACTCCAGCCACCCGGATCATGGCAAAGAGATCGACTCAGGGTTGAGTCTCAAAGAGGCCCAAGAGCATTGCTCAGACCCCGACACCTCCGGTGATGGGTGGATGGATGTCTTCTATGAAGAGTAAGTATGTCTGGTTCAAGGGTCGGACTTGGAGGCAAGAGTCCGACCTAAAGGACTGGATGGGGCGGCTACACCTTGTAGACTGGAAGGATACCTCAAAGGGTATCCTTGCTGAGCCTCATAAGGTTAGAGACTGTTCCAAGAAGGATACAGAAGCAATCGAACACTTTCTATCAAAGGAATACTAAGGATAACATATGAGGATTGTACATGCTTACACAGATGGAGCCTGCTCTGGTAATCCCGGCCCAGGGGGCTGGGGTGTGGCTCTTATAGCCTTTAATTCCCAGATGGAAATCCGGACCAGGTTAATCTCAGGCTACCACCCGGATACGACCAACAACCGTATGGAACTCCAGGCTGCTATAGAGGCTCTAAGAAACCTCAAGATGGCTTGTGATGTCAAGCTGCACTCCGACTCCCAGTACCTTGTCAATACTATGACGAAGGGATGGAAGCGTAACAAGAACCTTGACCTCTGGCAAGAACTTGATAAGGTTTGTCAGCTCCACAATGTAACTTGGGTATGGGTGAAAGGGCACTCCACTAACAGGGGTAACAATACGGTAGATAAGTTAGCTACCGATGCGATACGGTTCAAAAAAGGAAAGGACTATAAGGTATGAAGAAAGAGAAACTTATTCGAGTAACTTTTGTGCTGGTATTGGCTATGTGGGTTTTAAGTATAGTAGTGCCTGTTGCTGCTAATAAAATCTTAGTCCTTATGGAAAAGGCTTACTATGAGGGTCAAAAGGACTATGCGGAAGGAGACACCCGCGTAAAACTTGATAGCGATTCCTGCTATGTGTGGGTAAAGAGCCCTTGGGATTCTGGTACTCCTGCTAAATTCAACCCAAAAGAGAGGTGAAGGCACGCTCAGTCCTTTACTACAAACTGATTACATCTCATAAGTATCATAACATACCTGATGTTTATGTAGACACGAGGAGGAACAATGAAACACATTAAGGTGCACGTTTATGATGACGGGGACACCGAGCTGACACTTCTGGAGGCTTCCCACAGTCATAAGTTTATTAGCAATGACTTGATTTTTACCCCGACTGAGATCGCCTTCGGCGCACTCGAAAAGGAACTTATATCCTATGGATTTGATTCGGACCGGGCACGGGAAGCCATCGACGAGTGTCTGAAAGGGCAACCGGGGGAAGAGGTGTCGGTATGATAGAGGCTGTAAGACCCTTAGAGGAGACCGACCCGGTACTGGCGGAGCACTTCCAGCTTATAGTGGCTGGGAGTCATCCGACCATAGAGCGTATCCATGTCAGCGACGATGTCTACGTGAAACTGAAGAAGGCACCGCCTATACAGGTGCAGAGTAAGGTTGGGCGGAATGACCCCTGTCCTTGTGGCAGTTCTCGGAAGTACAAAAAATGTTGCGGAAGGAGTTGATATGGATCACCCAGAAGAAGGATGGTGCTCAGAAGGATATGCTATAGGCTTCGAGCATGATGAAGCAGAGGAGATTGAAGAAGAACGGTATGACAGGCTTCGGCATGAGTGTGCTGCCCACCGCAGCAGGCGACGGGAGAGAGGCTCTAAGAGCTACAAGGCAGCGAAGGCAGCCCCGGTGGGCAGCCAGATCAAGTGTGCCGAGTGTGGGAAGAAGATGATTAAGAAGTCCTACCAGCAGGCGTTCTGCTCCAACAAGGGTAGAGGCAATTGCAAAGACCGTTACTGGAACCCATAAGGAGGAATTATGACTAAGACTCTTCTCAAACCCCGTGCGCTACGGCGCGGGTCACGGGCAAGCAGGAAGGAGCTTGAGGTGCCCGAACAAAGACTGCGACGCGGTACAACATCCAAAAGGGACTCTCTACGTATATAAGTGTCCTAAATGTGGTGAGGTACAAGCATGGTTCAGCTGTGCTGGAGGTTCCTTCAGAGTACCCGGTGCAGTAGAAGCGGCAAGACAAGTAGGAGTGTTTGTCTAATGAAAGACGCAGCAGAGTACAACAGAGAGATGAAGGTCTCCGGGCTTCGGTATAAAGAAGTCTGGAGAACCTGCCCCCAGACGGGGTACAGATACAAGACTGTTAAAACCTTAAGTAGAGGAGAACGATAGTGGGTCAACGACATCAGATCTTCAGTATAACCAATCAGGGTAGTTATGCATGGCACAACCAATGGTGCTACGGACGAATGCCTATCCGGCAGCTCGAACTCGTGCTCAAGTACGAGGAGAATAATGGTCGCCCAGACAAAGACGGGTGGGGAGGCTATGGGAGCCTTACCAATAGTCATTCCGATATGATTAACGTGCAGCGGGCTATCGAACTCATCATGAATGTGGACGTAGACTTCGGGTCTATCCACAACAACTATGATATTACCGAGGAGTTGACAGTTAAACCAGCTACAGAGAAGAAGCCAGCGGAGCTTGATTGCTTAGGCGGAGATAACAACGACGGTATCACTATCATAGATACCAGAAAGTATCCTCTGAAGTATGCTTTCCTCTTCTTCCCGTGGGATGAGATGGCTGAAGATGATATGCGTCCTCTTACTGCCTCCCAATACTTCAAACGGTATGAAGAAGACTACGCCGAAGGCGGAGGTCATTCAGGTCTACTTGAGGACGCAAGAGCTTCCATAGAATATGTAGAGCAACACGCCAAGCTCCTCACCCTGAATCAATTGGCAAATATATTTCCCACATCAATGAAGTCTGTAATGGAAGAAAGGAGGCGGATACAACAGACTAAGTTTGAAGACCTGCCCACACTGATTAACGAACAGATTAAGTATCCCGTAAACAAAGAACTATTCCAGCAGCGTTTTAATAAGGCTGCATAAGGAGGAACCTATGCCAACCAAAAAGAAGTCCACTACCCGACGTAAGCCTCCCGCAAAGCGGGTAGCTAAGAAGAACGCAGTAGCGGTAGTAGAGAGTTCCAAATCCATTACGAACCTCTCATCCTACCCTCTTGAAGAGGTGATGGGCTGGCGAGACAACGCCCGTAAGCGGATAGAAGCAAACCTGGCGCGTATCGAAAAGCTTCGTATCCAGAACGATAAGATATGGCGTGAGGCTGAGAAGTTGGACAAGAAACTTCACAGCGATCTTACCTGGTGCAAGAAGCTGAATAGAACCATCGCCCGCAAAGTATTCTGAGGCTCTAAGAACCTATTCTCCGGGCAGCCTGCCGGGCTGCCTATTCCTTCCATTCTTCCTAAAGGAGACTCATATGTCCTCACGTAAGAAAGCAAACCGTATCATGCCCTTCATTACCATGCTCGCCCTTCTGTGTGCCGGTATCTTTATGGGGGCGCTTATGGCCAACCCTCAGTATCGGGATACCGTGTTCACCAAAGTGAATGAATCAAAACCCATTCATTACTTAAACGACTACCTTGCCGAGCGTAAGTTTGAGCTGGCAGTCCAATTACCTACGAAGCAAAGACATCCCTCAGAAAGGAAATAACTCTTACAGACTAAAGGTGTCCGGGATTCGATTGGAGAGCGTGTCCCGGACACTTATTTAAAAAAGTTGAAATAACTTGTTGACCTCGCCGTTACAAAAAAGTATATTTTCAAACGTATAAAGAAACTTTCATCAGGAGGAAGTGTAGAATGGATTTTAAGACCACCAAAACGATGTTGAAGTATCTCGACCCCGCACAGTCCGTCCTACTCATGGGAAACCATGGGATAGGTAAGTCCGATTGTGTACGTCTGGCAGCGCAAGAGCTGGGAGTCCCCTGTGTGGACATCCGACTAAGCCAATGCGATGTGGGCGACCTTAAAGGGATGCCCTTTAATGTGAAGGGGCAGACTTACTTTGCTCCGCCAGACTTCTACCCTCTGCGTGAGGATGATGCTGCCGATCTGTCCGATTTCCTTGGGCAGGAAGTAAAAGCTGGTGCCCCCGCTGGTATCCTGTTTCTGGATGAGATTAACCGCGCTAACCGTGAGGTACAACAAGCGGCCTTTGAGATTGTTCTCGACCGCCGTTTGAACCAGCGACGGTTGCCAGATGGATGGCGTGTAGTAGCGGCTATCAATGATAATGATAGTCTTTACTCAGTTAATGAGCTTGACCCTGCGTTTCTCGACCGCTACTTCGTGGTCAAGTTCCGCCCGACTTCTGATGAGTTTATGACGTGGGGTAAGGAAGATAATAATCTTCACCCTGCCGTTTATGAGTTCTTGATGAAGTATCCCAAGTTCATTGACCCCACTGAGGAAGCCATCAAACAGGCCGGTAATAATAAGGTCCATGGTCGCCGCTCATGGGCACACTTCTCCCGCACCTTGACTCGGTTTGAGAGTAATAAGGAAGAAAGCGGGTTCGATCTTCTCGATAAGTCCCCCGCCTCCTCCGACCTCTTGTTTATGACCGCCCAAGGTCATGTCGGGAACACTGCCGGTACCCAGTTTAAGCAGTTCATCGCCACGGACTATCAGGCGCTGGATGCTAACATTATCCTAAACAAATGGGATAAGACCATTGAGAAGCGCCTGTCCGACATCGTGAAAGCGGGCCGGACCGTTGAGCTTGCCGCCTACAATGGCTTGCTCATCGAATGGGTACAAGAGAACGTCAAGAAGAGTCTGACCGATAAGCAGAGCAAGAACCTGTATAACTTCTTGAGTATTGTTCCCAATGAGCTGGTGGCTGACTTCTGGAAGAAATTTAACGGCGAGTGTCGTGAGATTTCTACCCACTGGTACAAACAGAGCAGTGTAGCCTCGTCTGTGAGTAAACTCATACTCGGGACGCTGCAAAACCCAGAAACAATCAAGAAATAATCTCTCTCCTCCTCCTGATGAAGGGTGGGGGGAGATTATCCCCCTGCCCTGTTTTTATCTGGAGCTGGGAAGGCAGTAAGAACCTTAACTCTTGAGGAGGAGTGATGGGAAAGAAACAACGAAGTATAACAGACGTAATCGGCACTCTTACCCATGCTGATTATGCCTCTACCGCTGAACGATGGGACTGGCTTGTCTCCAGTATTCTACTGGATGATATGTTTGTCCATGAGCTTCTTATGATTATGGAAAAGAAGGAATCTACTAAGGTTCCTACAATGGGTGTTGTAATGAAAGACTCCCGTATAGAGCTTCATTATAACCTTGCCTTCGTGAAGACTCTTACCGATGCTGAGGTACGTTTCATACTCAAGCATGAGACTCTTCATGTGGCTCTACACCACATCACTTCCCGTATCTCTGAAGACCCAAAAGAGGCACAGCTCTGGAACATCGCTGCCGACCTCGCTATTAACTGTCTGATACCTGAAAATTCAACCTGTAAGGCTCCACGGATTAAAGACCCTAAGACTGGCGAGCTGGTGATTTCCGCCCAGCTTCCTAAGAAGTATGGGTTCCCTGAGAGACTCTCGATGGAGCAATACGTACAACTCCTTCGTGAGAAAATGGGAGGCGGTCAAGGTCAAGGTAGCGGTCAAGGAGGAGGCGACCAAGACCAACAAGGTCAAGGTAGCGGTCAAGGAGAAGGCGACCAAGACCAGCAAGGTCAAGGAGAAGGCGACCAAGACCAGCAAGGTCAAGGAGAAGGCGACGGGCAGACGCTCGATGATCATAGCGGTTGGAATGAGTCTGAGATAGGTGACGAACAGATACGCCAGAAGATAGAGCAGATGGCGAACAACCCTCAGTCATGGGGAAGTATGTCCGCCGATATGAAGGAGCAAATCCTTGCAGCACAGAAAGCTAAAGTGCCTTGGACAAAACTTCTACGCCACTACTTCGGTAATCTTGTCTCAAGTCGAAGATCTCCGACCTTCAAGCGACCTAATCGCCGCTTCGGGTATCCTTACTCAGGGACTAAGAGGCAATACGCAGACAGGAAGCTGGTTGCGATTGATACTTCCGGTTCGGTAGGCTCTAATGACCTCTCTCAGTTTCTGAGTGAAGTGAACCGACTGGCAGAGCTTAATCCAGTAGACTTGGTTCTGTTTGATGCCGACATCACTCAGATGCCTAAGCCATTCGATAAGAGACATACCTCTTATGAGTTCTCAGGACGTGGCGGTACTGACTTCGCCCCTGTCTGTGAGCTTGCTTCTAAGCAACGGTACCAATCTCTTATCATCCTTACCGATGGATACGCTCCTGCCCCCGAATTTCCAGAGGGGGTCAAGGATGTTATCTGGGTAATCACTCCAGATGGACAATGCCCCGTAGATTGGGGAACGTCAGTGAAGATAGACGAAGTACCTAAAGCCTAACGAAAAGGGGGAGCACTTAGCTCCCCCTTCTTTTATCAGGAGGAACTATGTCTACAGCACAAGAAATCATCCAAGTAATAGATAAGCATGAAAGATTACAGAAGGCATGGAATAAAGAAGCTACCAAAGCTATTCAAGAGTGGAAAGAAAAGAATCCTGACGGAGATTTTATGAAGGGCTTTGAATTTCCTAAAGGGGTAGGTGACCAACAAAGTGAGATGAAAGCTGAAGGGCAGAAGGCTCTTAGAGACACTACCCTTGCCCTGGAAATAACCGGGCAGGAAGCGGAAGACCTTTACACTTGTCTTATGGAGATGACTATCAGAAAAAATAACAAGGGTAATGGACTCGCAAGTAAATCCTTGCGTACAGTATCCCCTCAAGATATTTATAAAAAATATGACGTTAAAAGAAGTCAGGCTTTTAAAGACAGATACGCAGACATAATGGGTATCCCAAGACAAGGTTCTTGTGGTAACTCTATAGAAGAATTCAATAAGGAAATTGAGACATGGAGAAAAATAGACACCCCTCTATTTTATAAAGCTATCCCATACAAAGAGGGGTTGATTAGAGAGATAGAAAGAATGTTTCAGTACCCTGAATACCTTCCCGTAGCTCTGACCCTTACCTGCAACAAGGAAGAACTTCCCCTTCTTCTCTCCGCAAGGATAGAAGAGGTAAAGGCTGTAGCAAGCTTCAGATTGAGGAGGAACATATAAGCATGGAACAATGGACAGACAAAGAACACCAATAAGGAGGTAGTAATGAAGAAAGAAGTAGTAATCGCACACCACCGCCAGCAAATAGATAAAGCACAGAATATCTTAGAGTTCTTGGACAGTATACATCTAAAGGCTGTCTATAAAGTTTCTTTCTTAGCTAAGCGCTATAACTTTGTTACCGATGAGAATGGAAAAAAGAAATGGACGATAGTAGAGAGTGGTATATTTGAATTTTTAGGTATGCCTATTACTATCAGCAAGGTTTCTGTACGATTCATGGTACTTGCTGCCGATGAAATAAAGGATCGCTACGGGAGAATTACATACTTCGATATGAACGATGACAAAGAGAAATGGCATACACGAAAAGACACCATAACTCTGAGATATGAAGACCTATTAGACGCACAAACTTCATTAGAGACTCCTACACCTGAAGATTTCCCTCTGTACTTAGGGCGTAAATTTGTACACAGAGACTTTCGTAAACACATGGAAAAATATCTGGAGGAAGCATGAACGTATTTAAAAGGATAAGATACTGGTGGAAAGATTACATTGGTAGCAGGCGTAATAAAAAGCGGTACTCCAAAGCAAAAAAAGATAAAGATTTTCAAGATTGCCTGAACAAACTTAGAGCCGCTAATGGTAAACCGCCCATAAAGGAGGAAGCATGAACTTTAATGAACGACACTTAGCCTGGCTGAAATTCCATTGCCCTTTCTATGACTCTTATGTCCTTCTCGACTCCAAAGAAAAGGAAAAGCCGCACGACTGTGTGATAGACCGGCGCTTCACCAAACTCTCCTACCAAGTATTCTCTATGATACTTGAGGAGTCTACCCTTGAAACCTTTGAAGAAAACCTTCGTCGCCCAGAAGACTTCATCAAACGCGCCAAAAATATCAGACGCAAAAGAGGTATGAAGTATGATGAGAAAACCGGGCAACTTAAAACTAAACTCATCCACAGCCATGTGAAGGAAGATTACCGCACCGAAGGAGTCGCCCTGGCGTCAGAAGGGACCGAGGCTGTTAAAGCCTCCCTGGCAGATGCTTATGAGATACTCTTTAACTCAGAAGTAGAAGAGATGCCTCTCTACGCTAACGCAGGATGGCAGTTTTGTATCGACCTCCGGTATAACGCCAAGAAGATAGGGGAGGCTCCGAAGGAGAATCCCATAGCGAAGTTCCCGGAAAAGATTGAAGACTTTAAGAAAAAGGTAGGAGGAGTATTCAAGAAGTCTAAGGAGGAGACGGAAGATGAAGGAGTTTAGCAAAGACCAACTCAAGTCCCTTGTCCACCATCTCCGCCATCTCAGTGAGGATAAGGATGAGCAATTCAAACTCACAGACCTGCACTGGGATCTGATAAGGTTCTTAGAGGCTACCTACTTCGACCCGCTCACTTTCTATGGCTGGGTAGAAAATCACGAGACTTATCTACCGGTCTTCTCGGTAGATACTGAAGACCTTCCCCTCATCATCAACGAAGAAGATGATGAGGGAAGGTTTGCCCCTATCATTAGCTGGAGGCTATCTAATGGGGTATAAAGAAATCACCCATAACCCAGACCTCTCCAAAGAGGAGAGACGGGAAGAGGTTGGAAAGCTAAACAATAAGTACAGGGCTTACTTAGAAGAAGCTCTATCTAAGCATAACTATAAAGAAGTTGACTACTTTATAGATACTTGGAACACTAATCGGGCGAAACTTTTGGG
>Ga0102941_1000857_pt1 | contig 14459 bp, 7 predicted proteins | sample SalPonR2_C_D2_MG_FD_79281 | JGI IMG/M metagenome (GOLD analysis project Ga0102941, IMG submission 79281) | Salt pond soil microbial communities from South San Francisco under conditions of wetland restoration - Salt Pond MetaG R2_C_D2_MG | ecosystem: Environmental > Aquatic > Marine > Intertidal... | reverse complement strand
TAACCAATTTTAAGGACTCATCATACGTTGCACGATTACCTGTTTTAATACAATCTGCACTACAGCACTTTATCAGATAAGCCAAATCCATCAATATCAGCAACTTTTGGCATGAAATCCCTCAGGCAAAATAAATACCCGGAGTTTAATTTCCAACATACTCCGGATTTAATTCTGTGGGTACCGGTGCACCAGTTTCCAGGCGCCAGTCTTCAAGTATAGTAAGTAATTCTTTTACCTTTTCAGGTCTTGCCTGAGCCAGATTGTTGGTTTCACTTAAATCTTCACCCACATTGTAAAGTTCCAAATCATTGTTTTCGAAATACTGAATGAGTTTCCAATCGCCCAGCCTTACTGCTGAACCTGGACGGGTGCGAAAAACCGGATCCTGGGTGCTGGTATCATTTTCAAGGTATGCCTCCAGGTAAACCGGGAAATGCCAGAAAAGTGGACGTTCTTGTAACACACCTTCCAGGGTTAAAACAGGCATAAGACTCTGTCCATCAAGAACTTTTCCATCTGGTTTTTCAATTCCGGCAACATCCAGAAGCGTAGGGTAAAAATCGATATTTGATATCGGTACAATGGATTTTGTACCCTGTGGTACTTTTTCCGGCCAACGCACGAACATCGGTTCACGAATACCCCCTTCATAATAAGACCCTTTTCCCGATCGCAACGGCCACTGCCGGGTTACACCATAATGCCCCCCATTGTCCGATGTAAAAAGAATAAAAGTATTATCGAGCTTATCTGCTTCCCTCAGATTCTCAACCAATCTTCCGATCTGAATATCAAGATTTTCAACCATTGTGGCATACGCTGAGTTATTTTGACCGTTCCATGTCGGTTTTCCATCATATTTTGGAAGCAGACTATCAACAGGTTGAATGGGTGTGTGCACGGCATAGGGTGAATAATAGAGAAAGAATGGCTGGTCATCAACCCCGTTTAAAAACTTAAGCGTTTCATCCATAATAAGGTTGGTGAGATAATAGTCATCTGTTGGGGGTTTCATTGAAGGTACTCTTCTGTAGGGAGGATAATAGCTTCCGGGGTTTCCGGCATGATTACCCGCAATGTTAACATCAAATCCCTGAGTCGTTGGATTGTCGCTCAGGTGCCATTTCCCGGCATGACATGTAACATACCCTGCATCTTTCAGTACCTCGGGAAAGATGTATTGCTCATCTGCCAACGTTGGATTATTGGGTATTGGAATTAATTTACGGGTACTGCTCTCTCCACGCTCTGATGATGCTACTGTATAAACCCCATGGCGTGGCGTCCATTGACCACTCATCATGCAAGCCCGACTGGGTGCACAGTTTGATGCTGAGGCATAAGCATTGGTAAAAACCATTCCTTCGGCAGCCAGTGCATCCAAATGGGGTGTTTCATAGTATTCTGAACCCATAAAACCAACATCACGCCAACCCATATCATCAATATTAATCAGGAGAATATTGGGTGGTTGCATCTCTGTTTGGGTGCAACCGGCCAATGCTGCCATTGCAGATATAATTGTAATATTTTTAATATTGCTATTCATTAGATTTTGGTTTGGGTTTAGTCTAAGAATTTAAGAGAAGGTTCGCTTTCTTAAGAAATAATTGATCCAGTTAAGGGATAATAAGTTTCATATCCATAGTTTCGCAACCATAACATTAGCAGGCAGTTGTATCAAGTTAGTTTTCTAATTGACAAATTTTGCACTTTTAACTTAAAGACCTGACATTAAACAAGTTGTTTAGATCTATTAAAATGCTATTGACTTTTCCTTTTCAGCGAGCATTAAAAAAGGTCAGTAATCCTTCAACGGAATCACCATATTCCATGATTGTGTAGAATTATTAAATCCGCCAGGGCCATCCATGGTGGCGAAAAACAGATGGGTAACTTTTCCATCTTCAACCAGTCCGAATACTCTTTCCATCTGTCCCATTTCTACTTCACGACCATCAGACCAGTTTACAACCCTTGGATAGGCAAGAGGCTCCTCGTCAAGTACCCAGTTTACTCCATCTGTTGAATGAGCCAATATTCCTGAGTGGTGATTGCCCGTTATGGTACCCCGCTGGTCTTTTGCCAGCATGTGATAGCCTGTTTCATCCTTCCACAGAAAGGGGTCTTCCACTTCTCCCATTTTATCTACTCCGAAAACGGGTTCATCACCCACTACTTCAAAGGGACCATCAATAGACGGAGCAGTTGCCACCCCGATAGTCATGGATGTTTGAAAGGGAAAATCTTCCTTATAACTGCGCGATTTAAAAAGCATGACTACGCTGCCATCTTCGTTAATCCACGGTGATGGGTTGGAAGTAAGGAAACTGTAAAAAGTACCTGGTTTTGTTTTGAGAATGGGTTCATCTCTGCGTTCCCAGGGGCCATAGGGGTTTTTGGAGGTTGCCATACCGATGCGCTTGTTTGATCTTGCCACAGTAGCAATATCTGACGAGTGGGTAAGGGCCTGGGCGTCCGATTCAGTTACATCTGCGAAAGGATTGGTTGAACCCATGTAGATCAGAATGTAAGTATCATTGTGCTTGAAAACACGTGGATTGTGCGTTGAACGACCATCCCAGTATTCAGGACCGCGGGGCGGCAATGCCACATCACTAAATTCATAAGGTCCTTCAGGAGTATCTGAAACGGCATGTACAATTTCACTGTCAACCATCCAGCCGGGGTGAAATGGCAAATATTTTGCCCATCTTGAAACAAACATATGATACTTTCCGTCATCGCCCCTGATTACCGAACTTCCCCAAACCCAGTAATCTTCCTGTGAAAAACCAGCATTGACAGGGGCTTCACCAATACGGTTATAGATATTGTTTTCCCATAAAGAAGTGTCAAATTCTTTCTGATTTTTACTGCTATTGGCGCAGCCGCTACCCATGATAGCCAGCAGCAAGAGCATGGTAACAGTTTTAATAGTTGTAATATTCTCAATCATAATAAATAAAGTATTTAGTGAATCAATAAACTATTGAAATTATGTTTCATTAATTTTGAAACATTACCTGACCTGCCGATCAATTCCCAACAGGTTCTATCTCTATCGACTTTAAACTTGTTGTTTCAGGATTTCCATCCACCAATGAAACTGACACAGAGTGTATGCCTGGGGTTTGAAACTCCAGTATTCCCATTATATAATCTTGATACTTTTCTGTAGCTGCTTGTTGATTCTGAACCTCTACCCCTTCGTCGGAAAAAGTTTTCCATACCAGTCGGTCTTCCCCTTTGTAATTCAAACTGAGATAATAATAACCGGATTGAAAAACATTAACCTTCCAGGTACCGGTTCCTTCTTCCGTCCAGTTACTGATCTGGTTAACATGTTTCCATTCCCCAAACTTTTCCATCCATCTTATATCCCTCTTTTCAGCCCCGGTAACCTCTGCAAATTCGGCGAGCAGCGTAGATGTAATATTGGGGTAGATACCGTGATGAGTATCTACTTTTATTTCGTCAACATTATTATCCATCTCTACTTTTATGACTGCTGCCAAAGAATGGGGAGATTGGAAAGGAACATTAAAAACAGTCCAACTCTTTGATTTATGAAATGTAATTACTGGACCATCCAGGATTTGAGCAGAGATGATATTGCTTTCTAAACCGGGCAAATAGAGTTTCCCGTCACCTGGCCAGTCAAAAACAGTAAGATACAATGTACTATCCTGTGTAGTTACATCGCCCCAGGAAAGTGCATGGCCCCATGGAGAGCTACCGGCAGCATAGATTACCTGTGGGTGTTTTTGAATCCAGGCCCCTGCTTCCCTAAGAAATTGCCGGCCAATTTCCGGAATCTCCCCTTTTCCATCCGGACCAACATTAAAAAGATAGGTGCCACCACGGCCCACGGTATTAACCAAACGATGCAGGATTTCCTTCGGGCTTTTAAAATTATTATCGTACCATGCATAGGACCATGAATCATTATTGGTATCTGCAGTTTCCCATAATCCTTCAATATTGCGGGGTGGCACTTCCATATCCCCTTTGCTCACGTAGTCTCCCAAACCATGGCCCACACGACTGCAAAGCAGTGCGTCGGGTTGCAATTCGCCCACAATATCAACCAGCTCCCTAACGTATTTTGCAGGTATTTGCCCAGGAGTATCAAACCACACAAAATCAATATCACCATAATTTGAGCATATTTCTATAACCTGTGGTTTACACTTTTTATTGAAATAATCATCAAATGTAGCTGGTGAGCCGTCAGGATATTCTGTTGGCCCTCTTGTTCCACCGGGCTCTGTCCAATCCTGGTTATGCGAATAATAAAATCCAAACCCCAGACCAAGCTCACGACATGCAACAGATAGTTCCTTCATGGGATCGCGCCCAAATGGGGTAGCGTCAACAATATTGAAAGGATGCCTTGAGTCGAACATGGCAAATCCATCATGATGTTTACTCGTTATAATAATGTATTTCATACCGGCATCGTGGGCAAGCCGGGCAATCTCCCTGGCATCAAAGTCTATTGGATTGAATTCTCCGGCAATTTCCATATATTCGCCAACAGGTATGTTGGCCATTGAACGGTTCATGATCCATTCTCCTATTCCATAGTATGTTTGTCCATTCCATTTTCCACCCAAATGAGAATACAAGCCCCAGTGGATAAACATACCAAAATTACCTTCATCAAACAACTTATACCGTTCGCTATATGCCATTTCGTTTGACACATCGGAGCTACCCCACATTTTGTCCATTTGGGCATTTTCTTCGGTGGGTGTCTGAGAAATGCCTTTCAGGCAAAACAACATAAGAATAAACCCCATGAATAAACCAAAATCTCTAAAGTTTTTCATTCGTAATTGAATTTGCAACATCCTCAGGCACTTAAAACCTACTGCTTTGTTTTTATTCATAATCAGCTCCTGTTAAACTATTCAATACCGATTCCTGCCATTTGCGTAAATCTAACTGCATTTCCATTACTATTTCAGGATACTCATCAGCAAGGTTATTTAATTCTCCCGGATCATCCTGGATATCGTATAATTCAAATCCGTTCTCATTGGGTGTATTACCATCAAGTACCAGCTTATACTGATTTACCATTATGGCGCGCTCACCCGAATAATCATTTTCGGAAACCCGATTGTATTGATAATTCCGAAAAGAACGGGTAAATTTCCCATCCATTGCTTTAGCCAGCGGGGTGGTTCCTTCCTGCAATACCTGGTCAATATATGGTACTGGATTTTCATCGAAAACTTTCCCCGGTTCAAACTGCCAGAAAAAAAGTGGTTTCGTTCGCTGCATGGCTGGTTCATAAAAAAACGGCATCAAACTAGTTCCATCAATAGGTCTGTCGGGTAGTGGCTGACCGGCAATTTCCGCCAGTGTAGGCAAAATATCAGTGGTATAAGAAATAACAGAAGTTACTACCGGCTCTTTTAAAACAGCGGGCCATTCAAGCACACCGGGAACAAGAATACCTCCCTCGAACAGGCTCCCTTTTTCTTCACGCCTTGTTAACCCTGTGCGGCCAGCACTGGCAGGCATACCATTATCGCCGCAATACATTATCAGGGTATTTTCATCCAGGTTGTTTTCTTTAAGATAGGTTCTTAGTTGTCCAATCGCTCTGTCCATGGCTGTTATTTCAGCGTAGCGTTCCTGTAGCACATCACGCAGGGAGCGACTTACCTGTTTTCCTGTTTCATTGGATGTAAGGCGAACTTCTCTTTTTGCCAGGCTGTCAGGTAAATTTTCATACAGGGCTAAATCTTCTGGTAATCCGCTATAGGGTTCATGGGGTGAACCAAACCAAACCAAAGCCATAAAAGGCTTCTGCTGATCTTTTGACCTTTTTATGAATTTAATGGTTTCATTAACAACAACTTCTGAACCTTCCCCTTCAAATTTTTGAGGATCTTCTCCATTTCTTGATAAGACGGGGTCCATTTCAAAAAAATTATCGTGCGATAGCCATTCGTCAAAACCCATAGCTCCCGGGCTGGTAGGCGATTCTTTTTTAACCGGGCCTACATGCCATTTCCCAAAATGGGCAGTGGCATAACCTGCATTTGACAATATATGGGCAATGGAAATTTCTTCAGGCCGGAGTGACCAGTTGGGAGAAAAAGTGCCATAACGGTTGGGATGCCGGCCTGTTAACAAACTACCACGGGTAGGCGAACAGGTGGGGTGAGCAGCATAAAACCGATCGAACCGCAAACCATTTGCAGCCATTTCGTCAAGTACCGGTGTTTTTACAAATGGATGTCCGTTGTAACCTACTTCGTCCCAACCATGATCGTCGCCCATTAGCAAAATAATATTGGGAAGCTCCTGTTTACCCGGATCATTTTCTTTTGGGGTGTTGGTGCACGAAAATGCAACGGGCAAACAAAACAAAGCAATTCCTATAGTTTGTGTTTTCATTTGTTTATAATTTGTTTTTTATTGGCCAGATGCCTGCCCCGTCCTTTTCTTACGGGGGAGCTCGCCAACAATAATCTGACTGCATGTTTTACCATGCTGCGAATTATATTCGTCCGCGTGTAGGTCAATATCATTGCCATGGCTCGGTTCATCTGTTTATAATTTTATCAAACAGGCCAGACTACCAGCCCCATTTTTAATCGCTTCACTTATAAGAATTAATGATTCAATATTTTTTTCAATCCTTTATCAGATAACCCTTTGATTTTTCATCTTCAATTAACTGCTTCATCTGCGCAACTTTTTCAGGGTATTTTTCATAAAGATTGACACGCTGCCCGGGATCTTCTGCCAGGTTAAATAACAAACCATCAGTTTCAAAATCAGTATATCCCCGCAAATCTTTAAAATATTGTGGCATTACTCTCCCTTCACCCGTGCTGTCATCCAAATACAGCCAGTTGGCCTGACGAACAGCCCACATATCTTCCCAGGTATTGTGGATGAGCACATCTCTTTCAGGAAGATCGTATGATTCGCCCAATAAGGTAGGAAGTATGTTATAACCGTCGGGTGCTGAATTTCCCGGCAGTTCAATATCCGCTATGGTTGCAAGGGTGGGCATAAAGTCCAGTTGCGAAATCAACTTGTCAGAAACAGATCCAGCCTGTACCTTCCCGGGCCATTTTATAATGGTAGGAACCCGGTGGCCACCTTCCCAAATATCAACCTTAAGTCCACGGAGTTCACCCATACTGAAATGATCATAATCACGCGCCCTTGCAAACGCATACTTCTCAGGACCATTATCAGAAGAGAATATTACAAGGGTATTTTCTTCAAACCCATGTTCTTTTAAGGCGTTTAGCACCTGGCCTGCAACCCAGTCGGTTTGATAAACAAAGTCGCCATAACCCCCAGCTTCTGATTTTCCCAGAAACTCATCATTTGGAATAATGGGAGCATGCGGTGAAGGTAAAGGAAAGTACAGGAAAAAGGGTTGACTTTTATCCTGACGACTGATCCACTCCGTTGCCTTTTGGGTTAAAGTGGGCAGCACATCATAGGGTTCCCAGCTTTTAACTATTGGACCAGGACGGAACTCCCAGTTACCTTCTTTAGTTTCCTGGCGGTTGTTCGTTATCATCAATTCGGTAGGAACATCCATCACCATGTCATTTTCGATCCAGGTATAAGGGGGAAAATTTATGGTTCCATCGCCGAAATAGTAATCAAAACCACGATCCAAGGGTCCACCCTTGATGGGTTTGCTCCAATCGATATCATCAGGTTTATAAACCTGGCGGGTACGGTTTCCCAGTTCTATTTCAAGAGAAGGGTCATTGATAAACTGCCAGTCCCATCCCAGATGCCATTTGCCAATACATGCTGTTGTATAGCCATTATCTTTTAACACCTGAGGTAAGGTTAAATCACCATCATTGAAAAAAGGCTCTCCAAAGGAACCCACAATACCGTGTTGTCTTCGCCAGTGGTAAGTTCCTGTTAGCATAGCAAAGCGACTTGGGGAACAAACTCCCGAAGAGCTGTGTGCATCGGTGAAGCGCATGCCCTCGGCGGCCAGTTGGTCGAGGTAAGGTGTTGGGATTTTCGAGTCAGGATTCTGAACGTTAAGGTCGCCATAACCCATATCGTCGGCATAGATAATTACTATATTCGGATTGGCGGGCTCCTTCTCAGTATTACAGGCTCCTGCAAACAAAGCCAGAACGGGGAAGGCTAAATGAGTTTTGTTGATGATGTGTTTCATTTCAGGTTTGGTTTTTTGATTAATAATAATTTGTCATGCCCTAAGAGTTATCTGCGTATAGATACAAAGTACATCTCACCTTTCACCGTTTCAAAACTAATTACATCTTTGCTTTCACGGACGAAATTCATCCGGTCGCCTGATGCATTGGTAATGCGTGCCCTGCGAATATTGGGGTATTTTAGGGTGCACTTACCTCCGCTTTTTGATGTGATGCTCATTGAACCGGCTTTCATATCGTCCCATTGGGCCGCAATCTCAAAATTGCCTCGGGCCACCAGGCCGGAAAAAGAACCTGTTTTCCAGGCCACAGGAAGTGCTGGTAGAATTTCAATAAACCCTTCATGACTTTGCAACAGCATTTCGGATAAACCCGATACCAGACCCAGGTTGGCATCAATCTGAAAAGGTGGATGAATAGTCCACAGATTGGGAGCAGTTTTTTCTTTTAGTAAGGTGGAAAACACTTCGTAAGTCTTTTCAGCATCTTTGGTTCGGGCACGGAGTGTCATTCTGTGGGCCAGTCCCCATCCTGTGGCATTATTGCCTCTGTAATCCAGAGTGACAGATGCAGCCTGCAGCCAGTCTGGAGTATTTGAGTTGATGAGTGTACCCGGGAAAAGGGGACAAAGATGCGAAATATGCCGATGAAGCGGATCGCCAATTTCGCCATATTGGTTTTCTTCGCGGTACTCCTTTACCTGCCCGGATGCACCGATCAAAATCGGATCCAGCCGGTTGATCTGATCCCTGGCCACATTCAGAAATTCGTCATCAGCATTAAGTATATCGGCTGCTTTCAGCAGGTCATTATAGGTTTCCCAAATGAAACCCTGGTCGAAGGTGGTGCCTGTAGTGATATAATACTCTCCCCTGAAGGCTCCGCTTTCATCCTTCAATCTGATTTCTGGAGATGCCGAGGGATCTACCAGCAACAAACCATCTTCAGCAGGCTTCAATGTTTTTGAAAGAAACTTACTCATACTGAGCAATGTAGGATAAGCAATATCACGAAGGAATGCCGTATCCCGGGTAAATTCATAGCGATCCCAGAACAGTTTGGTTGTAAAACCGCCTGTTCCGGGGCCGGAGTGCCCACCCGGAGAACTTATGGCATAGGCTGATGCCCCCGTGCCAATGGCCCATCCGTTTTCACCGTTGGCATCCAGCGCATCCGGATTGTTTCTTCTCACGTATTCGGTGGCATTTACTTCTGCTACAGGTCGATAGGCTTCATAATACTCCAGGTAAGGGTCAAAAGTTTCTGCCAGATTGGTACTAAAAGCACCCCAGTAGTTCATTTGCACATTGATGTTGTGCCAGTACCCACCCGACCATGGCGTTACTTCATACTGACTCCAGACGCCTTGCAGGCCGGTGGGCATGGCTCCCTTCCTTGAACTGGAAATCAGCAAAAACCGTCCAAACTGAAATATCAATGCTTCGAGGTAGGGCTGCGTGTTTCCCTGCTTATAATTTTCGAGTAACACACGGGTAGGTACATTGGGTACTTCAGGAGAAAGGCTGACTGCAACCCTTGAAAAGAGCTTCTGATAATCTTTGTTATGTGATTCTTTTATGGCATCGTATCCCTTTACCGCAGCCATACGAATTCTTTCAGAAACCTTTTCATGAGGGAAGACGGTTTTATCGAGTTTTAAAGTCTTGGTTTCTTCCAGGAAAAGGTTTTGGGTTAGTTCATAATTGGTGCCGGCATTGATGAGCAAAACAACGGAATTGGCATTAACCACGCGTATTTCAGCATTCTGGTTGTCGTTCTCAGCAAAAAGTTCTCCGCCGTCATTGATTACTTTTACCTGCGCTTCATAATTCAGACTGAAATAGGCAATATTACCTGCTAAAGTAATCAGATCGTTTTCAGCGTGGGTATCACCCGTTCTGGTATTGGATTCATTTACACTGCGCAGATAAGGAATATCGGCACTAAGGGTAAATGAAATTTTTCCTTTTTCGCTGGCGCTCAGTTTAACGGCAATGATATTATCAGGGTAGCTGGCCAGATACTCGCGTGTGTAGGTTACTCCATCCTGTGTGTAGTTTACGTAAAGGATACCTTCGTTCAGATTAAGGGAGCGTTTGTAGTTCTGCGGCGAATGGTGGTTGATATCCAGATAAATTTCGGCAAAGTTGGTTAAGCCACCCCTACGGTATGGATCTTCATTGGCCAGGGTTTTCTCTGTAATCTGAATACGTTCGGTATCGGTACGACCAAAGATATTGGCGCCCATGAATCCATTACCAATAGGGTAAGACTGCCCTTCCCAGTCGGCATCAAAAGGGAAACCGCGGCCGGGGATGGAAATACCATAATCTGCGCCTCTGTTTTGCGCGGGCCGATCGTCCCATACCTCATAAACGTGTTCATTATCATTGCTTTGCGCATGGACAGTGATGTTTATAAGCAGAATACTAATTAAAACAAGTAATTTTTTCATTTCGTTTTTCGGTTTTTTTTGGTTTGTATTATAACTTGATTTCTATTTGAACATGGGGTTAATTGATTCCAGAAAGTGCATATTATCATTCAATAGGCTTTATCAGATTTTGCATCTGTAAATCCATTTATTACAAATTCATATTTCAATGAATATCTCCTTTCCAGGAAAAAGGTTGTACTCATTTTTCTTTCCCTTCGCATTCTCAATTGTTATGGTTTGCTGTGTTTTTGAAATTAAAACGGCTCTGGCATTTTCACCTTTCCACGTTAATTCTTTTAGTGTTATACCACCCCGAAGTAGCAATCCTTTAAGAGATCCGCTTTTCCATTGTTCGGGACGGGCGGGGAAAAAACGTATATAGCCCGTATCGGCATAAACAAGCGAAGATGCACATAAATAGGGAAACCCGCCTGAAATATCGGTGTTAAAAAGTTCATTACGATTATGAAAAGACCCCATGCCGGTTGTCCAGTATCCATCAACAAGAAAGTTTATTATTTCCTGGGTCAGTTCTTCGTTGCCTATGCTGGCAGCTGCAAGACCAATTTGAACCAACCCAAAAGCCATTACGGGTCTCACTTTGTGATGTTCAAAACGCTCGCGAATAGTAAATTCAACAGCACCAACAAGCTCAGGGTTATTAACAATTTCAAAGGGTTGCTCATCGTATAAAGCGTATAATTGAGATGCGTGGCGGTGTTCATGATTATCAGCCAGTCCCGGCCACAGCCATTCACGGAACGAGCCATCTGGGGCAACTTCATAGTCAGGGAGATTGGAGATGATATCGTTCCATTTTTCTATTAGATCTTCATCTCTGTTCAGGACTCCGGCAGCCTTAATAAGGTTGCGCAGCAACTGTTTCGCAGCACTTATATCCATGGTGGAATTGATGGCTGCCGGTGACATATTTACGGCCGTGGGAGAATTTTCGGGTGAATAAGAAGGGATGAAGTTAAGTTTATCGTTTACATCCGTTCTTATCAGGAAATCTTCATAAAATTCAGCGGCCTCCTTCATTAGAGGGTAAGCCCTTTCTTCCAGGAACTTTATATCGCCGGTGTATTGGTAATAGTCGTAATAAAACTGCAATGCCCATGCTGCACCAGAGTGCCAGTAACAATGCGGATGGCGGCTGGTAAAATTGGTACTACGGGGACTTACGGTAAGTTGTGCGGGTACATGAAACCCTCGGGTTCCTTTGAAAAGTCTGGCATTTTCGCGGAATTGGTCCCAGCGATCATCATAATATCTGAAAAATCCTTCCATCAGCTCTGGAGTGTTACCCATTAGTTGAAATGCTACCGCACATTGAAGGTTTCCGTTTGTGGTGAAACTTCCCGACCAGTTGGCAAGCCAGGTTGAACTCCATATTCCCTGAAGATTTGGCGGATTGTGACCTGAGCTGCAAATAATATTGTATCGGCCGGCATCAAATGCTCTTTCTACCATTGCCAGGGGATTGACTTCCATTTCCGTTAAGGCCAAAAGCTCTTCGGTAGGCATCGTCCGGTTTTCTTGCGGTGCGTTGAGCGATAAGCTGGCACGTCCCATCAGATCACCATGGATCTGGGAATGTGGCGCAAGAAGATGCTCATAATCCGGATCAAAGCTGTTGATTTCAGCAGTAATTGACTTAAAGTTGTTTAGCTCAGTATCTTCTTTAAGAATAGGACGAATTTTAATCAGCAGCAATATTTCCTTTGCATCCACAATTTCTATGGTTTCTTCTGATTCGTTGCGGGAGCCTCCTGTGGCAATAACTTTTCCCACACCCTCGTATCCTACATTCGGATTAAATGGATTTGAATGGGCAAAAAGCGTTTGAAAATAAAGAAATCCATCCATCACCCCTTCTTGCTTGCTTTTTATCCCTTCATCAACAATTTTCTTTTCATCTTCATTTTTCGGAATCAGACCTTCAAAAGAGAACTTTGCTGAGAGTTTTTCCCGGCCTTTTAACCGAACCACCACAATATCATGAGAGCGGGATGCAAATGTGCTTCTTTGAAAACTGTTCTGCTGACTTTCTACCGACACGCTCGCTTCGGCAGTCATAAAATCTACAGAACGCTGGTAACGAATAATAGAATCTTCGGGTTGCTGAATTAGCAGGTTAAAAGCGGCTATAAACGGATCCCTGATATCAAAATAGGATTGTTCTTCGCGAATTTTCGGGACCATTCCGGCTGCTTCAACAAATTTTCCGGACAGGCTCAACTCCCTTATTTCCTGAAGATATGAAGCCATTTCCATATATTCCTCCGTAATTTCATAAGGCAGGTATAAACTTTCATGACTTAGGGTAATGGTCTCATCAAAAGGATTGCCGGTTATAATTGCACCGGTAGTGCCATTTCCGGTGAGCAATCCATGTTCCCAATTCTCTGCTGGCAGAGAGCTTATAAAGCCACGTTCCGGGTGAGCGAAAATATCGACATTTTCATCCGACACTTCACAGGATGACAACACTATGGCAAGGATAAAACAACCTGGGACTAATTTCATTTTTTGAGTTTTTTAATTTCAGTTCTGTCTGATTTTTTAATTTAGATAAGATGACTCCTGATTTAATCCTGAACGCTTGCGTTATTCGGTCATCTCTTTGCAAGATTTATATTAAATATCTATCTTGCCAGCGTGCTTCCTGCTGATCTCAGGTCAATGGGTTCAATACCCAGCGTATGGGCAGGTGATCCTTCTTTAAAACGGAATATCCGTAACTTCATCGCTTCCTCATCGAACATTGGATCGGTAAAGAGCATTCCCACGCTTGCATCTCCCCGCTTACCGGGAGCTATCACATCCTGCCCTAACCGGATTTCATCAGGCGGATCTTTTACAAAGATCATCGAATTGGAAACCCTGTCGAAAAACTCGTAGATCATATTCACATTCGGGAATCTTTCATACTGATTAAAGTGCCCCGCACCCTGGGGTGTGTTGTACAGCACGAAATTATTTATTTCTGTTGGGAACCATCTTCGGGCAATAAATAGTTCCGTGTCGATAGCGAAGTTGTTACGGATTTCGCCGGGCCCTTTCATCTGCATCATTCGTGAACCCCGCACGCCCACGTTGTGGGTGATGATAGTGTAACCCGACACATCGTCAAGGCGGATATACCCGTTGGAATTATAAATATCGTGAAAGTAGTTGCGCACAGCCCGGTTATTCTTACCCATTGCTGAAAAGTAGATACCATTTCCATCATACAATTCCATCATAACCCGGTATATTTCGTTGTATTCAATGAGATTTTCGCGCGAATGCAGAAGCGGTTCAATTTTGCTTACATCAAATTCGAGCCAGTTATCCAGCATATCCTGCGTAATGTGCTCTATAAAAGGGCCGATTTCATCCATCCGTATGCTGCTGACCCATTCTCTTCGGTTTTGCAGTGGCTTGGCGTACACCAGCTCATGCGGACGACAACCACTGATAATCATACCGTTGTAAGCCAAATCATGTATGGTATTATGGCTGATTAGATTGTGACCACTCTGGGCAATAAAAATACCGGGCGAATGTCGGTAAATTGTGCCTACATGATGAATGTAATTATTGGTAATCGTGTTGAACTTATTCTCATCCTTTAAACCCGGCCCATAACCACTCAATAAAATGCCGGTTCCTCCCAAATTGGCAAACAAAGAATTGGCCACCGTATTTCTTTGAGCAAGTAAATCCATTCGAACTCCGGTGCCACTGCTGGCTTCCAAGGTACAATCCGTGATCACGCAATCCGTAGCATGTCGCAAACGTATGATGGCGTTGCCTTTGTCATACATTTCCCAGTCGTGCTGCAG
>Ga0102941_1000855_pt1 | contig 14470 bp, 15 predicted proteins | sample SalPonR2_C_D2_MG_FD_79281 | JGI IMG/M metagenome (GOLD analysis project Ga0102941, IMG submission 79281) | Salt pond soil microbial communities from South San Francisco under conditions of wetland restoration - Salt Pond MetaG R2_C_D2_MG | ecosystem: Environmental > Aquatic > Marine > Intertidal... | reverse complement strand
TTAATTTCTTCATCCTTATGGATTAATTGCTGATATTTAAAATACAAATTACTTGTCTCCCTCTTCTAAAACTTCTTCTGCTTCTTCTGCTTCTTCTATTTCGTCAACTTCTTCTATTTCGTTAACTTCTTCTTTTTCTTCTAATTTCTCAAATTTTTGCTTTTCTTTTTTAAATTTATCTGCTTCATTTCTTTTTTTATCATATTCTTTTAATTCTGTTAGTAATTCTTTGTTTCTTTTTATTTCTTCTTTTAGATCAACATTTATCTTCTCTAATTCTGTTTTATCATTTTCTTCATCTTTTAGTTTTTCTTTTAAAATCGCCGATTCGTCTTCAAGAGCTTTAACTTTTTTAGTTAAATCTCTTATTTGTTTAGATTTTTTAAGTCTTTTGAAGGCTCCTAAAACACCTGCAATAAGAGCTCCAGAACCTACTGAGATAAGTATTACTAATGCTTGAGACACACTATATCTAGCAAAAAACAAGTCAATTGTTACCTTTCCCCCATTTTGAATTGCAAAAATGGAAATAAATATTGAAATAATTAAGACTATTATAAAACTTAATTGCATAGAGATACCTCCTTTATATTTATTTAATTATACTATACTTTTACAATAATTAACAAAATATTTTCTATATTAATTCTCTATAGTATTAGGATTGTACATATTTACATTGCTTTTTCTTTTTTTTAGCAAATACCAAACAGGACTAGCTATGAATATGGAAGAATATGTTCCTGATAATACTCCTATAATAAGAGGTAGTGCAAAGTCTTTTATAGCTTCAACACCAAGAATGTAAAGTAAGGTTACAGTTATTAATGTAGTAGCTGATGTATTTATAGACCTTGTAATAGTTTGTTTTATGCTTGTGTTTATTATTTCATCAAAAGGTTGCTTTCTAGTTCTTTTAATGTTTTCCCTGATTCTATCGAATACAACTATTGTATCATTTATGGAATAACCAACAATAATAAGCATAGCTGCTATAAAGGAACTATTTACAGGTATTCTAAAAATCGAATATACGGAAAGTCCAATTAAGACATCATGGAGTAGTGCAGTAATAGCTGCCAATCCAAAATCAAATTCAAATCTAAAGGTTATATATATAAGCATACCTATAGTTGCTATAGCTACAGAAATTAATGCTCTTTTCCTAGTTTCTTCTCCAATTGAAGCACCAAACTTTTGCTGATTGATTAAAGCTTCATCCTCTAGTGTATAAATATCTTTATATTCTTTAAATATTTCTAGTCTTTCCTGATTATTGTAATCATTTGTAGATTTAATTATAACTTCATGATTTCCGTCACCAGCATGAACTACACTAGCATTTTTATCGTATTTATCCATTATTTCCCTTATTTCTTCAACAGGAATTTCTTTTCCTAAGTCAATTTGTATCAAGGTACCACCAGTAAAATCAATACCTACATTTAATCCAGATATTATAACCATTACCAATCCGATAATTATTATTAAAGCTGAAATACTAAAGCTTATCTTTTTATTTTTAATTACATCTATTTTCATGATTACCTCCTATGCTCCACCAAATAATTTCTTACTTTTAGTTAGATCCATTTTTATAACAAGTTTTAGTAAAAATCTGGTAATAAATACAGCGGAAAACATAGATACTACTAAACCTATAAGAAGTGTAACTGCAAATCCTCTTATAGTTCCTGTCCCAAAATTGTATAAAACTAATCCTGCAATTAATGTCGTAACATTTGCATCTACTATTGTTCTCATAGCACGTTTAAAGCCTGAATCCACTGATGTTCTTATTGTCTTTCCAACTTTAAGCTCTTCTTTAATTCTCTCAAATATAATAACATTAGCATCTACAGCCATACCTATTGACAATATAAATCCTGCTATACCTGGTAATGTTAATTTAGCATTAATATATATAAATACCCCTAATGCAAGTAATATATATATACTAAGAGCTATATCGGCCACTAAACCTGGTATTCTGTAAATTATAATCATTAGTAAAAATATTAGTATTAGTCCTATTGTAGCAGCTGTAATACTTTTATCTAAGGATTCTAAACCTAAGCTAGGTCCTACTACATTAACTTCTAACTCTTTCATTTCAAGAGGTAAAGCTCCGGCTCTAATTAGATTTGCTAAGTTTGCTGCTGATTCAATAGTATAGGAACCATCTATTATACTTTTACCATTTAAAATAGTTTCACTTACAGATGGTGCAGATATGACTTCGTCATCTAGAACAATTTCTATTAATCTGTTGTTTCTATTTGAATCACCAGGATACATTTCCATTAATCTTCCTGTTGCTTCTGCAAATTGTTCTGTTCCTACACTGTCAAATTCTAAAGCCACTGCTGGTTTATTATTTCTATTGTATGTCACTTCTGAAACTTCTACATTTTCTCCAGTAACTATTACATTTCCCTGCAAATCTCTAAATTGAAGTTGGGCAGTTTTACCTATCAACTCTATAGCTTCTTGGGGATTACTTAATCCTGCTAATTCAACTCTAATTCTATCGTTATTTTCTATAGTAATATTTGGTTCTGCTACTCCTAATCCATCAACTCTTTGCTCTATTATAGCTTTAGTCTGCTGCATTTTTTTTGCTAATTCATCACCGGTATCCTCCGTATCTGCTTCTAAAACTACATATACTCCTCCCGATAAATCAAGGCCTAAGTCTATTTCTTCACCAAATGGACTTACTACATAGTCACCAACATTAAAACCAAATATAGCGGAATATGATATTAATACTATAGCTATCATAATTACTGCAAATAATATTCTGCTTTTATTCATTACTTCCTCCTAATTTTAAGATATATATATTTATATTATATATTACCTTTTTCTATTATTTGTATATTCTTGCTACTACATCATAATAATATCTACTATGTCTAATAGTTTGTTCAACTTCTTCTTCTGAAATTTTTCTTCTAATTTTATAGGGATTTCCCATTACCATTGAATTTGGTGGTATTTTTTTGCCTCCCGGTATTAATGTTCCGGCAGCTACAATTGAATTTTCACCTATTTCACATCCATCTAATAGAATTGCTCCTATACCAATTAAACAATTATCCCCAATTTTACATCCATGCAAATTTACTGCGTGTCCTACTACACAGTTATTTCCTACAATTGTAGGGTACCCCATAGAAGTATGAACCATACAATTATCTTGTATATTTGAATATTCTCCTATTACTATTTTTTCTCTATCTCCTCTTAGTACGGCACCAAACCAAATGTTGGATTTGGAATTAAGTTCTACATCTCCTATAACTAGTGCTGTCTCCATTACTACAGCATCTTCTGCTATATTAGTTTTATATTCTTTTAGTTCTCTTATCATATTATTATTTACTCCTCTGATTTTATTCGTATTGCACATTCTATTCTTTTCTTTTCAAATTCACAGCCTACCTCATAAGGTATCTTAAATGATCTGTTGAAATTATATGCGTTTGCGTGACATCCTCCTCCACAAAAATATTTAGCCCAGCAATCTCTGCATTTATCTTTTGTAGTAATGTTAGATTTATACATGGAATTAGGTATTTCCTTTTCTGTAATTCCAGTTTCTACATTTCCTATTATAAATTTTTCCTCTCCAACAAATTGATGACAAGGATAAATATCGCCGGAAGGTGTAACTGCTACATATTCATTTCCTGCTCCACAGCCGCTTATTTTTTTGTAGATACATGGTCCGCCGTCTAAGTCTATTTCAAAATGAAAAAAATTAAATCCATCACCTTCATTTTTTTTATCTATGTAATATTGACATAATTTTTCATATTCTTTTTTTACAGTTTCAACATGCTCTTTTTTTATAGAAAAAAAATTTTTTTCTTCCGTTACTACAGGTTCCATTGATATAATATCAAAACCTAAGTTTTTAATGTTTTTAACGTCTTGAGTAAAATCTAAGTTTTCTCTTGTAAAAGTACCTCTGATAAAATAATCTTTGTCCCCTCTTTTATCTACAAGATTTTTAAACTTTGGAACTATTTTATCATAAGTACCTTTATTAGCTCTATCTTTTCTCATATTATCATTTACTGATTTTCTTCCATCAAGACTTAAAACAACATTATGAAAGTTTTTGTTAATATAGTCGATGTTATCTTCATTTAAAAGCATTCCGTTGGTAGTTATAGTAAATCTGAAGTTTTTATTGTGTTTTTTTTCAATTTTTCTACCGTATTCTACTAAATCTTTAACAACTTGAAAATTCATTAAAGGCTCTCCACCAAAGAAATCTACTTCTAGATTTTTTCTTCCCTTAGAATTCTGAACTAAATAGTCGAAAGCTTTTTTCCCAGTTTCATAGGACATTAGTTCTTTTTTGCCTCCAAAATTTCCTTTTGATGCAAAACAATATTCACAAAGAAAATTACAATCATGAGCTATATTTAAACACATTGATTTTAAAGTAGGTTTAATCTTAGGCACAATATGTTTTTCTTTTGTATACAATAATTCTTTTTCTTCTAAAGTTTTTAATTCATCTATAGATTCATCTACAATTTTTTTATCGTAATTTTTATATATTTTACTTAAATTATCTCTATTTTTGTAGGCATCTTCTTTTATTATATCGTATACTAAATCATCTACCTCGTGTACGATGCCGCTGTTTACATCTACTATATATTTTTTATTTAAAATTTCAAAAAAATGTATCATTATTTTTCTTTATCCTCCTTGTCAATAAAAAAGTAGTGGAAACCCACTACATTTTAATTATTTTCGCATTTTTGATTTCCTACAGTACATGAAGTTTTGCATGCAGATTGACATGAAGTTTGGCATTCTCCACAACCTTTATTGGCTATGTTTTTCATTATGTTTTTATTATTTAATTGTTTGATATGTTTCATGATAACCTCCTATTAAAGCAATGAATTCTAAAACATTATAGCATATTAATTATGAATAATAAAGAAAATAAAAAGAGCACGAGGCTCTTTTTTTAGTCTTCTTTATTTTCTTCATCTGAGCCAGATTCATTATCTAATTCTTTTGGTTCAGCTTCTTCTGCAGATGGTTCTACTAATTCTCTAATGGCCCATTTACCCATTTTTAGTCTTTGCTTTGCATGATCTAACTCAACTACTACTACTTCTTCATTTACTTTAATAATTTTTCCGTAAATTCCACCAATAGTAACAACTTCGTCTCCTCTTTTTAATGCCGCTCTCATTTCTTTTATTTCTTTATCTCTTTTTCTTTGCGGTCTTATAAGCATAAAGTAAAAAATAGCAAACATTGCTACCATAAAGATAATACTTGAATATTGTCCAGTCATATAGTTAACCTCCTGTATTTAATCATTATAACCGTATTTGTTGTAGAATTCCTCCCTAAATTCGAGGAGTCTTTCTTCCTTAATTGCTATTCTAATACGTTTCATTAGATTTATCAAGAAAAATAAATTATGTATAGTTGCCAGTCTAAGTCCTAGTATCTCTTTTTCTTTAAATAAATGTCTAAGATAAGCTCTAGAATAGTTTTGACATGTATAACAGTTACATTCATGATCTAAAGGACTAAAGTCTTTTTTATACTGAGCATTTTTTATTGCCACTCTACCTTGACTTGTCATAAATGTACCATTTCTAGCCATTCGTGTAGGTAAAACGCAGTCAGCCATATCAACACCGTTAATTACTGCTTCAAACAAATAGTCTGGGCTTCCAACTCCCATTAGATATCTAGGCTTGTTTTCTGGCATTTTGGGTGCAATATATTTAAGTATTTCATACATTTCTTCTGCTGGTTCTCCAACACTTAGACCCCCAATGGCATAACCTGGAAAATCTAGTTCTACTAATTTATTTAAACTTTCCAACCTTAAGTCTTTATACATCCCACCTTGTATTATACCAAAAAGTGATTGTTTTTCAACATTTTTATGAGCTTCTTTGCATCTTTTTGCCCATCTTGTGGTTCTTTCCATTGATTTTTGTGAATATTCTTTTGTTGAAGGATAAGGTGTACATTCGTCAAAGGCCATTATTATATCAGAACCTAAGTTGTTTTGTATGCTGATTGATTTTTCCGGAGTTATGTAGTGTTTAGAACCATCAATGTATGATCTAAACTCTACTCCTTTTTCTGTTATTTTTCGCATATCTCCTAAGCTAAAAACTTGAAAACCACCACTGTCAGTAAGTATAGGTTTATCCCATTTCATAAATTCGTGTAGTCCACCAGCTTCTTTTATAATCTCATCTCCAGGTCTTAAATACAGATGATAGGTATTGCTTAAAATTATCTGAGCTTCTATATCATCTAATTCTTCTGGTGTTACGGTTTTAACCGTAGCTTTTGTACCTACAGGCATAAATATTGGTGTTTCTATTTCTCCGTGAAGAGTTTTAATTTTCCCAACTCTAGCATTTGTTTTCTTTGATTTGTATTCTATATTAAATTCTAATGACATCTTTCCTCCTAATAAATAAACATAGCATCGCCAAAGCTAAAAAATCTGTACCTTTCTTTTATAGCTTCTTTATATGCTTTGAAAATATAGTCCTTTGATGCAAATGCACTTACAAGCATTAACAAGGTTGATTCCGGTAAATGAAAATTTGTAATAAGGCCATCTACAACTTTGAATTCATATCCAGGATAGAGAAATATATCCGTCCAACCATATCCAGGTTCAACAAACCCTGTTTGCTTTCCTATAGTTTCTAAAGTTCTAGTACTTGTTGTGCCTACTGAAATTACCTTTCCTCCACTATTTTTGGTGGAGTTTATTAATTCAGCATTTTCATCATCTATTTCATAGTATTCTGAATGCATCTTATGATCGGATATTTTATCTACCTTTACCGGTCGAAAAGTATCTAAACCTACGTGTAATGTTATATAAGCAATCTTAACACCCTTATCTTGAATTTTTTCAAGCAGTTCATCTGTAAAATGTAATCCTGCTGTCGGTGCCGCTGCTGATCCGGTTTTCTTTGCATATACTGTTTGATATCGGTTTTTTTCTTCAAGTTTTTCCTTTATATATGGTGGTAGAGGCATTTCACCTATTATGTCTATAATGTTTTGAAAGGAGCCTTCATATTGGAATCTAATATGTTTTATACCTTTATCTAGGTCTTTGACTACCTTTCCCTTTAAATCCTCTGAAAATACAATTTCTGAACCTAATTTTAGTCTTTTTGCAGGTTTAGTTAAACATTCCCAAGTGAAGCTATCTATTTCTTTTAAAAGTAAAATTTCTATCTTTGCTCCTGTTGTTTTCTCTCCATATAATCTTGCAGGAATTACTTTTGTATTATTTATGACTAAACAGTCTCCAGCTTCTAGATGATTTATTATATTGTAAAAATATTTGTGGTTTATTGTTTTTTTGCTTCTATCTAAAATCATTAGCCTTGAATTTGATCTTTTGGAGAGTGGTGTTTGGGCAATCAATTCTTTAGGTAAATCGTAATAAAAGTCTGCTTTCTTTAATTCATTTATCATTTTACTGTCACTCCTGTATAGTAATACTCTAATATTTCTTTGTATGTAAATCCTTCTTCTGCCATCTGTTTAGCTCCGTACTGACTCATACCAATCCCGTGACCCCATCCTCTTCCTTCTAAGGTAAAGATATCAGGGCTTGTTTTGATTTTTAATTTATTTTCGGTATTTAAAATTTCTTCAGTTTTATTGTAAGCAATTATATCTTCCTTCACTTGATTTTCTTTAAAAGATATCTTTTTCTTTTCTGCAATATTTATTTTATACTTATCTTCTTTAGTTAAAACAGATATTTGATTGTTCTTAGCTATATCAAACCAGGTGCTTTTTAATTTACTATAGCCTAATACTGCTCTGCTTTCTTCTTTTAATAGTTTTATTTCTCCTTTATCTGTTTTTATAGAAGTTTCTATAACCCTTTCATCATAGGAACGCTCAGTAACATCCATATCATAAATATCTTCAGTTTTAAATTCTTCTATAAGCAAATCTATAAGTTCTTCTTTTGTATAAGATGTAATCCATTCTGTATGAGGTGATATATTAGAAAAACTATCTTCTTTACTCTTTAAATAAGGTAAAGTATAATTCCACACGTTGCCGCTGTCTGCTGTTTTGCCTCCACTAGTTGAGTGGTAGAAAGCAGAGATTAAATTGTTGTTATAATAGATAAGTTCATTTTTCGTTTCTTCTACAGCTTTGTTTGTAGATAGATATTCTCTGTTTATACCCTTATATACTTGACTGTTTTGATTATCTACAACATGGTATCCATAGGGTGTTGAATTATTAATATAAGAAACGGCGTATGTTCTTGCTGCAACTGCCTGTGCTTTTAATGCTTCAATATTCCAAGATGCTGGGATTTCACTAGGTACTACTCCCTTTAGATAATCTTCAACAGGAACAGTATTTATAGATAGAAGTTTATATTCATCTATAATATAAAAAGCTGAGTCACCGTGATATTCTACACCATCAAAAAATATAGTATTTCCATCTTGTTTTTCTACTGTAAAAAATACATTAAAATTATTATTATATGAAAATATAATTTTATCTTTATTGTTTAAAACAAGTATAGATTCTGATTTATGATTTTCTACATCATAATCATAATCACTAAAAATAGATTTGGCAATACTTTGTGCCCTTTCTTTGGATGTATATCTTCCAAAAGCAGGGTAATATTTTTCTCCGTCAAAGTAAACGAATCCTTCTAAGTTGTTTTCTAATTCAAATTCTTCTAACCATTGAGAAGTTTCAGAAAATTTTTCCCAGGACTTCATTAATATTATATGAAAAGGTCCTTCTTTTGCTTTAGAATCGAATTCATTATAATATTTACCATCACTGTAGTAGCTGTCTATTTTTATTGTTAAATTTTTAGACTGAGTATTAAATATCATATTCGACTCTAATGGCTTACCTATTTTTATTTTTAAATTTTCTTTAGCAGATATATTTATGTATTCATTTTCTATCCTAGGGCTTCTTATTCTTACATTGATATATCTTTTTACTTCTTCTCCTGAAGCTATATTTAAAGATGATATTAATAAAATTAATAAAATCATAAAAACAAATATCTTTTTTTTCATATATTACCTCTTAACTACCATTAAAACTTACCTGGTTATTATTTTCAATATTCAAGTATTGATATGTTTTTTCTGTCACTATTCTTCCTCGAGGTGTTCTGCTTAAAAATCCTTTTTGCATTAGATATGGTTCATATACATCTTCAATAGTTATGCTTTCTTCTCCTATTGATGCTGCCAATGTATCTAATCCTACCGGACCACCGTTGTAAAAGCTAATTATTGTTTTTAGTATTTTTATGTCTACATAATCTAATCCCGATGAATCAATTTCTAATATATCTAAGGCTGCTCTTGCTATATCTTCGTCTATTACACCCTTGCCTTTAACCATTGCATAATCTCTTACTCTTTTTAGAATTCTATTTGATATTCGAGGTGTACCTCTGGATCTTTTAGATAATTCTTTAGCACCGCTTTTACTGATATCTATATTTAAAATGCCAGCAGATCGTTCTATAATATAGGTTAGTTCTTTATTGTTATAGTAGTCTAGTTTACATATAACACCAAATCTATCTCTAAGTGGCGAGGATAAAGCACCACTTCTTGTTGTTGCCCCTATTAAAGTAAATTGAGACAAGTCAAGTCTTACAGATCTTGCAGATGGTCCTTTGCCAATGATTATATCTAAAGCAAAATCCTCCATAGCTGGATATAGAATTTCTTCTACACTTCTATTAAGCCTATGGATTTCATCTATGAATAAAACGTCGTTTTCGTTTAAATTTGTTAGTATTGCTGCTAAATCTCCCGGCCTTTCTATTGCCGGTCCTGAAGTTATACGGATATTTACATTCATCTCTTTTGCTATTATACTAGCTAGAGTAGTTTTACCTAATCCTGGTGGTCCGTATAATAAGACGTGATCCAGTTGTTCATCCCTCATTTTCGCTGCTTCTATAAATATTTTTAATTTACCTTTTATTTTATCTTGTCCTATATACTGTTCTAAGGTACTTGGCCTTAAGGATTCTTCCAGATCTTCATCAGATTTATTTAAAGATGAGGTAATTAGATCGTTTTCTCTTTCAGACATTACTATCACCTATTTCCCATAATTTTTAGAGCTTCTTTTATAATTTGATCTTCTTCTTTTCCTTCAGGTTTTATCTTAGATAATGCTTTTCTTACTTCCATTTTATTGAAGCCTAATTGTATAAGTGCATCTTCAACGAAGTTTCCGCTTACATTTATACCATTATCAAAATCACCTGTATCATCAAAAATCACATCCATTTTATCTTTTAATTCTAGTATTATTTTCCCGGCGGTTTTTTTACCTATCCCGCTGGCTTTTTTTAGATAGTCTATGTTTTCATTTGCAATTTCTCTTTTTAAAGTTTTTACCTTGGATATGGAAAGGATAGCTATTGCAGCCTTTGGACCTACTCCACTTATTTTTATAAGTTTTTCAAACATATCTAGTTCTTCTTTGGTTAGAAAGCCAAATAAATTTATTTTATCCTCTCTTACGTACAAATGGGTATGTATTTTTATCTCTTCATTAAGACTTAAATTGTCTATAGTGTTTAACGAGGTAAATATACCGTACCCAATATTGTTTGACTCTAATACTATTATTTCATCTTCTATTTTATTTACCGTTCCTTGTATGTATGAAATCATCAATTCACCTACTATTATAGTTTGTATTCATCACTAAATCTATTTGAATGAGCATGACATATGCTTATAGCTAAAGCATCTGCTGCATCATCTGGTTTTGGTATGCTTTTAAGATTTAAAAGCATCTTAACCATTTCTTGTACTTGAGCCTTTTCCGCTCTACCGTATCCTACTACTCCTTGTTTAACCTGGAGTGGAGTATATTCATATACTGGAACATGGTTTTGAGATGCAGCTACTATATGTACTCCTCTTGCCTGACCTACTGCAATGGCTGTTTTTACATTTTTATTGAAAAAAAGCTCCTCAATTGCCATATGGTCTGGCCTATATTCCTGAATGATTTCACTATATCTATCAAATAGCTCGTTTAAACGCTTTTGCATTTGCATCTTACTAGGAGTCCTAATAACTCCGTATTTAATAACTTTAAATTTGTTGCCTTGATAGTCAACAATCGAATAACCTGATATAGCATATCCAGGATCTACACCTAAAATCCTCATTAATCGTCTCTTTCTTCTATTTCAAACTGGCAGTTGTGGTAAATATCTTGAACATCATCATCGTCTTCCATAATATCTATCAACTTCATTAGTTTTTTGTATAAACCTTCATCTTCAATTTTAACATTAGTTTTTGGTATCATTGTTAAATCTGATTCTAAGATTTTATAGTTTTCTTTTAACTGGGTTTTTACTTTATTAAAATTTTCAACTACTGTTGTAATTTCAAAAACATCATCTTCTCTTGTCATATCTTCTGCTCCTGCATCTACTGCTTCAAGCATAAGTTCATCTTCATCAACATCTTCATTTGGTATTACAATAAGACCTACCTTATCGAAAAGATAAGAAACACATCCTGTTGCTCCAAGATTCCCATCGTATTTTGAAAAATAATGTCTTATATCTGCTGCAGTTCTGTTTTTATTGTCTGTTAAACAGTTTACTATAAAGGCTGTTCCGCCGGGTCCGTATCCTTCGTAAGCTATTCTTTCAAAATCATTTCCTCCCAGCTCACCTGTTCCTTTTTTTATAGCTCTATCTATATTGTCATTTGGCATGTTTTCGCTTTTAGCCTTTTCAATAGCATTGACAAGAGCTGAATTGTACTCTGGATCATCTCCACCTTCTCTTACTGCTACAGTAATTGCTCTCGCTAGTTTTGTGAATATTTTTGCTTTCTTTTTGTCTTGTCTACCTTTTCTATGTTTTGTATTAGCCCATTTTGAATGTCCAGCCATATAATATTCTCCTCTCTATGTTATAATTTTATTTTTATATATTGATTTATATTTTTTATTTATTTCATTAAACTTAATATTATCAGAAGTATAGTTAATTAATTTTTCTTTTATTTTATCTAAATCTTCTTCTTGAGTTAAAATTTTTAGTGTTACATCTTCTTTAAATTCTTTGTTTTTTATAATCAAATTTTCATTTTGAAGTAAATTTTCGATTCCTCCATATTGATTATATGAGATTATAATGTTAGTTTCAACGACAATTTTTTTTGTTACAATAATATTATTATTTATGGTTTCTCTTGCTGAACCAGAGTAGGCCCTTATTAGACCACCTTTCCCCAGTTTAACCCCACCGAAATATCTTGTTACTGTAACTAAAAGATTTCTTAATTCTTCTGTTTTTATGTAATTCAGAATAGGTAAACCTGCTGTTCCTGAAGGTTCACCATCGTCATTAAATTTTTGTATTCCAGCATTTTTTCCTATAATATAAGCGTATGCTGTGTGATTAGCATTATAGAATTCTTTTTTAGTTTCACTTATGTATTCCATTGCCTCTTTTTCATCTTCACAAGTAAATACTCTTCCAATAAATTTAGATTTTTTTATTTCTATTTTACTTTCTGAGTTTTTATGTATTGTCTTGTATTCCTTCAACATTATATTCTCCATCTTCTAGTTTCTTTAACAGTTGTTCTCTTGTTTTTATTTTAAAAATCATACCATCTTCCGCCATTTTTTTATCGATTATATTATATTTTTTTTCTATATGGTTTATTTTTTTAGGATTTGTATATCTTACGAATATATCTATTTTAACCTCTCTACCGTGTATTGTTTCTATTACTTTTTCTGTTAATTTTTCCAAATTATTTCCTGTTTTAGCAGAAATAAAAATTTCGAAATCTCTATTATTATAATTATCCTTAGTAGTATCAATTTTATTATATACATTAATTATTGGAATATCTTCAACCTCAAGCTCTTTGAGTATATCTTCAGTAACTTTTTTCTGTTCTAATATGTTTTTAGAATTTATATCTATTACATTGAGAATAAGATCAGAATATGCTATTTCTTCTAAAGTACTTTTAAAAGATTCTATTAAAAAGGTAGGTAGATTATCAATAAATCCTACAGTATCTGTTATAATTAATTCTATATTATTAGGCAAAAGGAGTCTCCTGTTTTCGGTTGTTAAAGTTGCAAAAAGCATATCTTTTTCAAATACTTTCTTTTGATTTATACCATACAGCTTAGTTAGTGCATTTATCAAGGTGCTTTTGCCAGCATTTGTATATCCTACTACAGATATTGTTGGTATTTGATTTTTCATTCTTCGTTTTCTTTTTTCTTTTCTTACTTTTCTTACTTTATCTAAATTTTTCTTTAATTCTTCTATTCTACTGCTTATATGTCTCCTGTCTGTTTCTAATTTTTTTTCACCTGGACCTCTGGTGCCTATTCCTGCACCAAGTCTAGACATATCGATACCTTTCCCTTTAAGCTTTGAATATCTATATTCTAATTGGGCTAATTCTACCTGTATTTTACTCTCTCTTGTTTTTGCTCTTAAGGCAAAAATATCTAAAATTAAATTTGTTCTATCAATTATTTTGCAATTTACTTTTTCTTCTATATTCCTAATTTGAGTATTGCTAAGTTCTTGGTTAAATATTACAGAATCAATATCTTCCATCTCAACTAAATTACTTATTTCATCTAATTTTCCTTTTCCTACGTAATATTTAGGATCTATCTTTTCTCTGTTTTGTTCTATGGTGAAATAAACCTTTCCTGAAACAGCTTCTACTAGGCTATTGAGTTCCTCTAAATTGTTACTTTTATTTCCTAAATCAACACCTACTATAATACATTTTTCATAATTTTGGTCCATAAATTCTCCTTTTTACATATCATATTATTAATAAATTAATGCAAAATTATCTAAAATATGGGATAATGTAATTTAGATAAAAATAATTCTAATTAATATTAACATATTTCTAATATTGTAACAAATACATATGTTTTTATTTAATATTTTACAAATTATGTTATAATATTGCTTTGTAAGATAACTGGAGGTTTTTATGGCTAAAAAAAATAAAAAGAAAAAAAGCAAGAAAAAATTTAGTATAATCAAAACGGTATTAATTATACTGGTAATAATATTATTTGTGGGAGCTGGCGCAACAATAGGCATAATAACTGCTACAGTTAGAAGTGCACCAGATATCGATCCTACTAATATTTTAAGTATGCTCTCTGAAAGTTCTGTAATTTTAGACTCTCAAGGAAATGAGATAGAAGTTGTACAAACTGCGGAAGATAGAGAAATAATAGGTCTAGGTGATTTGCCAGAACATTTAAAAGATGCATTTATTGCTATAGAAGATCATAGATTTGAAAATCATGTAGGTATTGATTTGCGAAGAATAGTTGGATCTATGATACATAATATTCAAGCTCGTGACCT
>Ga0102941_1000849_pt1 | contig 14517 bp, 11 predicted proteins | sample SalPonR2_C_D2_MG_FD_79281 | JGI IMG/M metagenome (GOLD analysis project Ga0102941, IMG submission 79281) | Salt pond soil microbial communities from South San Francisco under conditions of wetland restoration - Salt Pond MetaG R2_C_D2_MG | ecosystem: Environmental > Aquatic > Marine > Intertidal... | reverse complement strand
AAGTAGAACGGCAAAAAATAATTGTTGTTTTTAAAAATTCGGTTAAAACCGTTACCTGGAATATAATAAATTATATCACCCCTACGGGGCTTGATTTATAAATGAACTTTAATATAAATATATTTTACCCACAGTTTGTACGAAAGAACCAATTACTTAGACTTTCCTTAGAAAGTGTACAATTCAGACAAAGTCATAGTGAGCGCCTCTTAGAAATCCTCCCAGGGAGTCCTAAGTGACCCAAGGGAGAGTCGAACCATGAAAGAAAAAAGAAAAACAAATTGATTCATTCTTCGTCTCCGCACTTCGTCACCGCTCAATCCAAGCTCAGAATGACAGGATATTCTGTTTCATTAGGCTCTAATCCTATAGACACAGTCTTTAAGTATTTTTATAAATCTTTCAAGAATTTTATAGTTAATATGATGTATTTTTTAATAGAGGAAAGGTCTCTTAAAAATCAAACATTTGAGGCTGCTTTTCTATACATTTGGGAGAATTATTTTTAGTTGAGTTGACATATTTAGAGACAGGATAATATTGGAGTGCTTCTGAGTATGGTCCAAGTAAAGATAAAATATCCTTTTTACTTGAAGTAGAATCAAGCCAGGTATCAAGCTGCTCCTGATTAATTATGGCTGGCATCCTATCATGTATATGTTCTATTTGACTGGAAGGATCAGTTGTTATAACTGTATAAGAATTGATTATTTTTCCCTCCTCATTTTTCCACTGGGACCACAACCCTGCTAAAGACATAAAAGAATGATCGGGCTTTTTTATATAATAAGGTTGTTTATTACCAGCAGAACCGGTCCATTCATAATATCCATCAGAAATTACTATACACCTGTGATTTTGTAGAAGAGGTTTATATGTTTTCTTTTCATCCAGAGTTTCTGCTCTTGCGTTGATCATTTTTGTGCCAATTTTTTTATCTTTGGCCCAATGTGGTATCAGGCCCCAGCGCATATTTTTAATATATTTCTCATCGTTATAAATAAGGACTGGGTTTTTGTTTGTGGGAGCGATATTGTAATTAGGAGAATATTCTTCTGAATTTTCCCAGTTTGATTTCTCAACTGAATATTCTTTTATTATTGCTCTTTGACTTTTAGTAAGTGTTTTTCTTCCACACATATTTTTCCTTACTTTAAAATCAAAATAGCCGGCTTCTTTTGAAATTAAAAGAAGCCGGCCATAATATCTATGTATATTTTACACTATTTTCATTCTTGTGCCATTGTTTGTCCAGCACATCTTAGGTCTTCACAGGCTTTTACTACTCTGTCAGCCATATTGGCACGTCCTTTAGAGAGATATTTTCTTGGATCAAAACCACTTTTTGATCCCATTTCACCGTCTACACGCAGTGCTTTATCATAGTTAGTAAAAAGATGGTCAATTACAGGTCTTGTGAATTCATATTGTGTATCAGTGTCAATGTTCATTTTAACTACGCCGTAATCAAGAGTTTCACGAATTTTCTCTAATTTCGAACCTGAACCACCATGGAAAACAAGACGAAACTGGGCCTCATCCCCATATTTTTCAGTTACTGCATCCTGCCCTTTTTTCAGAATTTCTGGTCTTAATTTGACACTACCTGGTTTATATACGCCGTGGATATTACCAAAAGTCGCAGCAAACATATACTCGGCGCCTTCTACTTCACTCAATCTTTCATGTACTCGAACCATGTCACCAGGTGTAGTATATAGCTTTTCATCTTTTATACCGGTTCTATCTAAACCATCTTCTTCTCCACCAACAACTCCAGCTTCTACTTCAAGAATGATTCCATTATCGCGACACATCTTCAGAATCTCAACAGCCTGGTCAAGATTTTCTTCTAGAGGTAATTCTGCACCATCGAACATGTGACTATTGAAAAGATTTGGTTCGCCTTTTTCTCTTCGTCGTGCTGTTTCTTCAATTAATGGAATTAGAAATTCCTCTGCACAATCAGGACCACAATGGTCTGTATGGAGGGCAATGTTAATATCATAATGCTGAGCAATATTTCTAACGTGGTCAGCAAGTGATATTGCACCTGCAACTTTATTTTCAATTGCTCCTGAAGCGTGTCTGCTTGCACCGGGAGACATTTCAATTATCCCATCACTATTTGCCTTTGCAAAGCCTTCAATAGCGGCATTTGCATTGTCAATAGTAGAGATATTTACGGCGGGATAAGCGAAATTGTTCTCCAAGGCTCTGTCAAGCATCTTTACATATTTGTCATGATCAACTACTGGCATTTTAAACTCCTTTAATTACGATTAATTTACTCATTATCACCAAAATTTAAATCCCATAATATAATAGTAAACACATCAGTTAATCAATTAAAAATTCAATAAATATCATATTTTTCAGTTGATAAATAACATAATAATATGGTTATTATTTAAATGGCGTCTTCTTAAATGTAAGATTTTATCTCCAATAATTTTTAAATAAATCTGATTGGTTTTAATTTTTAGGTCAACAGCATAGCATACAACATGTTGTGGTCGAATATATTTAAAACACAAAATATACTTTGATTTTACTATATATTCGGTTAAATTATTTCCGCTTATTAAAGAAAGAAGATTTTAAAACTTTTAAATACATTACAAACCGGAGGGACTTATATTATGTTTGAACAAATCAAAAAGAGGAATGGTGATCTTGTAAAATTCAACCCTGATAAGATCAAAAAAGCTATTTTATGTGCAGGAGAAGCCACAGGGGAGTTTGAGGACGAAGAGACAGCAGAAAAATTAATGATGAGGGTATTATCTATTGCTGAAAGTAGTATAGACAAAGAAATTCCCTCAGTAGAAGAAATTCAAGATATAGTTGAGGAGGTTCTTTTATCTTCTACTTATAAAAAAACAGCTAAATCTTATATTATCTATCGAGAACAGCATCGAAAGATTCGTGAAATGATTAATTCTGCCCGGGTGGACTTAGTAGATCAATATTTAGAAAAAGACGATTGGAAGGTAAAAGAAAACAGTAATATGGGTTATTCTCTTCAGGGCTTAAACAATTATATCTCCTCTGAATTAAGTAGTGTCTACTGGTTGAATAATATCTATCCTCCTGAAGTAAAGAAAGAACATAAGGAAGGTGGGTTTCATATTCATGATCTAAGTCAATTATCTGTGTACTGTGTAGGCTGGGATTTAATGGATTTACTTTTAACAGGTTTTAAAGGTGCGGAAGGCAAAGTACAGAGTGCACCAGCACAACATTTTCGTAGTGCTCTGGGCCAAATAGTGAATTTTTTCTATACTTTACAGGGAGAAGCAGCCGGTGCTCAAGCTTTTTCTCATATTGATACCTTACTCGCTCCTTTTATTAGAAAAGATGATTTATCCTATGAGGATGTAAAACAATGTATGCAGGAATTTATTTTTAATATCAATGTTCCTACTAGAGTTGGCTTTCAAGCTCCTTTTACAAATATTACACTTGACCTTGTAGTACCTGAAACCCATAAGGATGAAAATGTTATTATAGGTGGAGAATACCAAAACGCTACTTACAGTGAGTACCAGAAAGAAATAAATATGTTTAATAAGGCCTTCTTAGAAGTTATGTCTGAAGGCGATGCTCGTGATAGGGTGTTTACTTTTCCTATACCTACTTATAATATCACGGAAGATTTTGATTGGGATAATCCAACTCTAGAATATCTCTGGGAAATAACCGGTAAATACGGTATTCCATATTTTTCTAACTTTGTTAATTCCAGTATGGATCCTAATGATACTCGATCAATGTGTTGTAGATTACGCCTCGATAATCGGGAAGTAGAACATAGAGGTGGAGGTCTTTTTGGATCTAATCCTTTGACCGGATCAATTGGTGTAGTTACTATGAACTTGCCCCGCATAGGATATACGGCGGAAAATGAACAGGAGTTTATAAATATGCTGGGTGAAAAAATGGAAATTGCCAAAAAAAGCCTGGAGATTAAAAGAAAAATTCTTGAAAGATATACTGAACGTGGACTATATCCTTATATAAAATATTACTTGAGAAGTATCAAGTCACAAACCGGAAAATATTGGAGCAACCATTTTTCCACTATTGGCTTAATAGGTATGAATGAAGCAATGGAAAATCTTCTGGGCTGCAGTATAGGAGATGAAGAAGGACAACGTTTTGCTCAGCGAGTAATGGATTTTATGAAGAAAAAATTAGATGTCTTTTCTATGAAAACGGGTAATAACTACAATCTTGAAGCTACACCTGGCGAATCTACCACCTATAGACTGGCCAAATTAGACAAAGCCAAATATTCCGATATAATAACCGCAGATGAACTTGAGGAGAGCGCAGAAGAATCAGAGCCATTCTATACTAATTCTTCTCATTTACCTGTCAATTATACCAATGATGTCTTTGAAATGCTTGATAAACAGGATGAATTACAGACCAAATATACGGGTGGTACTGTTGTACATCTATATACAGGAGAGAGAATCAATAGTAATGAGTCTATTAAAAATTTAGTCAAGAAAATATGTCACAATTATAAACTACCTTATTTTACCATAACGCCTTCCTTTAGCATCTGTCCGCAGCATGGGTATCTAGAAGGGGAACAACCTGAATGTCCTAAATGCGAAAAAGATACTGAAGTTTACTCACGGGTTGTAGGTTATCTAAGACCTGTAGACCAATGGAATGAGGGTAAGAGAGAAGAATTTGACCAACGCAGAACTTATAAAATGGAGGGATAAATGGAAATAGGGGGTATACAAAAATTTTCAATGTCAGATTATCCAGGTAACCTTTCTGCCATATTGTTTACTATCGGATGCAATTTTTGCTGTCCTTATTGCCATAATCCGGAACTAGTACTTCCCGACCAGTATGTCGAGCCAATAGATCTCGATAAGATATTTGCCTTTCTCAAAGATAGGCTAGGTCAACTTGATGGAGTAGTTATAACTGGAGGAGAACCAACGTTACATAGTGATCTACCTCAATTCGTTCAAAAAATCAGAAATATGGGATACGTCGTAAAACTCGATACAAATGGTACTCATCCGGAAATGCTTCAAAAACTAATTGAGGAAAAATTAGTTAATTATATCGCTATGGATTATAAATCTCCCGCATATAAATATTCTAAAATAGTTGGCCTGGAGCAAAATGAGAATATTGATCTAGATATCCAGAAAATAAAAAACTCACTGGAAATATTAAAAAATACCAGTATAGAGTATGAAATTAGGACAACAATTGTAAAAAAATATCTAGATAATGATGATATTGTTCAGATACGTAGAGAAGTGGGGGAAGTGCAGCACCATTATTTTCAGGAATTCAATCCAGAAAAAACTCTCGATCCAGAGTTAGGGGAAGATGAGTATAATATTGAAAACGTAAAGGAAATGGAAGAATTTCAAAAAGAATCCAATGTGAGTTTTAGATAACTATAGTATCATTTGCCACCTTAATTTAAGGTTAATCTGTCTCATTAATCTTATGAGGTAACTGTAAAAAGTATAATCTTCGTTATGCTGAACGGATTCGAAACATGTATAAAACTAGTAAAAAGAGTGGTAAAAGTGAAAAAATAATAGAAATCTCAACCTCTTTTGTAGTTACCGCATTTAATTATTTCTGAAGAATTATACCCTGCCGGTTAATCGGGAGGGTGTTGTATTTTAATTATGCTTAACTTAAATTTTATACCCCTTATTTGGTTTTTTATTATTTCTAATCAATAGAGAGGTATTTTTGAAAGAAATTCACACTGAAAAGATTACTGAAGCAATTAAAAATTTGACCCAAGAAACCAACTTCAATATTCCCGATGATGTCCGGAATAAAATAATTGACTATAGAGAAAAAGAGAGTTCAGCCTTGGCCACAGGAATATTGACGGATATACTTAAGAATCACGAAAAATCACGGGAAAAAAATCTTCCACTCTGTCAAGACACAGGTTTACCAGTTCTATTCCTGGAGTTGGGACAGAATGTTAAAATAATAGGCGAAGATCTTGGCACAGCAATAAATAAAGGTATTAAGCAAGGTTATGAAGAAGGTTATTTGAGAAAATCTATAGTCCAGCCCCCTATTTTTGCACGAAAAAATACTGAAGATAATACTCCAGCTATTATTCATACAAATATAGTAGAAGGTGACAAATTTAAAATATTTTTTGCACCTAAAGGTGGTGGAGCAGAAAATATGAGTTACACCAAAATGATGAAACCTGCTGATGGCAAAGAAGGTGTGAAAAATTTCGTGGTTGATTCTGTTAAAAAATCCGGGGGTAACCCCTGTCCACCTGTAGTTGTTGGGGTTGGAGTTGGTGGTAATTTTGAAAAATCAGCCTTATTGGCCAAAAAGTCTCTATTTAGAAATTTATATAAAGAGAATCCTTCCGATAAACTTAATAATCTGGAACAGGAAATCTTACAGGAAATAAACAATCTAGATATAGGGCCTCAAGGTTTAGGCGGGGATACAACCGCTCTGGGAGTACATATTGAAACCGCCCCCTGCCATATTGCTTCTCTACCTGTTGCTGTCAATTTACAATGTCACTGCCATAGGCACAAAATTGTGGAGGTTGTATAATGGGAAAAGACCCAATTAGAATCAATATAAGTAATTTAGCAGAAGAGATAACAGAATTATCAAGCGGAGATAAAATATTATTAAATGGTATTATCTATACTGCTAGAGATGCTGCCCATGAGAAAATTATTTCTGCCTTGGACAATAATGAGACGCCCCCTTTTCCCATCAAAAATTCGGTTATCTATTATGTCGGACCCAGTCCAGCAAGGCCAGATCAAGTTATAGGTTCCGCAGGACCAACAACAAGCTATAGAATGGATTCTTTTACGCCTCAATTGATGGACCAAGGATTGAAAGCAACCATAGGTAAAGGTCCCCGTAGTCCAAAAGTAATAGAAGCAATCCAGAGAAATAGGGGAGCTTATTTTGCTGCCATTGGAGGGGCAGCTGCTCTTATTTCAGATTCTATAAAATCTTCTGAAACTATTGCCTATCCCGAGCTGGGACCTGAAGCAGTGAGGAAACTTGAGGTAGACGATTTTCCTGCTATAGTTGCTATTGATTCGAAAGGAAATGATCTATATACATCTCATTGATAATCACTCAAGGCACGAGTGTATAAATAGATTCTATTGTTGTCCGATGATAAAATGCAAAGAAATGTATAATAATTTAGGTTGGATGATAAAGTAATATATATTTTCTTGCCAGGTTAAAAATTACTAGTTAAGAATTACAATAAAAAAAAATGGGGCAGCCTCGCTGCCCCATTTCTAAGTTTGAAGATTATATCAAGTATTTTTTTACAAAATATCAGTAATCACAGTTAATCCAGCCATTACAACTGAGACCATACTCATAAGTTTGATTAAGATATTCAAGGAAGGACCGGAAGTATCCTTGAAAGGATCACCAACAGTGTCTCCTACTACACCGGCTTTATGAGCATCACTGCCTTCGCCGCCATAGTGTCCTTCTTCAATGTATTTTTTTGCATTATCCCAGGCACCACCAGCATTATTAAGTGTGATTGCCAGAGTAAATCCTGCAGTCAGAGCACCTGTCAAAAGCCCAATCACACCAGCTACATCAAAGAAAACTCCTACTAGAACAGGAACAAAAATTGCCAGTAAAGACGGAACTACCATTTCTTTTAATGCACTTTCAGTAGAGATTGCAACACAGCGGGCATTATCAGGTTTTTCTTCGCCTTCCAGAATCCCTGGAATCTCGTTTAGTTGTCTTCTGATTTCTTCAATCATTTCACTAGCAGAACGACCAACTGCCTTCATTGTCAAAGCACAAAAGACAAAAGCCATCATTGCACCTAGAAAGATTCCACCTAATAGAAAGGGATTATACAGATGTAATTGAAATGCTTCAACTAGATGACTTACTTTTGCTGAGCTAATTGCAACTGCTTTTCCAGCAACATCAGGAGCTTCATTACCAATATAAAAGACAATGTCTCCTACTTGCTTGACTCCCTCTCCACTTGCTCGTGCCAATTTCGTAATCCATAATCTAACCTGTCCAATATAAGAAGTAAATAATGCCAAAGCAGTTAAAGCAGCGGAACCAATTGCAAATCCTTTTCCTGTTGCAGCAGTTGTATTACCAAGAGAATCTAAAGCATCTGTTTTCTCTCTTACTTCTGGTTCAAGATCAGACATCTCAGCATTTCCACCAGCATTGTCAGCAATAGGTCCAAATGCATCGGTTGCTAGAGTAATTCCAAGAGTTGATAACATACCTACTGCAGCAAAACCGATTCCATAAACTCCCATTGCGAAATTTTGGAAGCCTCCGGCAAAACCATAGGCTGCAATAATTCCGGCCACAATTACTACTACAGGTAACCAGCTTGAGAACATTCCTAGTGAAAATCCTTCGATGATCGTTGAGGCTGGACCTGTTTGAGATTGTTCTGAAATTCTTCTGGTTGGTCTGTAATTAGCAGAGGTAAAATATTCAGTCCCCTGTCCAATTATAACACCAGCAATCAGTCCAGAAACTACAGAACCAAATATTCCCCATGTTATCCACCCGGTAAAAGCCATAATTGCAATAGCTATTAGGACCAAAACGGAACTACTATTTGTGCCGACAGACAATGCTTTTAAAAGTTGTTCCTGAGTAGCAGATTCTTTTGTTCGGACAAGATAGATACCAATAATAGAACAAATAATACCCAGACCTGCTACAATAAATGGAGCCAGAACTGCTTTTGTTTGAGATAAACTTTCGATTGTTTTTGGAATGGCTGCCCCAAGAGTAGCAGTGGCAAGAATAGAGCCCATATAAGATTCAAATAAGTCTGCTCCCATTCCAGCAACATCACCAACATTATCACCAACATTATCGGCAATTGTTCCCGGATTTCTAGGATCATCTTCTGAAATTCCTGCTTCAACTTTTCCAGCAATATCTGCACCAACATCGGCTGCTTTGGTATAGATTCCTCCGCCAACACGGGCAAATAAAGCCTGAGTTGAAGCACCAATACCAAATGTAAGCATTATCGAAGTAATTTCTACCATTTTCTGTCTGGCAGTGGTACCTTCTCGAACCAGTTCGATGCCAAGGAATTCAAGACCATTACTCATATTTGCTGCGGTGTATATGACTTCATTCAGAAATATATACCAGGCTGATATGAGGAGTAATCCAATTCCAACAACCATTAATCCCATAACGGCACCACTTCTGAAAGCAACCTTTAAACCACCATTCAATGATTCACGACAGCTATTGGCTGTACGCGCTGAGGCATTTGTGGCTGTTTTCATGCCCAGATATCCTGCCAGTGCAGAGCCTACAGCCCCGGTTAAGAATGTAATTGGAACAAAAGGATTCTGTACATTGAATATTGCTAGAAGAGCAAATAGTATCATCAACACGATAATAGTATATGCTATTACCCGGTACTGCCTTTTCAAATAGGCATCAGCACCATCACGGACACTGGATGCTATATCTTTCATTTTATCAGTCCCTTCACTCTTCTTCATCATATCCTTGAAAAACTTCCAGGCAAAAAGAAGAGCTATTATGGCACTGATTGGTGCAAGCCAGAATAAAGTACTCATACATTAACTCCCTAAATTAGTTAAAATTAATTTAATGTTTTTCTCTTTTTCTATATCTCTCATATTTTAAAATATCTTTACGTAGTTTATCGACCCCTTAAAGCATGCTAAATATATTAAAATTTATGAAAAATTGTAAGAACTAATTTAGGGATTTATCGCTGAAATCAGTAGGCTAAATTGGATATCTGGAATAGCCCTGTCTATTGTTGTTAAGATTATAGTTTCATAAAATTTATCACAGCAGAATTCTGCTGAATTATTTCCTTACGAGCTCAATAAAGAATTGCTTCAAGCCCTTGGTTTGGAAGTGCCCTCACAACAAAAATTCACAATTCCATCTGATTCTTCTAGTTTCAATATTTATACAGATCACCTAGGAAAATATTTTGTGAATTATATTGCTCCCTAGGACGGTGAACTAGATCTATACTTCCAGCAAAATAAATTCGGATAATATGAGCTCTACATTTTATATATAAACAATATTCGGCTCTTAAATTAAAAGTCCTTATTCATCGAGCTCTGTCCTACTTATTTGCTGAAAAAGACAGGTTAGACTTTTGGGGCTAAGGTGATACACCAGATGAGACTCTGAATGTTCGTTTTTTAGATTCCGAGGCAGCCACAAATGATTATCCCTGGAGAATGCAATATAAATTATCTGAAGATTCAACTTTAAAATGGGATGATCACTGGCATCATATACAAATACCCCTAAAAGATTTTACAGAACAGGGAGCCTGTGAATCTGAAAAATGGGAGCCCTCTCAAGGTAAATTTGGTTGGAATAGAATAGATAGATTTGAAATAATATCTGAACATCATGACCTGAGGGGAGCTAATTTTTATATTGATGATATGAAAATCACAAAAGGTGATTCTACGATCGTAATTTCTCGCAGGAACACCAAGAGGGGAGTGAGCTTAAATCAAAATTAAACCAATTTTTTAACCCTACAACTACTATAAGATTCAATCTGGCCCGTACAAATCAGGTTAAATTAAACGTATACAATTTATTGAAACAGAAGGTAATAATGTTAATTAAGATGAAAATAGGTTACCATAAAACAGTTTTTCGGGGTAATGATATTGTAAGTGAAATATATTTTTACAGGCTAAGAGCAGTAAAATTTACCCAAACTAAGAAATGTTTGTTGCTAAAGTGATTTTATTACCATTAATGGGATACTTTAAAAAAACAAATGCTTATTAAATACGAGGTAATTAATTAGAGAAAGCAAACTCTTTTTCTTCGGTGGTAGCTCTTTCAAATTCCAACTTTAAATTTTGAAATAATTTTTTAACTGATATAATTTTGTCTACCAGATATCCATTGGCTCCTGCAAAAGCAAAACCTTCTTCTAATATTCCTTTTTTGGCATTAAGTAGCGCCTCAGCAATACAGTAAGGAGCTTCCTGTACTTTACAGCTTTTCATACATTTCCAGGGACATTGAAAAGGTTTCTTTATACCCTGGGAAACTTGCTCTAGAAAATTATTATTGATGGCTCTGCCAGGTAAACCTAAAGGACTTTCAATTATTTTTATATCTTCTTGACTACTCTCAATATATTGCTGTTTAAAATTTTTATCAGCATCACATTCTTTTGTACCTACAAATCTGGTTCCCATCTTTACTCCTGCAGCCCCAAGATCCAGAAAATTTTTGATATCTTTACCATAATAAATTCCACCAGCAGCAATTGTGGGAATATTTTTGTTGTGCGATTCTCTATACTTATCAATTGTGTCCTCCACTTTTGGAAGAGTTTTTTCCAGTTTATTTGCAGACTTTCCAATCTGGTCTAATTTGTAGCCTAGATGTCCCCCTGCTTTGGGCCCTTCTATAACAACAGCATCGGGTACGCAACCATATTTTCTCTCCCATTTCATAAAAATAATTTTAGCAGCCCTGGCTGATGAAACTATCACTGCGATTTTTGTATTTTTTTCCTGCCAGGCTTTTTTGGAAAAAAGTCCCGGTAAACTGAGTGGCAAACCAGCACCAACCAGTATGATGTCAACTTTATTCATACTGGCTTTAACCAGTTTTTCATAGTCAGTTAGGGCGGCCATAATATTTACGCCCAAAATCCCGTTAGTATTACTTTTTGCTTTGTTAATCTCTTTTAGTAAATTTTCTACATTGGAACCCTCATGCTTAAATCCTAAGCCAACTGAAGATATTACTCCTATACCGCCTTGATTTGCCACTGCGGAAGCAAGGTTAGATAGACTGATTCCAATACCCATTCCCCCCTGTATAATAGGAGTATCGACTTCTAGGTCATCTATTTTAAGTTTAGGTAATTGCATATTTGCCTCACTGATTATAATTCATTTTCTTTTATGCTAAAAATCTCTAACTTTAATTTAAGCATAAATTCAATAAATGTTTGTAAAAGTAATGTAAAAGTCTATAAATAGAGTAAATCTTGGATAAAAATAAATATTCTCTGGTATATTACGTTATCATATTTGTAGTAGTCCAGATATTATTACTGGCTATTGTTGGTCTCTGGATCATGAGATATGTGGCCAATAATATGGTTATGAATAAAATTGGTGAACAATATTCGATAAAGGTGCCTTATCAAGGTTCCGTTCCTATCCTGATCATAGGACTTGTATTACTTTTACTTGTTATCATTGGTATGTCATTATTATTTAGGTATTTAAGTATACAGTTTCGTAAGACGAAAATGTATGATAATTTTATAGCAAATGTAACTCATGAGCTAAAAACACCTTTAGCTTCCATTAGATTATACGTGGATACTATTACAAAGAGAAATTTATCAAAGGACAATTTAGAGTCTTTTATAAATAGGATTAGAAAAGAGACCAAGAGACTTGATGGCCTGGTAGATAAAATTCTTGATGTGGCTAAAATCGATCAGAAAGAAATGAAATATAACTGTAAAACATACTCAAGTTATAGTTTTTTTCAAAATATTTTTGATAAATTACATCATGAATATAAGGACACGAGCATTGATTATAGGATGGATCTGGGGCAAACAAAATGTTTGGTAGATAAAGATTCTATATACCGCATGTTCAAAAATTTAGTGGATAATTCAAAGAAGTATACTCGTAGAGAAACTGAAATTGATATTAAATTATATATCGAGGATAATGATATAAAGATAATTTATCAAGACAATGGTATTGGATTGCCCTCTGAAGAAGAAAAGAAGATATTTAGGAAATTTTATAGAGCTGATAATACAAATGGAGGAAATGTGAAAGGAAGTGGCTTAGGATTATATTTTGTGAAAAAAGTAATTGATTATCATGGGGGGGATATAGAAGCAGATTCTTCTCAAAATATGAAAAATCAAGGTTTAACTTTCTATATTACATTGCCTACTAAAGATAGTTTGAATTCTTACAGAAAAAGAAAATTAATGGGATGAATAAGTTAAAGAATCAGATTGGTATATTCTTGGTTTCGATCAAATCTATTATTTAAATATAGTGGAAAGGAATAATTATCAACAATTTAAATCAAAAAATTTTACTTGTAGAAGATGAAAAGTCTCTAGCTAAAGGTTTGAGATTCAACCTTAAAGAAGAAGGATATAAAGTCGAGTGGGTAAAAAATGGTCGTCAAGCCTTAGATGAGTACCGATCAAATCAATATGATATAATTATTTTGGATATTATGATTCCTGTTATGGATGGCTTTGAAGTAGGTAAAAAAATAAGAACTGATGATAAAGTTACTCCAATTATATTTTTAACTGCTAAATTGGATGTTAAAGATAAAGTTAAAGGATTGGAGCTTGGTGCTGATGACTACATTACCAAGCCCTTTGAATTGGATGAATTGCTTGCAAGGATTGAAAATACTTTGCAGAGAAAATCATCTTACCAGGGAGAAAACAGGGAACAAGGAATTTACACCTTTCATAATAATAAAGTTAATTTTAATACTCACAAAGGTTTTTCAGGTGACCAGTCCTTTGAACTTACCAAACGAGAGTTGAAATTATTAAAATACTTATTTCAACATAAGGGTAAAGTTGTGTCCAGGCAGGAATTATTAAAAAATGTGTGGGGGATTGATTCTGATATTAATACTAGAACTGTAGATAATTTTATGGCCAGACTCAGAAAATATTTTGAAAAAGATACAAAAAACCCCAAATTTTTTAAAAGTATTCGAGGAACCGGATATATGTTTACAGATGAAATTGGTGAAGCTTAAGTTACATCTATAAGTCTTATTTTATTTTAATCAAAGAATTTAACCAGACTCTGACCTGGGGTAAGTAATCCTGAATTATTCATAACTAGTTTAAAATGGTAGGTTAAGAATATATTTTATATTATTTTAAATACCCTATTCTATAAAAACTAAGTTTTTCCGAAGGATCCCCTAGGGGTCTTCATTGAAGTCCCTGGTGACCGTTGTGACCTAAGGGAAATGGTGATGAATTTTTCAGGTAATAAGTATTTTTAGCGGGCATTCGAATATAAATCGGAAGAAAATCTAGGGTACAGAGCATTAAGGAAAATATATGAGCTAGATATTATGGTGTAACAAAATTTTGGGAAATAATTATAATTAGACTAGACTCTAGTTATTGTCTATATAAAACCTAGTAGTTTTTTACCATAACGGAATAGATTTTGGATTTAGATTCTATTGTTTTGATTTTCCCCCATAAGAGATCGGACCCGTAAGTGATCTACAGGCAATGTGTTCAGGATTAATAAATGCCCGGGATAAACTTTTGAATTATTCATAAAAGAGCCAACTGAAAAAAGGGGTGATCGATAAAATTGTCATGGTGAGCGGAGTCGAACCATGGACGAGAACAGGTGGTAATCATTATTCGACTCCGCTCATAATGACAGTTTTTATTACTTTTTT
>Ga0102941_1000847_pt1 | contig 14521 bp, 12 predicted proteins | sample SalPonR2_C_D2_MG_FD_79281 | JGI IMG/M metagenome (GOLD analysis project Ga0102941, IMG submission 79281) | Salt pond soil microbial communities from South San Francisco under conditions of wetland restoration - Salt Pond MetaG R2_C_D2_MG | ecosystem: Environmental > Aquatic > Marine > Intertidal... | reverse complement strand
TGCCCGAAAAAAAACGCCACAAAGAGATAGGCCGGAAACTCTAATGGATGTAACAGCACCAACCAGGACGGAAGTGGCGTTCCATCCTCCTTAAATACCTCAGCAATTGCTGCCAGAGCCTGGATAGTCTGCATTGCACGCCCTCCAGTTCGCCGCAAGATTCACGCCTGCTACAGCGGCGCTGGCCGTCGCGACAGCACAGACCTTGCCTCCGTAGGGCACAAGCAAGCAATCCCCATCCCCCGCAAGGCTCTGCTTAGAGTCCCAAAGCTATCCCCGCTATAGGACATCGAGACTGGACCCTCACCAGGCGGGCTTTCTATTTTCCAGTCGCCAAGCGGTCCTGGCAGTCCCCCAGACGTCACGTAGTGGGCACGTGGCAGTGTCAGGCACCAACGTCGCGCCCGTGGCCGCAGTTCCAGCAACTCTCGAAGCTGGCGGCATTGACCTCGCCGCAGGCGGCACAGGTCCATTCCGCCTCGGCCGGCGGTCGCTGGCGGTATTGCTCCAGCAGCTCGGCGGCGGCCGCCCGGTAGCGGGCCGGCACCAATAGCCGCACGTCGCACACCTTGGGTACGCCGCTGTAGCCACCGACCAGGTCGGCGCCGGTCACGGTCGCCGGGATGCCCTGGTTTTGCAGCATCCCCTCCAGCAGGCTGGCCTCGATGGGGTCGGTCCCGCGATGCACGCAAACCAGTTCGCGGCCGGAGAACAAGGCGTCGTCGCCCCCCATGTCAGCGGCCGAGGCTCTTCAGCAGTGGCTCGAGGTAGGCCAGCCGCGCGACAGGATCGAAAAGTTCGAGGCAATGCTGCTTGTGCTCGATATCGATCGGCAGCAATTCGGCCAGGCGGAAGCCCACCCAGCCGGCATCGCCGAAATCCGGCGTGACGTGGCGATAGTGCGCGCCGAGATCCTCGAACACCCCCTCCAGCAGACGCGCCATGTCGTGGTAGCGCTCCGGCAGCGGCACGACGGGCTCGGCCGCCAGCATCTCCACGCGACCGATGTTGAGGCCGTCGTCCTGGCGCCACGCGTCGCGCAGCGTGAAGCGTCCGTCGCCGACCACAATCACGCCCAGGGTTCCGTCGGCCAACTGGTCCCAGTCCACGATCTCGGCGACCGTGCCGAGCTCGTGCGTGCCGGTCACATCGCCTTCCGGCTCGGCCTGCACGAGCAGCACGCCGAAGCCGATCCCGTCTTTCAGGCACCGGCTGATCATGTCCACGTAACGCGGCTCGAAAATGCGCAGCGGCAGCGGCCCTCCGGGGAACAAAGCGGCTTGCAGGGGGAACAGGGGGATTTCGATCGTCTCCGCCACGACGGCTACTGCGCGCCCCAGGGCGCCATCAGCTCCTGCGGGATGCCGAGGTGATCGAGCACCCGCGCCACCACGAAGTCCACCAGTTCGCTCACGCTCGAGGGGCGATGATAAAAACCGGGGTTGGCAGGCAGGATCACCGCACCGGCTCGCGCGAGAGTCAGCATGTTTTCGAGATGGATCGGTGAGAACGGCGTCTCGCGCACGACGAGCACCAGGGGCCGGCGCTCCTTGAGCACGACGTCGCCGGCGCGCTCGATGAGACTGCGGCTGGCGCCCGTGGCGAGCGCGGACACCGTGGCCGTCGTACAGGGACAGACGACCATCGCGTCCGGCGCCGCCGATCCGCTGGCGACCGGCGCAGTCCACTCTTCCTGGCCGTGCACGGTCAGGCGCGATTCCGGCACATCATGCAGCGCACAGAAAAAGCGGCGGATCTCCGCAGGCCTCGACGGCAAGCCGAGATCCGTCTCCATGCCGATGACGACCTGGGCCGGCTTGGAAATCATCAGCGAAACACGGCAGTCCGCGCCGAGCAGGCATTCGAGTAGGCGCAGTCCGTACTGCGCGCCCGATGCGCCCGTCATCGCCAGTGCCACGTGCTGGCTCATTCCCCTGTTCCCCTCTCTCGGTCGCGCAAGCCTTCGAGCAGACGCTGGTGCAGTCCGCCGAAGCTGCCGTTCGACATCATGATCACGCGGTCACCGGCCTTCACCTCTCCAAGCAGTATAGCTTCAAGCTCATCGAGTCCCGGGCTGACCCGGGCTCGCCCGCCGAGGCTTCGCAAAGCCTCGGCCGCATCCCAGCCGAGTTCCGGCGGGGCATGTACGAAAACCTTGTCGGCCCCGGCCAGCGACCCGCCCAGCGTCGCCGCGTGCACACCCATGCGCATGGTGTTCGAGCGCGGTTCGAGCACCGCCACGAGCCGTCCGCCGCCGAGACCGTCCCGCATGGCCTCGAGCGTCCGCGCGATCGCGGTCGGGTGATGAGCGAAATCATCGAACAGTTCGACGCCGGCCGCGGTTCCGATCCACTCCTGGCGCCGCTTTACGCCGCGAAAGCCGCTGAGTGCACGCGCCGAGACCTCGAGCGGCACGCCGGCGTGGCGCGCCGCCAGCATCGCGGCCAGGGCGTTCTCGGCGTTGTGTGCACCCGGCATCGACCATCGCACCGACGCGACATGACTTCCCGTGGGGCCGAGTACCTCGAATCCGCCCGGCACGAGCTCCGCCGCATGGCCATCGACCGGCAACGGGTCGCCCGGGCCTGCGAAACGCGTCACCGGCGTCCAGCAGCCTGCCTCGAGCACCGTTTCGAGCGCTGCATCGCTGTTGCGCGACACGATCAGGCCGCTGCCGGGTACGGTTCTCACCAGGTGGTGAAACTGGCGCTGAATGGCGCCGAGGTCGTCGAAAATATCGGCGTGGTCGAACTCCAGGTTGCCCAGCACGAGCGTCCGCGGCCGGTAGTGCACGAACTTGGAGCGCTTGTCGAAGAAGGCCGTGTCGTACTCGTCGGCCTCGACGACGAAAAACGGCGTCGCGCCGAGCCGCGCCGACACGCCGAAATCCGCCGGGATACCGCCCACGAGAAAGCCCGGCTCGAGGCCCGCCGCTTCCAGCAGGAACGCCAGGATACTGGTGGTCGTGGTCTTGCCGTGCGTGCCGGCCACCGCGAGCGTCCAGCGGTCGCGCAACACCTCGCGCGCCAGCCACTCCGGACCCGAGCAATACGGCAGGCCGGAGTCCAGCAGGCGCTCGACGACCGGCAGGCCGCGGCGCATGACGTTGCCGACCACCACGCAATCCGGCGCGGGCTCGAGCCGGTCGTTGTCATAGCCCGCGACGATGTCGATGTCGAGCGCGGCCAGCTGTGTGCTCATCGGCGGATAGAGCGGAACATCCGAGCCCGTGACGCGATGCCCGAGGGCGCGCGCCAACGCGGCGATACCCGCCATGAACGTCCCGCCGATGCCGAGAATATGGACGTGCATCAGTTCACCGGGAAAAACAGGCGAAATACGAAGACGCTCACCCCGAAATACAGTGTCGCCACCAGCACCCCGCCGGCGTAGCTCCAGCCCAGCGCGTGACGCATCACGTGACCTGTCACCAGCAGGGACGCAATTAGCAGCATGAACAGGGCCGTGGTGCTCAAGACAGCCGCCAGTTCCATGCCGGGCACGGGCGCGCCATCGGACAACACGCGCGCGTTGATCCAGACGAAAGGCAGCGCTGCGGTGCTGAGCAGCGTGCCGGTGCCGAACAGCGCCGCCAGGGTCTGCATCGTGCGCGCGGCGTGCCCGGTCAAGGCCAGCAGCCCGCCAAAGATGACGGCGACCAGCAAGAGATCGAGCAGCAACTGGCCGGCCAGCACGATGGTGCTATCCGCGGCCGGCCAGATGACGGTCGCGCCGACGAGCAGGTAGGCGAGCAATGCGATACCGAACACTGCGCTGGATGCCGGCACATCCTGCGGACCCTTGCGATGCAAGGCGATATCGATGAACAAGCGTATCAGGGCCTGCATGACTCTCCCTTCTGCAGCCGGCATCATACCCGCCGGCGCGCCGCACTGTGCAAGCGCGGCACAGCGGCTGCCGCCTTCTGTGATAATGCCCTGATGAGCGAATATATATTCATCGATCGGGCCGACGAGGCCGAAGCCCTGGCCCGCGAGTGGGCCGGCGCAGCGCAACTCGCGGTGGACACGGAGTTTGTCCGCGAAAGCACTTACCGCGCCCAGCTGTGCCTGATGCAGATCTCCGACGGCGAGCGGGCCGCGTGCATCGACATGCTGGCACTCGAAAGCCCCGGACCTTTCGCGCCGCTCCTGACCGACCCCGCGGTGCGCAAGGTTTTCCACTCGGCTCGCCAGGACATCGAAGTGCTGTACGAGCATCTCGGCGCCATACCGGGGCCCATCTGGGACACGCAGATCGCCGCCGCGATGCTCGGTTACCCGGACCAGGTCGGCTACACGCAGCTGACCGGCGCCGAGCTCGGTGTCACGCTGCCCAAGGATCACGCGCGGACCGACTGGAGCCGGCGTCCGCTTTCGGACGAGCAGCTGCGCTACGCGGCCGCCGACGTCATGTGGCTGCTGCCCCTCGCGACGCGCCTCGATGAACAACTCGAGACACTCGGGCGCCGCGACTGGGCCGCGGGTGAATGTGCGGCCCTGCTCGATCCGACCCTGTACGCCTTCGACGCCGGCGGTGCATGGCGGCGCGTGAAAGGCGCGAACGCCCTCCGGGGTGTCGCACTTGCGCGGCTCGTGGCGCTCGCTGCCTGGCGGGAAGAAGAGGCGCGACGCAGCGACCGCCCCCGTCGCTGGATCCTCAAGGACGAAGCCGTCGTGGCCTTGGCCGAGCGCGGCCACACCGGTGGCGAGGCGCTGGAAGTATTGCCGCCTGCCGTCGCCCGGCGACACGGCGATGCGCTGCTGGCCCTGCTGGCCGCTGCCGGTGAACACGAGGCGCCTTCGCGGCCGGTCTACGAACGCATGGAGCCGGCGCAGGAACGCCGCGCGCGAAAGCTCATGGCGGTGCTGCGCGAACTGGCCGAAAAACACCGCGTGTCCACGCCGCTGCTGGCGACCCGCAAGGAGGTGGAGGCGCTGGTAAAAGGCGAGCGCGACCTGCCCTTGCTGCGCGGCTGGCGACGGGAACTGGCCGGCGATCGCCTGCTGGCGCTGGTCGACGCCGACTGAGCAGACGCGCGGCGCGCCGGAGCGAAACGCAGCCGCAGCGCGATCTCATCGGGCACGCAGGGACCGGCGCGCGGGGGCTGCGCTACAGCCCCAACGTCTTCACCAGGCGCGCATAGACCGCTTCGAAATCGCCCTCCGCATCCACCACCTCGAGTTTCTCTTCTTCACGGTAGTGCTCGATCAGCGGCGCAGTTTCCTGCCGATAGACTTCCAGGCGGCGACCGATGGTTTCCTCGCGATCGTCCGAGCGCTGCACCAGTTCGTCGCTGCCGCAGCTTTCGCATCGCCCGTCCGCGGGCGGTGGAAGAAAATAGATGTTGTAGACGCGACCGCAGTTCTTGCACGTGCGGCGCCCCGTGAGGCGCTTCATGAGGATCGAAAAATCCAGGTCCATGAGCACCGCCGCGTCCAGCGGCTGGCCCAGTTCGTCGAGCACTTCCTCCAGCGACCTGGCCTGCGAAATGTTGCGCGGAAAGCCGTCCAGGATGAAGCCCTTGGCTGCGTCCGGCTGCGCGATGCGCTCCTTGAGGATGCCCAGCACGATTTCGTCCGAGACGAGCTGCCCGGCATCCATGGCTGCCTTGGCCCTGAGTCCGTGCTCCGTGCCGCGCGCCACTGCGTCCCTGAGCAGGTCGCCCGTGGACACCTGGGGATACCCGTAATCGGCCATGAGTTTCTTGGCCTGCGTGCCTTTCCCCGACCCCGGTGCACCCAGCAAAACGATGCGCATCTGGCTTCTCCAAATAATATCGGCCGCCCTGCGGACCGGACACTCAAGCTTGCCGCCCAGTCCGCGCGCGGTCAAACCCTGTGGGGCGACGACATGACCACGAGCCGGCTAATCGGCTATCCTGCGACAGCGTTTTCGACCTTGCCTGAGCGCACAACCATGGAGGCGGAATGAAGAAGCGGAACCTGTTTTATGCCCAGTCCGGCGGTGTCACGGCCGTGATCAACGCGACGGCCTGCGGGGTCATCGAGACGGCGCGCGCCAGGCGCGACCGGGTGGGCAAGGTCTATGCCGGGCGCATGGGCATCGTCGGCGCGTTGCGTGAAGAACTGATCGACACGGGCAAGGACTCGGCCAAGGCCATCGCTGCATTGCGGCACACGCCTGGCGGCGCCTTCGGTTCGGTGCGCTACAAGCTCAAGGGCATCGAGGAGAGCCGCGCCGAGTACGAGCGCCTTATCGAGGTTTTCCGCGCCCACGACATCGGCTATTTCATCTACAACGGTGGCGGCGACTCGATGGATACCGCCAACAAGATCGCCCAGGTCGCGCGCAACATGGATTACGAGATCACCTGCGTCGGCGTGCCGAAAACCGTGGATAACGACCTGCCGATCACCGACACCTGTCCGGGCTTCGGCTCCGTCGCCAAGTATGTCGCCGTGTCCACGCTCGAGGCCGGCATCGATGTCGGCTCCATGCCGCAGACCAAGGTATTCATCCTCGAAGTCATGGGCCGCCACGCCGGCTGGATCGCTGCGGCCGGCGCGCTGGCGGGCAAGGACCGCAGCGAGCCGCCCCATATCATCCTGTTTCCCGAGGTGCCGTTCGACGATGCCAGTTTCCTCGCCAAGGTCAAGGAGAGTGTCGAACGTTACGACAGCTGCGTGATCGTCGCTTCGGAGGGGATCCGCAGGACCGATGGCCACTTTGTCGCCGAGTCCGGCACGCGGGACGCCTTCGGCCACGCCCAGCTCGGCGGCGTGGCGCCGCAGCTCGCGGAGCTCATCCGCGGCAAGCTCGGCTACAAGTTTCACTGGGCGGTCGCCGATTACCTGCAGCGCTCCGCCCGCCACATCGCATCCGCCGTGGACGTCGAGCAGGCCTACGCCATGGGCAAGGCGGCGGTGGAAATGGCGGTGGCCGGGGTGCACGGCAAGCTGCCCGTCATCGTCCGCACCTCCGACCAGCCTTATCGCTGGAAAGTCGGCGAGGCGCCGCTGGCGAAAGTCGCCAATGTCGAGAAGAAACTGCCGAAGAAGTACATCACCAGCGACGGCTTCCACATCACGAATGCCTGCCGGCGTTATCTCGCCCCGCTGATCAAGGGAGAGGACTACCCGCCCTACAAGGACGGCCTGCCGATCTACGTCAAGCTGAAGAACGAGTTGGCGAAGAAGAAACTGCCCGCCTGGGAAGGCTGAGACGCCCGACGGCAGGCCCGGCGCGAATCGAAGCCCGGGAAAAAAAGGGCCGGGAGATCGCCTCCCGGCCCTTTTCGTTTTACGTATCGAGCCTCAGCCTTGCGGCGCGGCGCGGTCCGTCAGGCGGACAACAGCGGCGCGATGACCAGGCTGACGATGGCCATCACGTTGATGAGGATGTTCATCGACGGCCCGGAGGTATCCTTCAGCGGATCGCCGACGGTGTCACCGACGACATTGGCCTTGTGCGTCTCAGAGCCCTTGCCCCCGAAGTTGCCTTTCTCGACGTGTTTCTTGGCGTTGTCCCAGGCACCGCCGGCGTTGGCCATGGTCAGCGCCAGCAACACGCAGCCCAGCAGCGCGCCGGCAAGCATGCCGCCAAGCGACTCGGCACCCAGCAGGAAGCCGACGATGACCGGCGCGAGCACCGCGATGGAGGCCGGCAACAGCATGCGCTTGATCGCAGCGGTGGTGGCGATGTCCACGCAGCGCACCGTGTCGGGCTCGGCCTTTCCTTCCAGCAGACCGGGGATCTCGCGGAACTGGCGACGGATCTCCTGGATCATCTCGAAAGCCGCATCACCCACCGCCGTCATAGTGATCGAGGCCACCAGGAAGGGGAAAATGCCGCCGATGAACATGCCCACGAGGACGTCCGGATCGCTGATCTGGAGCTGGAAGTCCGGGATGCGATGCGAGACCTCGGCAATGTAGGCCGCAATGATGGTCAAGGCCGCAAGCGCCGCGGCGCCGATGGCGAAGCCCTTGCCGATCGCCGCGGTCGTGTTGCCCAGTTCATCGAGGCTGTCCGTGATCTTCCGCGTCTCCGGACCGAGGCCCGCCATTTCCGCGATGCCGCCGGCGTTATCTGCAACCGGCCCGTAGGCGTCGATGGCCATCGTGATTCCCACCGTGGCAAGCATGCTCACGGCGGCGATGCCGACTCCGTAGAGACCGGCCTGCCAGTTGGCGATGTAGATCATCGCGCAGATCGTCAACATGGGAATGACCACCGACATCATGCCCGTGGCGAGGCCCGAAATGATCACCGTGGCGGGGCCGGTTTCACCCGAGCGCGCAATTTCACGCACCGGCTTGCCGGCCGTGTAATGCTCGGTGGCAAGACCGACGATCACGCCGCCCACTGCGCCGACCACCGTCGCAATCCAGACATTCGATCCGATATCCACCCAGCCGAACAGAAAATACGAAAGGGCAACGAACACCACTGCGGTGGAGATCGTGCCGATGCGCAAGGCTACCTCGGGCGACTTGTTGGACGCAGCGCGCACAAGCAGGATCCCCGCGATCGAACAGATCAGTCCGAGGGAGCTGAGCAACAGCGGCAGGCCCATCATGCTGGCGCCTGGACCGATGCCCTCGACGAAGCCGTTGGCGCTCTGCTGCACCATCACGGTGGCCAGCGCGACCGTCGCGATCATGGCACCGCAATAGGACTCAAAGATGTCGGATCCCATGCCCGCCACGTCGCCAACGTTGTCGCCGACGTTATCGGCGATGACGCCCGGATTGCGCGGATCGTCCTCGGGAATGCCGGCCTCGATCTTGCCGACCAGGTCCGCGCCGACGTCGGCGCTCTTGGTGAAGATTCCGCCGCCGACACGATAAAACAGCGCGACCACGCCGGCGCCCATGCCGAAACCGTGGATGCGATGCGCCGTCTCGGGATCGGTGCCGAACACGAAATACAGCGTGCCGAGACCGAGCAGGCCCAGCGAGGCCAGCACGAGGCCCATCACCGAGCCGCCGTAAAAGGCGACCGTGAGCGCTTTGCCCGAACCGAATTCGTGTGCCGCGGACGTCGTGCGCACATTGGCGCGCGTCGCGGCGTACATGCCGAGGAAGCCCGCGAGGGCCGAGCAGAGCGCGCCGGTCAGGAACGCAACGGCCGTCTGGTAGCCCAGCGGCGAAAGGACGATCGCGACGGCGATCACGGCGACCGAGGCCGCGATCAGCTTCAGCTCCCGGCTCATGAACGCCATGGCGCCGAGCTGGATCTGGCGGGCGATCTTCTCCGGCTTGCCGGCCATCACGGGATAAGTCATCACCGCGCGGAAAACGATAAATGCCGCAAGCAGCCCTATGACGCCCACGATGAGCGGGATCAAGTTAATGCTCATGGTTCCCCTTCTATGTTGTCTGTTTCTTGAATTCTTCTGCGGACCGCTGCCGAGTCGACTCGACGCGGATAAACCGCGCGATTATACATTCTGCGAGGCTCCAGAAAAGCTCGGGAAACCCGCAGGCATTGCCTCAGCCGAGCTTGGCGGCCAGTGCGACGGGCCGGCCGACCGCGTAACCCTGCACGAAATCGACTCTCAGGGCACGCACCATGTCGAAGGCCTGCTCGGTCTCCACATGTTCAGCGACCACCTTGATGCCGAGGGTCCGTGCCAGTTCGATCATCGCGGTGACCATCGCGATGCTGACATCGTCCGAGCCGAGACCGCGAATGAAGGAGCCGTCGATTTTCAGGTAATCCATCGACAACTGCTTGAGATTGGCGAAGGATCCGAGTCCGCTGCCGAAATCGTCCAGCGCGAAGGTGCAACCCAGCCCGTGCAACACGGCGACGAACCGCGAGGTATGACTCATGTTGGCCGCCACCGTCGACTCGGAAAGCTCGAAGCAGACCTGCTCCGCCCGCACTCCGCTCCGATCCAGGCACTCAACGACGAACTCCAGGAACTGCGGATCCGCCAGTGTCTGGCCGGAGACATTGACGGCCACCGACCGTCCGGCGGGCAGTTTCAGCGCGCCGGCGCCGATGGCTGCGAAGGTGGCCTGCAATACCCAGCGATCGACGCTGGGCATCAGGTGGTAACGCTCGGCCGCCTGCATGAAGTCCACCGGCTGGCACTCGACGCCATCGCCGTCGCGCAGCCGCAACAGGACTTCACAGGCCGGTCCACCCTCGGGCCGGCCGTCGACAGCGACGATGGGCTGGATGTAGAGCTCGAAACGATTCTCTTTGAGCGCCGCCTGCAGGCGCTGCAGCCAGATGATTTCGCCGCGTTGGCGGGCGACGGCCTCGTCGCGGGAAGAGTACACGTGAATGCGCCCGCGTCCCTGCTGTTTCGCGACGTAACAGGCGGAATCCGCGGCGCTCAAGGTGTCTTCGATCGATCCGCTCTCCGGCCCGATCTGTACGAGCCCGATACTGGCGCCGACGCTGAAGATCTTGTCGCGCCAGACGAATCGGTAGTCCCGGATGGCGCCGCAGACGTCGTCGGCGATCTGACGTGCCTTGTCGAGCGGGCAGCCGACCAGCAACAGGCCGAATTCATCACCGCCGACCCGTGCCACGATATCCGAGTCGCGGATCTGTTCCTTCAGGATGCCCGCAATCTCGCGCAGCATGTTGTCGCCGGCCATGTGACCGCTGGTGTCGTTCACCGCCTTGAAGCGATCCAGGTCGAGGTAACACAACACGTGGCCACCGCCCGAGCGGCCGGTTTTCAGCGCTTCCTCGAGGCGCCGCTCGAACTCGCGGCGGTTGACCAGGCCGGTCAACGGATCATGGCTTGCCTGGTAAGACATCTGCCGTGTCAGGCCGCGGAGTTCGGAGACGTCATGCAGCACGATCACGCAACCACTGGTCTCACCGCCTCCGGCCCGGATCGGCGAGGCCCGCAACTCGACCGAATACTCGTCACCCGAAGCGCGCGAGATGAGCAATGCCCGGCGCCCGAGGTCGACGCGCCGGCGCTCTTCCAGGCAACGCGCCACCGGATCGCCGAAGGGCCGGCGGTCCGATTCATCGACCAGGGTCGCCAGTTCGCCGATCTGCCGGCCCTGGGCATGGCCCCGCTGGCAGCCGAGCAGGGCTTCCGCCGCCGAATTCAGGTAGTCGATGTGCCCGCGCGTGTCGGTCGTGATCACCCCTTCACTGATCGATTCGAGCGTCGCCTCCGCGAGACGCGTGCCCTGCTGCCGCGCGGACTTCAGAAACGCATCCCGCGTCGGACGGACCACGGTGCCGACGAGGCCGCCCTGGGCGGGTACCGGGAAGCCGGACAGTTCGCATTCGACGACGAGATCATGCGCGTCCCGCAGTTCGAGCCGCACGGCCGACTGGCGGCCCGCATGGCGCGCCTTGAGCCAGGCCTCCAGCGCTCCAGCGTGGCCCGGCTGGACCATGTCGGCAAGGCGACGCCCGAGCAGCGACTCGCCCCCGGCCAGCAGCGCCTCGGCGGCCGGATTCGCGTAACGAATCCGGTCGTCGTGCAGCAGCACCGCCTCACCGATGCGCTCGGCGAGACGAAAGAATGTCAGTTGTTCCGCCAGCGCCGGCGGCAGGACGTCGGGCCCGTCGTCGCGCCCGGAGGGAACGGCCTTCAGCGGATCGGTTATTCCCATGGCGTTCCCTGCGGGCACATTATCAGGCAGGCCGGTAGACGCGCGCGTCGTTCTTGCGGAATTCGATGGCCTTCTCTTCCATTCCGCTGTGAATCGCCTGGTCCGGATCATCGAGGCCGCGGCTGCGCGCGTAGTCGCGTACCTCCTGGGTAATCTTCATCGAACAGAACTGGGGCCCGCACATGGAGCAGAAGTGCGCGACCTTGTGCGCCTCCTTGGGCAATGTCTGGTCGTGATACTCGCGGGCGCGCTCGGGGTCCAGGCCGAGGTTGAACTGATCGTCCCACCGGAACTCGAAGCGCGCCTTGGACAAGGCATTGTCGCGCAGCTGCGCACCGGGATGCCCCTTCGCCAGGTCAGCCGCATGCGCCGCGATCCGGTAGGCGATCATGCCCTCGCGCACGTCGTTGCGATCCGGCAGGCCGAGATGCTCCTTGGGCGTGACGTAACACAGCATCGCCGTGCCGTACCAGCCGATCTGCGCCGCACCGATCGCCGAGGTGATGTGGTCGTAACCCGGCGCGATGTCGGTGGTCAGCGGTCCGAGTGTGTAGAACGGCGCCTCCATGCAGTCGGCGAGTTCCTTCTCCATGTTCTCGCGAATCAGCTGCATCGGCACGTGACCCGGACCCTCGATCATCACCTGGACATCGTGCTCCCAGGCGATCCGGGTCAGCTCGCCGAGCGTCTCGAGCTCCGCGAACTGGGCACGGTCGTTGGCGTCCGCGATGCAGCCCGGCCGCAGCCCGTCTCCCAGCGAGAACGACACATCGTAGGCCGCCATGATTTCGCAGATCTCGTCGAAGCGCGTGTAGAGGAAATTCTCCTCGTGGTGCGCCAGGCACCATTTCGCCATGATGGACCCGCCGCGCGAAACGATCCCGGTCACGCGCCGGGCCGTGAGCGGAATGAACGGCAGCCGCACCCCGGCGTGAATCGTGAAATAGTCGACGCCCTGCTCGGCCTGTTCGATCAGGGTGTCGCGGAACAGCTCCCAGCTGAGGTCCTCGGCCCGGCCGTCGACTTTCTCCAGCGCCTGGTAGATCGGCACCGTGCCGATCGGCACCGGCGAATTGCGAATGATCCATTCGCGGGTCTCGTGGATGTGCTTGCCCGTGGACAGGTCCATCACGGTGTCGGCGCCCCAGCGAATCGCCCAGACCAGTTTCTCGACCTCTTCCGCGATCGAGGAGGTGACCGCCGAGTTGCCGATATTGGCGTTCACCTTGACGCGGAAATTGCGGCCGATGACCATCGGCTCGAGTTCCGGATGATTGACGTTGCAGGGAATGATGGCCCGCCCCGCCGCCACCTCGTCACGGACGAATTCCGGGGTGACGAGGCCCGGGAGCCGGGCGCCGAATGCCTCGCCCGGATGCTGCGCCAGCAGGCCGGCTGCCGCATAGGCTTCGCGCCGCCCCTCGAGCTCGGCGTTCTCCCGCAATGCGATGTATTCCATTTCGGGCGTGACGATGCCGCGCCGCGCGTAATGCATCTGCGACAGGTTCCGGCCATCCAGGGCGCGCCGTGGCGCGCGCCGGGCAGGGAATGTGAGGGCCGCCGTCTCGTCATCCCGGGTCCGCGCCCGGGCGAAGACCGAAGTCTGGCCCTCGAGAAGCGTGGAATCCTCGCGCTCCTCGATCCATCCGGCACGCAAGGCCGGCAATCCGGCCAGCAGGTCGATCCGATACGCCGGATCGGTATAGGGGCCGGAGGTGTCATAGACGACGATGGGCGGATTGATCTCGGGCCCGTCGACGCCCGGCGTCACCGCCTGCCGGACCTCCCGCATTGCCACGCGCAGATCCGGCCGGCTGCCGCTGACATGGATTTTTGCGGAACCGGGGAACGGCTGTGTCACCGCGTCGGCAAGACGCGCGGGATCACGTAGTTCGTCGCGGGGGTTGGCACTCATACGAATTCCTGGCTGGCGGGGCGGCGCTCCCCATGGAACGCCACCGCAATGAACGACATGGGGATCGAAACCCGGCAGCGCTCTTCAATCGACAGAGCTTAGCGCATGGTCGCCGACACCCGAACCTGGATTCACCATAATGCAGGCACGAACGCTTGTCACACCATTGGCGAAGCACTAACCTGATCTGCCTCGCAGATCCGCGAAGCGAGTATCCTTATCCTCCCATGGACCTCGAACGCGCTCGACAGCAGATGATCGGACAGCAGCTCCGTGCCTGGGACGTGCTCGACGAGCGCGTCCTCGGCGTCATGGCGAAATTGCCGCGCGAGCACTTCCTGCCGCCGGAGTGGCGAAACCTGGCTTATGCCGATACCTTCATCCCGTTCGGTCACGAGCGTCGCCTGGCCCCGCCCAAGATCCAGGGGCGCGCGCTGCAGGCGCTGGCACCGCAGGAAGACGAGAACGCACTCGAGATCGGCAGCGGCACGGGCTACCTGACGGCTTGCCTGGCCCGACTCGCCGGCCGCGTGACCGGCGTCGAGATCCACGAGGAACTCGCGGAACGCGCCCGGCGCAACCTGGCGGCGCTGGCCATCGAAAATGTCGAGGTGCTGACCGGCGACGGGCTGACGATGGAATTCGATCGCCGCTTCGACGTCATATGCATCAACGGCTCACTGCCCGGCAAGACGACGCGCTTCGAACAGCTGCTGACGCCCGGCGGGCGATTGTTCGCGGTCACGGGTCAGCCGCCGGTCATGCACGCGCAACGCATCACGCGGCTCGGCGAATCCGAATGGCACCGAGAGAACGTATTCGAGACCTGCCTGGCATCGCTCGACAATGCACCCCAACCGGCGGAGTTCGTATTCTGATGACCAAGGAGATGACCCCGGCGGATTTCGTCGCTCGCTCGACCGACGAACCCGCCCCGCTATTGCTCGACGTCCGCGAGGAGTGGGAACTGGCGATCGCTGCCGTCGAGGGCGCGACCCACATGCCGATGGACGAAGTGCCCGATCGCTTGGGGGAACTGGCT
>Ga0102941_1000844_pt1 | contig 14547 bp, 12 predicted proteins | sample SalPonR2_C_D2_MG_FD_79281 | JGI IMG/M metagenome (GOLD analysis project Ga0102941, IMG submission 79281) | Salt pond soil microbial communities from South San Francisco under conditions of wetland restoration - Salt Pond MetaG R2_C_D2_MG | ecosystem: Environmental > Aquatic > Marine > Intertidal... | reverse complement strand
TTCAACAACTGACCGCTGCGCGGTTTGGAAATGAACCCACCTGCAATGCTGCGGGGCTCACGGTCCGCACGCAAGCAAGCGGTAAGCTAGGTCTGGCTGCTTCTCGTAATCACAACACCTGTCTGGAGCTAACACAATGCGAAGCCCCGTACCTGATCTCATTCATGGCCTTCGTTGCCTATCTTCGATTTTGTCAAAGGCGGAAAGCCATTGTGGAAATCGCAAGATTGACCCAGACGCCCTTCTGAAAGCGCGGCTGTATCCAGATATGTTCAATCTGACTCGCAACGTCACCACGGCCTGCGATTCTGCAAAGTTTACAGCCGCTCGCTTGTCGCAGACCGAACCACCGAGATATGAGGACAACGAAGCGTCATTCGCAGAGCTTCGGGGCCGCATCGCGAAGACGATCGCATTTCTGGAGACCATCCCCGATGCCGCTTTCGCTGCTGCCGAAATACGCGACCTGGCAGTGCCGCTCTCGCCCGAAGGAACGGCTCGCAACGGGCGGACCTATCTCATACGCTTCGGCCTCCCGAACTTCTACTTTCATCTGGCGACGGCCTACAACATCTTGCGCCACAATGGCGTGCCCTTGGGAAAGCGCGATTTTCTATGGGCGAGTTGAACTGCTCAAAAGCAGTCCGGTCCATGGGCTGAGGCGGAGCGATCAGACCGTCAATCCAGAAACGTAGGCACCAAGGGCGACGCTGGCGGCAATTTTCAGCCTCAAGGATCATGTATCTATCCTTGACACCGAAGACTGACCGTTAGTAAGTTTTTAGGAGAGCCGGGCAGTTCTTTAGCTGCGCGCCGGATCATGTGCAGAACCGTATCGGCACCGCGAGGGCTCACTTAGGAGAAGTGCTGCAGATGATCGCAAAGATGAGGCAAGTTTCGAACATCTGGCCGAGCCAGCACGCGCGGACAGGCGGGAGAGCGGTCAACATGACACAATCCTGTTGCCTTCTACTTGCCACTGTCGGCGGCGGGTCATGACATCATTGGCCGATCTGCTGGCGAGCGTCTTCGACCGTCGCAAGGTGTGGCCTGCTCCTGCAACGCCTAGCGAGAAATCAATTGCCGAACTGGCGTTCGAACTGGTCGGCAGTGCGGGGGAAGCATCAGGACTCGCGTCAGCCGCCGCCATTTTGGCAAGTTACGTCCACATTCTGGGGCGCAACAAAGATCTGATCATTTCCGGCGGATACAACATCTATCCCAAAGAAATCGAACTGGTGCTGGATGCTCAGTCAGGCGTGATCGAAAGCGCCGTCATCGGCGTGCCGCACCGTGACCTGGGCGAGACAGCCATCGGGTTGCTTGTGGCCGAGCCCGGCCAGTCGCTGGACCTAGAGCAGATCATGGAAGCGATTAAGGCAACACTCGCGCGGTTCAAGCACCCCAGAAAGCTCATCCTTGTGCCGGAATTGCCGCGCAATGCGATGGCCAAGGTGCGGAAAAACATCCTTCGGGAACAGTTCAAAGATGCAGTCCATGCAGTCTGAGGCGGTTCTCAGAGAAACGAAGTTGGAGGTGCCCATCGCGAGATGAGTTTGGAAAGACCACGGTGACCTTCGAGGAGGAAGGCGCCGCAACTTAGGAAACCAAGGGAGGAGAGACTTATGACCAAACATTTGATTGGCCAAGGCGGAATGACCCGTCGGGGCCTCTTGAAAAGCGGGATGGCAATGACGGCCGCAGGGTTGGTGTTGCCGGCCGGCATGGCAATGGCGCAATCGGAACCGAAGAAGGGCGGGACCCTGCGGATCGGCTTCAACTCGGGCAGCACGGTCGACAATTACGACCCCGGCGTCTGGGATACGAACTTCGTTCAGGTCTTTGCTCAAGCGCGGCACAACTATCTGACGGAAATCGCGGCTGACGGCTCTCTGGTCGGGGAAGTTGCGCAAAGCTGGGAAGCCAGCGCCGATGCGATGACCTGGACGCTGAAGATCCGATCAGGCATCACCTTCCACAGCGGCGGAACCGTGACGGCTGACGACGTCATTGCATCAATCAACTACCACCGCGGCCCAGAGAGCACATCCGCTGCCAAGCCGATCGTCGATCCAATCGTCGAAATCAAGTCAGACGGGCCGAATACGGTCATCGTCACGTTGAGCGGCGGGAATGCCGATTTCCCCTATCTGATGTCGGACTATCACCTGCCGATTATGCCCGCAAAGGATGGGAAGATCGATCCGACTTCGCCTGACGGTTGCGGCCCCTACAAGGTCGACAACTTCGAACCCGGTATCAGCGCCTCGCTGACCCGGCATTCGGGATACTGGAAGACGGATCGCGCCCATTTCGACGGGCTTTTGCTGCTGGCTCTGCCCGATCCTGTGGCGCGGCAGAACGCGCTCCTGACCGGCCAGGTGGACGTCATCAACCAAGTCGATCTGACGACTGTTTCGATGATGTCCCGCAACTCATCGATCCGCGTGCTCTCAGTGACCGGCAACCAGCACTTCTGCTTCCCGATGGATACGCGGGCGGCTCCGTTCAACGACAACAATGTGCGGCTTGCGCTGAAACATGCCCTCGATCGCCAGGAAATGGTCGACAAAATTCTGTATGGCTATGGCGCGGTCGGGAATGACAACCCGATCGGACCGACCCAACAATTTTACGCGGCCGACCTGCCGGTGAACAGCTATGACCCCGACAAGGCCAAATTCCATCTTGAAAAGGCCGGACTGACCTCGCTCGACGTTTCGCTTTGGGTTGCCGAGGCCGGTTTCACGGGTGCCACGGATTCCGGTTCGCTCTATGCCGAACGGGCCAAAGCCGCCGGCATCAATATCACCGTCGAACGTGCGCCGAACGATGGGTATTGGAGCAACGTCTGGATGCAAAAGCCGTGGGTTGCTTCCTACTGGGGCGGTCGTGCCACCTGTGACTGGATGTTCTCTACCGCCTATGCGGCGGGTGCTCCCTGGAACGAAAGCTACTGGGACAATGAGCGGTTCAACACCCTGCTGTTGCAAGGGCGGTCCGAACTGGATGAAGCGAAGCGGGCGGAGATCTATCACGAGATGCAAGCCATCGTTTCGAATGAAGGTGGCGTCGTGATCCCGATGTTCGCGAGCTTTGTCATGGGCGTTTCCAACGCGGTCGCGACGCCCGATGTCGTCGGCGCGAACTGGGATCTTGACGGGTTCCGCGCCGTCGAGCGCTGGTGGTTCGCCTGATCCTTCCGGTCATCTGAACGGGCTCTGGCGAGCATCCCTCGCCAGAGCCTTCAGGCCAGTGCGGCATCAAGACCGCAGGCCATGCATGTAAACGGGGGGACAAAATGAACGAGATCTGGCGAATGATCGGGCAGCGGCTGCTTCTGGGCGTGCTGACCCTTTTCATCATTTCCGTGGTGATCTTCGGGGCGACGGAGCTTTTGCCGGGCGACCTCGCACGCGAGTTGCTTGGGCAGTCGGCCACCGAAGAAACTCTTGCAGCACTTCGCGAGCAGCTTGGCCTGAATGATCCGGCGCCCCTGCGCTACTGGAACTGGCTGGCCGGCGTTTTGCAGGGCGATTTCGGGATGTCGATGGCGACACAGAAACCGATCTCGGAACTGGTTGGGGCACGGTTGGGAAACACGCTTTTCCTAGCATTGTATGCGGCGGCCCTCGCTGTTCCCTTCGCACTGCTGCTTGGCGTTTTGGCTGCCCTTTGGCGCAATTCGATTTTTGACCGTGCATCGAACGCACTGGCCCTTACCGCAATTTCCTTTCCCGAGTTTTTCGTGGCCTACACTCTGATCTTGTGGCTGGCGCAATCGGGTCTCTTCCCATCGATGGTGCGCATCACGGGGAGCACGACGACGGGCAATCTCTTGTACATGGCTTTCTTGCCCGCGCTGACGCTGACCCTTGTCGTCACAGCCCACATGATGCGGATGACGCGGGCCGCGATCATCAACCTGCTGGCTAGCCCTTATATCGAGATGGCGCGGCTCAAGGGTATGTCACCCATACGTGTCGTTCTACGCCATGCGGTGCCGAATGCGCTGGCCCCGATCATCAACGTAGTTGCATTGAACCTTGCCTATTTGATCACCGGAGTCGTGGTGGTTGAGGTGGTCTTCGTCTACCCTGGCCTCGGGCAGTTGATGATTGACGCCGTGTCCAATCGCGACATCGCCGTGGTGCAGGCCATCGCGCTGATCTTCGCCTCGGCCTACGTCCTGCTCAACCTTCTCGCGGATGTGCTCTCGACGATCACCAACCCGCGCCTGATGCACAGGAAGTAGAGCCATGACCATTCTACTTTCCATAGCCGTCGGCCTGGCATTGTTCTTCATGATCGGTTTTGCCGCTCGTGCCGTCTTGCAAGCGTTTGCCCCGGCCCATCACAAACCAACCTTCCGCGACATGCCGCTGACGGCGTCCTTCGGGCTGGCGATTATTCTGCTTTACATCTTCGTCGCTGTCTTTGCCCCGTTGATCGCCCCTTACGGCGAGAGTGAGGTTCTTGGTGCCCAGTTCTTGCCGTGGGCATCCCCCCACTATCTCGGCACGGACAAGCTGGGCCGTGACATGCTGACCAGGCTAATCTATGGCGCGCGCAATACCGTAGGTATCGCTTTTGCCACCACTGCGCTTGCGTTCTTTGTGGGGTCGTTCCTTGGAATATGGGCGGCGCTCGTTGGAGGCTGGCTCGACCAATGGTTGTCGCGTTTCGTCGATGCGTTGATGGCCATTCCAGCCCTGATTTTCTCGCTGCTACTGCTCACAATCTTTGGGACATCGGTCCTTACGCTGATCCTCGTCATCGCGGCTGTTGATGCCACACGTGTGTACCGTCTGGCGCGCTCGGTCGCCCAAGGGATCGTCGTCATGGACTATATCGAGGCTGCCCGCCTCAGGGGCGAAGGCATGTGGCGTCTCATCCGTCGGGAGATCCTTCCGAACGCTATGGCACCCCTGGTTGCCGAGTTTGGCCTGCGGTTCTGCTTTGTGTTCCTGTCAATCTCGGCGCTGTCGTTCCTTGGCCTTGGCATCAAACCACCGACCGCCGACTGGGGCAGCATGGTACGCGAAAACGCGACGCTGATTACCTTTGGCGACATCACCCCCCTGCTGCCCGCCGGGGCCATCGCGCTGCTGACGGTCGCAGTGAACTTCGTGGTGGACTGGCAGTTGCACCGCGCAAGCGGTTTGAAGGAGTAGCCCATGGAAACGACAAGGCTGCTGACCATCAAGGGCCTTAAAATCGAAGGCCGATCTGGTGATGCCTGGCATGAGATTGTCAAAGGTGTGGACCTAACCCTCCATAAAGGCGAGGTGCTGGGCCTGATCGGGGAATCCGGGGCTGGAAAATCAACGCTGGGTCTCGCTGCAATGGGCTTTGCCCGGGACGGCTGTCGCATCTCGGGCGGGACAATCGACTTCGACGGGATCGACCTGCGCACCGCTTCCGAAGCGCTGCGACGGGGGTTGCGGGGCAAGCGTATCGCCTATGTCGCTCAATCGGCAGCGGCGAGCTTCAATCCGGCGCACAAGTTGATCGACCAGTACTGCGAAGCGCCAGTCGTGCATGGTGTCATGCCGCGCAAGAAGGCCGAAGACGACGCAGTAGAACTCTACCGTCGCATGCGTTTGCCCAACCCGGATGAGATCGGATTCAGATATCCGCACCAAGTCTCAGGTGGGCAGCTACAGCGAGCGATGACCGCCATGGCGATGTCCTGCCGTCCAGACCTGATCATATTTGACGAACCAACCACTGCGCTTGACGTCACCACCCAGATTGAGGTTATGGCCGCAATCCGCGACATCGTACGGCAGTTCGGCACGGCGGCGATCTATATCACGCATGATCTTGCCGTAGTTGCTCAGATGGCCGACCGCATCAAGGTTCTGCTCAGAGGCAATGAGGTGGAGGAGGCCGACACCCGGACCATGCTCGCCGCCCCACGCAAGGACTATACCCGCAGCCTGTGGGCCGTACGTAGTTTTGCACGCGCTGAACATTCGTCTGTAGCCGGAATACCGGTGGTCTCGGTTCGCAATGTGACAGCGGGCTACGGGGCGGTCGATGTGCTGAAACATATCAGCTTTGACATCCACGCCGGACGCACCGTGGCAGTCGTGGGTGAGAGCGGATCGGGCAAGTCCACGACCGCGCGGGTCATCACAGGTCTTCTGCCACCGCGTGAGGGCGAGGTCCTGTTCAACGGCAAGCCGTTACCCGCCAGCTTCAAGGCTCGCTCCCGCGACGAACTTCGCCAGTGCCAGATGATCTATCAGATGGCCGATACGGCTCTGAACCCAAAGCTTCGCCTGCGCGAGTTGATCGGTCGACCGGCAGAGATGTATCTGGGGCTGAAAGGAAAGGCACTGGACACGCGCATCCGCGACCTTCTGGCGCTGATTGAACTGGAACCCGACAAGTACATCGATCGCTTGCCATCCGAGCTTTCGGGTGGGCAGAAACAGCGCATCGGCATCGCGCGGGCCCTTGCTGCTGAACCGCAGCTTATAGTCTGCGACGAGGTGACCAGTGCCCTTGACCAGATCGTGCAAGAGGGCATCCTCAAGCTGCTTGACCGGCTGCAGAGCGAGTTCAACCTTGGCTACATGTTCATCACCCATGATCTGGCCACAGTGAAATCGATCGCCGATGAGGTGGTGGTGATGCAGAATGGTGAAGTGGTCGAGCGTGGAGCGAAAACGGAGATATTTGCTGATCCGAAGGAGGAGTACACTAAACTCCTTCTTTCTTCGGTTCCGGAAATGGATCCTGACTGGCTCAACCGCCTCTTGGTAACGCGATCGAACTTGACACCAAATGTTTGATGCACACGGTGCTTTGCGGAGGTCGAGGACCGACAGGCTAGGAAGACGATCATCGCGACAGTACAGTCGGGTTCTTTTCTTTCGGTAAGTTTCTGATTACCTTAGTCAGACAAGGTTGAATCTCTCGGGTTTTCGGTCCGCAGATAAAAACTGACAAAGGAAACTACCAATTGCGATCAAGGTCGATCCGTACGATCCGACGTGCCGAACTCTCAAAGGCGGCATTCGAGGCTGTGGTCCTTTATGGACTTCGTGGAACGACACTTGAGAAGGTCGGCGAGATTGCAGGCGTTTCCAAGGGTGTCGTCTTGCATCATTTCAAAGACAAGAGCTCTTTGCTTGAGGCCGTGATCCGCCGAACCAACGGAATGCTCAGCACGTCGCTGGTCGAACTCTATCGGCACGCTGAGACACCCTATGAGCGGCTTTGGGCCATCATCATCGCGAATTTCCACGAGTCGATCTTCAATCAGGCAGTCTGCCAGGCATGGGTGTCGCTTATGGCAGAGGTTCCCCATAACAGGTCATGCCAACGCGTGCAGATTGCCAATTATGCGCGCGTGTCCAGTAATTTTTCGCATGAGTTGAAGCACTTTGTTACAAGAGATGAAGCCAAGATCATCGCGCGCCAGCTCAACCTGTTGATTGACGGCATTTGGGTGCGGGTTGGCTCGCGGGTCGAACCGCTCGATAGCGACCGTGCAATCGGCGACCTTGAGTATTTCCTGATGCGGTTTCTACCAATGGATGAAGAAAGCATCCAAAAGCATCGGGCTGCACGCGAAAAGATCGAGAACGTGGCACGTATCGCACTGGGAACGCGTGCATTTCTTGAGACCGCAATGGCACGCTGATGTTCAGTCACCGGCCATGACCCGGGTCAGGTGGTCTGCGATCTGACGGATGGACTGTTGCGCCTCAGGCAAGTTTTTATACCATTCAAAGACGTGCCAAAGACCTTCCCACACTTGCAGATCGACCCTCGCTCCGCTGTCGCGCAGCCGTTGTGACAGCTGAACCGCTTGGCTTAGCAGCAGGTCGCGGGTTCCAGTGCTGATCAGGACCGCAGGAAAGCCGGAATCGAACATGCCGTTGATTGGTGAAATCAATGGCTGATCCACATTGTTGGTCCCAGCATAATAGCTTGCCGCGATATCCGAATTTCGCCGCGTCAACGTGGGGTCGCGGCCATCGTTGAAGGTCAGGCTCTCGCCTGCGTTGCTCAGATCGCACCACGGCGACAGAAGGGCGGCAGCACCGGGCAATCGCAAACCTTCGGCTTTCGCCTTTAGAATCCAAGCGAGCGACAGGTTTCCCCCTGCAGATTCCCCTATAATTGCAAACGTCTGGTCGGCAATCGTCCGGTAGACCGCAAAGCCATCGTCAACGGCTGCCGGCCAGGGATGTTCGGGTGCCAGCCGATAGTCCGGCACAATGACCCTAGCACCGCTCAGGGCCGAAATTGGGGCTATGATCGGCAGGTCTTCGATTGGGCTTCCTTCGACCATGCCACCGCCAAAACCATAGAGTATGGGCCAGTCGACCCGCAGGGTTGTTGGGCGCACGTCCAAGCAGCGCACCCCGCCAAGTGTTACTTCATCTAGCTTAACGCCATGCTCCTTACATATGCGTGGAGCTTCGGCATTGGCCAACTCCATCGCTTTTGCCCGCAAGGCGGGTAGGTTTCGAGCCGATCTGTCTCTTGCTCGGACGCCTTGATCCAGAAAGTTCAGGGCGGCGTCGCTGAGATGTGGGAAGGGTGACATGATTGGGATCCCGTGGTTATTGTGCCTGTCGGCCAAAGGCGATTGACTTGCGTTTGAAAGACAAATGACGAGTGGTCATAAAATTCTTAGGTGCGGATCTGTGGGTTAGGCCTTGGGGCCATCTTGTAGATCATCACGCAGTCGGGCGACTTGATTGAAAATGTTCGGAAAGTTTGCCCAAGGCTCCCGTGTCTATCTCGACACCAAGCCCGGGTAGTCCGGACAGATGAGCATGCGTGCCGTCCACGCGAAAACCGGTGGTCGCGTACCCGGTTCCAGGTTCAATGTATTCCGGGTATATCTCTGCCATCTCGGCGTTTGGGATCGCCGCGCAGATATGCAGCATCGCTGCCGCCGCAACCGTCATTGAGTTCCAGCAATGCGGAGAGATTCTGACATCTTGGCGGTGGGCCTCCTCGGCAAGTTCAAGCATATCCAGAATGCCGCCCATACCGGCAATGTCCGGGTTCAGGATATCTGCGGCATCGGCCGCCAGAACCGAACGGAAGTGCGGAAGGCCACAGTTCTTTTCACCCGTAACGAGTCGCATTCGTGTGGTCTTACGGAGCCTTGACAGGGCCTCGATGTCTTGGCCGTCGACAGGCTCTTCAAACCAGTAAGGACGATATTTTTCGATCCTTTCAGCCACGAACAGCGATGTCTCGAGGTCGTCCTGGCTGTCCATGTCAACCATGAGATGGATTGCATCGCCGATCGCATCGCGCACGTGTCGCACAACGTCCACGGCCTGCGGCGCCGAATGGTTCAGCATCGGATGGATCTTGACCGCCACATATCCCTGAGCGACCAGGTCGGAAGCCCGCATTGCCAGAGAATCGGCATCCCATTGTGTGTCGCTCCAGATATTCGCGTAAACCGGCAGGGGCGTCCTGTGGTCCCCGCCAAGAACGTCACAAAGCGGTTTTTCCGCAAGCTTGCCATGGATGTCCCACAATGCCATTTCCAGCGCGCTCGTTGCGGCGGAGAAGTCCAGGCCGCGATGTTTCGAGGCGATTTCAAGTGCCATGGCGCGAAACGCCCAAGGAGATGCAGATTGCAGCGAAGCCGCCGCTTGGCCAAGTGCATGAATGATCTCTGCGACGGCTTTCTCGCGACAGGGCAGAACAAATGCCTCGCCCAAGCCGGCTATTCCGCTGTCGGTGGTGACACGAAGCAGCAGACAGGGTTTTACGTCACTCCAGCCTCCGCCGCCCTTTGCCGGGGCGGTGATCCAGGTCTCGATCTGCGCCAGCACGACGTCTGCGACCCCGGAGGGCGCTTGCCGATTTAAAGAGGATGGGGCCAAGGGGCGACGGGCGATTGTCTGCATCTGATGTGTCCAGGAAATGAGTATTCGAAAAACTAACCTATGGTCAGTTTATAGACAATGAGCATGTTTTGATGGTTGGGTGGCAGTGCGAACGGCTCCTGTTACCATCCCCCTGTATACGGCGCGAGTGTATTGGACCGGCCAGGCCATGCAGGAACGCGGTCATGAAATTCGACTACATCATCGTGGGGGCAGGCTCGGCCGGTTGCGATCTGGCCAATCGCTTGACCAGCGATCCACGCAACCGGGTCTTGCTTCTGGATGCGGGCCCTGACAACAGCGCGCTCTCCCTGAAGATTCCGGTTGCACTTTTGACGACCCTGAAAGGCACCAGGTACAACTGGGCTTTTGAGGGTGAGCCTGAACCATCGCTCAACGATCGCAAGATAAGTCATGACCGTGGCAAGACGGTTGGGGGCTCGTCCTCGATCAACGGGATGGTGTTCGTCCGGGAACATGCATTGGACTACGAAGGCTGGCGACAGGCAGGCTGGCCGAAAAGCTGAGCGATGACATTCTGGGCCGCGTGCCCCTGAAGCGGGACGATGCCGACGTCTGGTCCAATGAGCAAGCCGCGACACCGCAGCTTTGAGGAACGCCGTGCAGCAAGAGGCAAGGCCGAACGCGGGTCGCGAAAAGTAATGGAAATCCGTAGGCATGAAAACTATACATTGACATAAAAAACTGACCAAAGGTAAGTTGTGGTTGGGGAAGAGAGGCCAACACCTCTGCCACTGCAGACAGCGGCCAAATCGTCAATTTCTGGGAGGAAGACATGTTTTCGACACTGAAGGCAGCTCTGGTTGCCACGTCTCTTATCGCGTCGGCATCCGTTGCGTCCGGGCAATCGGTTCCCGAGTCCACCGATCCGATCAAGGTCGTTCTGAACGACTGGACTGGTCAGCTTTTCTCGGCGAACGTCGCGGGGCTGTTGCTGCAGGAGATGGGCTATAATGTCGAGTATGTGAGCGCCGGTGCCCTTCCGCAACATGTTGGCCTGCAACAAGGCAACCTGCATTTCGTCTCCGAAGTCTGGAGTAACAATGTCGGGGATATCTATCCCAAGGCGCTTGCCGCCGGAGAGGTCGTGAACCTGGGCAGCCTCGGTCTCGATCTCAAGGAAGGCTGGGTCTATCCGCCCTATATGGAAGAGGTTTGCCCCGGTCTGCCGGATTATAGAGCGCTCTATGATTGTGCGCCGGCCTTTGCGGCCCCTGAGACCTTTCCCAAGGGGCGTCTGATCACCTATCCGGCGGATTGGGGCACCAGATCAAGGGATCTGGTAGCTGCGATCGACATGCCGCTCGAGCCGATCGCGGGCGGCAGCGAAGGGGCGATGATCGCGGAACTTCGTTCTGCCATCGACGCGCAACAGCCCATCCTCATGATGATGTACCAACCGCACTGGATATTCAGCGAGTACGAGCTGAACTTCGTCGAGTGGAACCCGATCGAGGGCGAATGCGTGGAAGAGAGCCAAATCCGCGAAACCGCCTGTGGTTTTCAACAGGCGACAGCTGACAAGGTCGTCTGGGGCGGTTTCGAAGCTGAATGGCCGGCCGCGTTCCGGATGCTGTCGGCTTTGACGCTGACAAACGCCGACGAAAACGCGGCCATTCTTGCTGTCGATACCCAGGGCGCCCAGGTCGAAGACATCGCGGCAGACTGGGTTGCAAGGAACGAAGCAACTTGGAAGCCCTGGATCGAACAGGCCCTGCAATAGCCTCGATCATCCCTGCACAAACAGCCGAAGACGTCCGCCAGGCATGGTTTCGACCCGATACTGCCGAAAGCTGTGCGCCTATGGCCGACCGTCTGCATCGCGCGTTGTGCCTTCGATCCAACGGGAGCCCGCCATGACAAACACAACTGCCGACCCGGGCCCGGTCAGATTGTCCTGCCGAAACGTCTGGAAGGTCTATGGGGCTTACCCGGATCGGTTCTTTGAGGCCGCATCGGGACCGGGGCGCGATGCCGCGACAAAGGCTGCCGAAATCCAAGCCGAAGGGCACATCGTCGCCAATGCCGATGTCAGTTTTGATGTCCATGAGGGGGAGATATTCGTGATCATGGGGCTGTCGGGATCGGGCAAGTCGACCATCCTGCGTTGTCTGTCCCGTTTGGTCGAGCCTACGGCGGGTGAGATCCTGCTTGACGGTGAGGACCTGTTGAAAAAGTCGACCGCCGAGTTGATCGATATTCGCCGCCACAAGATGGGCATGGTGTTCCAGAATTTTGGTCTGATGCCGCATCTCAACGTGATCGACAACATCGCGTTCCCCCTGAAGGTGCAAGGCATGCGCGCGGAAGATCGCTATGCATGTGCCGCGCGTGTGATCGATCTGGTGGGGCTCGCAGGCCGCGAACACGACTTTCCAAATGCGTTGTCCGGCGGTCAGCAGCAGCGTGTGGGCATCGCCCGGTCGCTCGCGGTTGAACCTGACGTCTGGTTCCTGGACGAACCCTTTTCGGCGCTCGATCCCTTGATCCGCAAGCAGATGCAGAACGAATTCCTGCGCATTCAGTCGCAACTGCGCAAGTCCATCGTCTTCATCACCCATGATTTCCAGGAGGCACTCCGGATCGCCGATCGCATGGCCATCATGCGCGACGGTGCCGTGGTGCAGATCGGTCGTCCGATTGATCTGATCCTGAACCCGGCGGATGACTATATCCGCGACTTCACGCAGGACGTTCCCTGGGAAAGCATCATGCGCGCGCGCGACATCATGGAGCCGGCTGACGGGCCTTTGGACAGCCTGCGCCGGGTTCCTGCAGATGCGCTTGTCGAAAGCCTGTTGGCCGATCTGGCCAGCGCGGCAGCCGGCGTCGTTGTCGAAGGCGCCGATGGTGCCGTTCTTGGGATCGCAACCGCTCGGAGCTTTGCTGCGTCGCTGGCCCGTGGCTGCATTCCCGGTAACCACTCGGGGCCTGCATGAAGCAGTTGCCGGATCGTTTTGATCGCGCCACGCTATTGTGGCTTGGCGCAATCGCCCTGACCCTGATCGGCGTGTTCGTGCAGGAGCATCTGGACTGGCTGGCGCGCTACCCTGAAACATGGGTCGTGCCGCTTGCAGATGTCCTAAACGCCTTGTCCAACTGGATCGTGGGGCAGTTTTCCCCGGTTTTCCAAGCCATATCCCTTGTTCTGGGAGTCCCGATCAAGGCTGTCCAGCAGGTGCTGCAAGTGCTTCCCTGGTCCGTGACCATGTTCGGGTTTTGCGTTTTGGCCTATGCGGCTTCGGGCTGGCGGTTGGCATTGTTCACCTTTGGGGCGTCGGCTTACATGCTTGCCATCGGCTACTGGGACGCGGGGATGAACACCTTGTCTCTGGTGGCGATCTCTGTCCCTTCGGCAATCCTTGTGGGCTTTGCAATCGGCGTCTGGGGGTTTCGTTCGCCACGTGCAGAGCGGATCATCATGCCCGCGCTGGACCTGCTTCAGACCGTCCCGACATTCGCCTACCTGCTTCCAATCTTGATGCTGTTTGGCTTTGGAACGGTCGTCGGGCTGATCGCGAGCATCTTGTATTCCTTTCCCCCGATGGTGCGCAACACCATCCTTGGGCTGCGCCGTGTGGCCCCGGAGGTGATTGAATCCGGACTGATGGCCGGCGCGACGACGAGACAGCTTTTCTGGCAGGTTCGCGTCCCCTCGGCGCGGCGACAGCTTCTTCTGGGGGTCAATCAGGCGACCATGGCGTCTTTGAGCATGGTGATTATCGCGTCCATCATCGGTGGGACGGCAGACCTTGGCTGGGAGGTGCTGTCAACAATCCGAAAGGCTCAATTCGGTGAAAGCCTACTAGTCGGTCTGGTGATCGCACTGATGGCCATGGTGATCGATCGCGTAACAAGCGGCCTGGCGAATGGTTCGGACCGGGATGGCATGCCGCGATACCATCGGCATCTATGGATCATCGCGGTTTTGGGCAGCATCGTGATTTTCGCCGCGTCTCTCGTGGCCCCGATACTGAACGAATGGCCGGAAGCGTATCGCTTCAACCCCGCGCCTGTCATGAACGAGGCTCTGAGCGGCTTCATCACCACGTTTCGCACACAGATCGAAATGATCAAGACTGCGGCCTTCTATTTCTTGATGCTGCCCGTGAAGATCGGTCTGCAAGGCGCGGTCAGCCCCTATACATGGGGTTTTTCGCTGACCACTGCACACTCACTGGCCTTTGCCCTGAGCACGGTCGCGCTTGCCCTTTGGTCAACGACACGTCGGGGGCCAAAGGTCGGCATCGCAATCCTCGTCTTTGCCGTTGTATATTATTTTGGGCTGACCGGCTTGCCGTGGCCGGCCCTCATCCTGCTCCTAGCCCTCCTGGCCTATGGAATTGGTGGCGTTGTCCTTTCGTTTGGCACGATTCTTGGTCTGGCTTTCATCCTCGTAACCGGCAACTGGCCTGCCGCGGTGCTCTCGATATACCTTTGCGGGATCGCCGTGGTGATCGCGTTCACTATTGGCACTGCCATCGGTATCTGGGCTGCCCGGAATGACCGGGTCTCGGCTTTTGTCCGACCGATCAACGACACGTTGCAGACCATGCCGCTATTCGTGATCCTGATCCCTTTCGTGATGGTTTTCAGAATTGGAGACTTCACCGCGCTTCTGTCGGTCATCGCCTATGCCATTGTTCCC
>Ga0102941_1000843_pt1 | contig 14551 bp, 9 predicted proteins | sample SalPonR2_C_D2_MG_FD_79281 | JGI IMG/M metagenome (GOLD analysis project Ga0102941, IMG submission 79281) | Salt pond soil microbial communities from South San Francisco under conditions of wetland restoration - Salt Pond MetaG R2_C_D2_MG | ecosystem: Environmental > Aquatic > Marine > Intertidal... | reverse complement strand
TGCTCTCTCTTCAGATCTAATTGATCAAAAAAGACCGGGTTCATGGTGCTTCTTCCAACAATTAAGGTTTGTGGCTGGCAACCTATAAAAAGATAGGCCATCGCAAACAAAACAATGATTTTCAAATTTTTTTTCATAATGCAGTAATTTAGTTTGTAATTGTATAAAATTACCGCTTTCTGGAAAAAAGAACAAAAAAAAGCGACCCTACTAATTGTAGCAAAGTCGCTTATAACAATTCGTTAACAAAAAACTATTCCGTTTTTATTGTTACTTTTCTTGATCGCTCTTTTTTTAGTTGCACAAAGGCTTTTCTCAGTGTTTTATATTCTTTTGCCGGTACAACTGCTGCTTTAATGTTCAGATCGAGTATAATTTCAATCCCGCTCTCAATGGCCTGAGTTTTATAGGTGACATCAAAATAATCATTACTAATATTGATGTCCTCAGGAGTCCTTACAATCTCCTGATCATCCTCTATCTGTAAAGTGTATCGGTACACCTCGTGCAATGGATATCCAAAATCAATAGCATAATTCCCTTCGATGGCAAGGTATTCCTGAATAAATGCATTGGCTCCGTTTTTTAGCATAGGCAAGAATAACTGCAAATACTCTTCCACCTGGTAATGTTCTGTCATCATCCTTCCCTGCATGGTAACTAAGGCTGGCCCTTCAATTATTAAATCATTTTCAACCTCTTTGATATAGTTGGTAAACAATTGCTTTGTTTCAAAATTTGCTCCCGGCCATCCGGCAAGTGCGCCTGTAAGCTTACCTTTATATTGAGCTTCGCTGAAGTCTTCTCCTATGCCCAGTGTAAAATTAATTTCAGCATAATTGGTTTTAGTCGGATTCAATCTCATTAATTTACCATCTCCACTTACAGCAACCAGCGCTTTGTCGTAATTTGTATATAATGGATTAGCTGCTGGAATTCGGTAAGGTGAAAGTAATAAAGGATCGCCCTCAGCTGTGGGTACCATCACAAGCACATCTGTAATGTTCTCTATGTTGGATACCTGGGTATCGAATTGCTCCACAGGAACTGAAAAAACAACACGTGCAGGAATTTTTTCTCCGATATACAATTGTTTCAGTAAGAGTGCTTTTTCCAATGGTGTTCCGCTGTTTGTGAGTTCTGTGGCATGGAAATCCTGCACAGGGAACTCCTGAAATTTCATTGGTACATGGATGGTTTTCATATCTTTCACGATATCGCGGTGAATTTTCAGGATTTCATCCATATTCTCCTCCATAGCAGGAGAGAAGTCTGCAGCATAGTCAGCAGGAAGGGCTTCCCCTTTAACTATTGCCATTAACTGGTCGGCAAAACTTTTTCCTTCATTAAAAATTAACACATGAGGTTTTCCTCTTGAAGATAATGAAGCTTTCGGGTAAGCAGGCAAATTATTATAGGTGAACGTATAGACCTTATAATCTTCGGTTTCATTATATACTTTTTCTCCCTGCTCTCCGGCGAAAACTAAATTACGGCTTTTGGGCACTTTGAATGTCAACTTGAGCTCTTTTACCGGTGATGAGTAACGCAATGGTTCTGAACCAGCAAAAAGGTTAAGGGGCGCCTTTTCTGATAAAACTTCATATTTAAGGTCAACAACAGCTCCCTGTTCGAGGCCTGTATGCGTAATAACTAATTCCCGTAATTTATTATATGCTCCTGAACCAAGAGCATAGCGGGGTAAAACCTCGTTAAAGGCATTTTCAGGCGCATTTACAACTTTGCCGTCGGCCATAGTTGTTTGGCTCTTTAAGACATTAACTTTTTGGTAATCGGGATCATACACTACAAAGGTTTCACCATATTTCCGGTGAAAGGAGAGATAAGTGTGATATTTCAGCTTATGCTGATATGTAAGTTTATAAGAACCATCCTTTTTAAGGGTATAGGTCTTATGAAGTTTTAAATACGTGGCATCGCTTTCCTGACCTAATAGAGCCGTTCCTATAAGCAATGATATTATAACCGTTAAAAGTTTCATATTTACTCCTTTCTATTTCGTTTCAATTACAACAGGTTTATTTTCAAAAGTCTTAATGTGGTGAAGTACTTTTTTCATTTCGGGCCATGTTTCTTTTTCAAATACCCTTTGATTAAAGCTTGTATGCATTTCAAACACGGCTCTGTTTTTAGAATCATCCCATGATGCCTGCATGCTTGCAACGCCAGCATCATGTTTTTGGGAATCGGGCCCTGTCACATTTTTAATTTTAGCTGGCAGCTCAAATACTTCTTCAATTTCTACTTTCTGAGAACATCCTATCCGGTAATCATGCTTACGTTCTTCTAAACCAGCATTCAACCGTTTACCAAATCTGTTGTGCCGCATAAACCCCTGATTTGAAAGGGAATTAAACACAAATTTATCATCATCTACTAATGCAAAGTCCGGAATGGTATACTCATAAACAAGTGACACCGGCTTTTCTCTATAGCCGTATGGATCTGTTTTGGTTATGCCTGATATTTCAGCCTGGGGGAAAATTCTTTGTAATTCGGCATTTAATAATGCATCCCACTGTGATTTATAATGCCGTGTAAAAATACTTCTGACTGCAGCATCAGACTGCCCCTCTGCAACTATCTTAATGGTGCCTTTCAGATTTCCCTTTTCATCAATGCTAGCTTTATTTGTAATTTTCAGATAATGATTTTCCGGATCTGAAACATCTGTAATCATCAAATCGGCTCCTTCGGGTAAGCCCATTAAATAGTTTTGCTGCTGTTCGCGGCTCGACCACAATTCTCTTACGAATGGCACCCATGTCGGGTCTAAAAGCTGATATTCGCCATTGCGCCTTTTCACTACTGTTATTGAGTGATTGAACTGATCTGCAGGAATATCCTCGATTCTTGAACCTGCCATGGTCATTGCCGCATAAGATTCAAAGCCTGCTGCCCGCAACATGGTAATCAGCATACCAGCTTTATCTTTACATACACCACAACGATCGGTAAAAGTCATGTCGCCGGTATGTAAAGTGTAGCCTTCTCCCTCACCCATGGAAATTCCTGAATAGCGTATTTCATCGGCTACCCAATGGGTAAGGCGTTTAATACTGTCCGATTCTGAAGTTGCACCCTCCAGAATTTCATCAACCTTGGCATCAATTTCAGGTGTGCTTTCAAAACTACCATAATCTTCATTTACACCATAAAACCAGGTAGATTTGGCTTCCCAGTCTGGGCTTGTAGTTATAAGCACCTTAGGACCAACGTTATCCATACCAACCATATTAGGTTCACGTTTAACAGGCATACTTTGTTCAAGTTGAAATGCAAAAACCTGCTTTTCATTTTGCTCAGTTTTCACCTCAAAGTCAGCATTAAACGTGCGGTATTGGACTTCTTTGGACTTTGGTATGGCTGTTTTAAATACTTTTCGATGAACAGGAAAGGACTCAAAAAAGCGAACGATATCGTAATAATGTCCGCGCATTGGTGGAATATACCTGTCATCATCTCCGTCTGCATGCAGCAATGCATAGGTAAAACCTTTTCTGAAAAGCTCCACATAAAGGGCATCTCCGGCATTTAGCTTACCGGCTTCTACCATTTTTTGACGAGCTCCCCAATATATCATTCTTGCTGGTTGGGGATAATCGTAAAAATGGGTTGAATCCAGCACCTCTTTGGTGCCGTCTTTTCGGTAAATGATGGCTGTTTTTATTTCAACCCATGCCGAAAGCGGATCGTAGTTATAGGTGACTTTATGCAGATCTCCTGCACCGTGGTCATCCATAGCATAAAACAATTGCTTGCGGGTTACATAACTCAGGCCCGACTCCTTTACATCGGCTGAGATAGAATCAAATACCAGCACTTTGTGGTAATCTTTGTAGAGTTGTTCAAAATCATTTGATTCAATGGCTTTTCGAATTTCGTCTGCTTTAACACTAATACTGGTTAGCAGCACTAAAAACACGAGTAAGTACTTCATAATACACTATTTAGGTTGTTATTATTAATCCTCTTTTCTGAACACAAGTATATCGCGACGATTGCGCTTATTGATGGTTATATAATAAGTTTTATCGTCGGTGTAAACCTCTTTCTGAGGGACTCCTCCCTCTTTAGGCATGCAACCCCTGGGTGTTGCGTAGCACTCCAGTGTATCTATTTCGTTTGTTTGGAGGTTAATTCGGCGATACTTGGATGAATAACGTTCGAAATCAAGATACAAAAATTTTCCTTTCGGACCCATAAAGCTATTACTGAGGTCAAACCATTTGGGAATTTGATATGTGGCTTTTTCCAACCAGTTATTTGTGTCATATAGCACCACAACTGTTGGGTGGCTACTATAAGTTACAATGAGATATTTTCCTTGTGGATCAAGCATCAATTCATGTGCAATGGGCCGCCTCACTCGTGGTGCTTTAATTTTGTGCTCGAATCTGTATCCGTCTTTTGAATATTGTCCGTATACATTGCCAGCAAATAAAGACAACATGAATATAAACAGTAAAGTTGCAATACGAGACATATTCGTTAATTTTCTGTTAAAACTAATAAAAGTATTTGATGCTTGCAATGGTAAAATATTACTGTTCATAAACGCACACCCCTGTCCCTTTATAATACAGTTTTATACAACAACCTCAAAATCTGTTATGACATAAGAGCCTAAGATTAAGACTTATAGGCAAAATGGCGTCATTATGTAAGAAGAAAATACTCGAAATATTTATATTTTTTTTTACATTTCGACATAATTTACTTAAAGTTCTATTTATGAAAAACTTATCGTTGTTAATAATTGCCTTGCTTATTGCTGGGGCTTTAACAGGACAGGAAGAAAAAAAAGATGGTTACAGATTTGAAACCATAAAAGAAGTTAAAGCTTCTCCCGTAAAAGACCAATACAGAAGCGGTACATGCTGGAGCTTTTCGACACTATCGTTTCTTGAATCTGAAGTGATTCGTAAAGGTGGCCCAGTGCTCGATTTATCAGAAATGTGGGTAGTGCGACACGTATATTCAGAAAAAGCCAAACGCCATGTACGTATGCACGGACACTTCAATTTTGGCGGTGGTGGAGCCCTGAATGACCCTGTTGACATAATGGTTAAATATGGTCTGGTGCCAGAAAATGCTTATCCTGGACTAAACTATGGAGAAAACAACCATGTGCATGGAGAATTAGATAATGTTTTAGGCGAATATGTAGAAGCTGTGATTGAAAATAAAAACCGAAAACTTACTACAGCCTGGCACAACGGGTTTAACGGTATTTTGGATGCTTACCTGGGTGAAAAAAGCGAAAAAATTGAATATGAAGGAAAATTTTATAGCCCAAAAGAGTTTACAGAAAAATTTGTTGACCTAAATCCAGAGGACTACGTATATTTAACTTCATATACACACCACCCATTTTATGAAAAGTTCATTCTGGAAGTGCCAGACAATTGGTCATGGAAAGCATTCAATAATGTTAAACTGGACGAATTGGAAGCAATCATGGATAATGCCATTGATAATGGTTTCTCTATTGGATGGGCTTCGGATGTGAGCGAGAAAGGATTCTCATGGCGTAATGGTGTAGCCATTGTTCCTGAAACAGATGTGGAAGAGCTTGCAGGATCGGAAAAGGAAAAATGGGAAGAAATGACCGATGATGAGCGTCAGGACCGCATGTTCAGTTTTGACGAACCTGTCCCTGAAAAAACCATTACGCAGGAGATGCGCCAGACTGGATTCGATAAATACAAAACCACCGATGACCACGGCATGCATATCATTGGCATTGCAAAAGACCAAAACGGTAAAGAATATTACAAAGTAAAAAACTCATGGAATACCGATAATAAATATAAAGGCTATTTTTATGCCTCAAAAGCATTTATTCGTTATAAAACCATGAGTATTGTGGTGCACAAAGATGCGCTTCCTAAAGACATAAAAAAGAAATTGAATATTAAGTAGTACCAGTTTAAATTCAAGGAACGGCCCATTACCTTTTGGTTTTGGGTCGTTTTTATTTTGTCCGGTAAAGTTGTTTCATTCCGGTTGGCAAAAATGTGCTCAGGCGTAAATATATTTCTGACAGATCATCCCTGTCAAGTTCATAGTATGTCATTTTACGAGCTCCAAGCGCTAATTTAAGGCCCATCTTAGGATTAATTGTGTACATAAATCGAAAATCAGCCGACACCCCGCTTTTTAGGTTTCCCTGCAACCATTTATGCCCATATTCTGTGTCCCTGGTAGTATATGAACGATAAATATTCTGTCCGTAATTTATGTAAGTGTCCTGTCCTACCTGAGCATAAGCAATCCGGGCCATTGCACCCAGGCGTTTCCACTGCCATCTCAGGGTGGTTAAAATTTCCCCAAAGTTGGCGCCCAGTGGATGGGCCATTGGTGTGAAACGGCTGCCGTAATTTTGCATTGAACCAATATGTGAATAGGTAAATGGCCGGGCCATATTAAACTCGGTCCGCAAGTGCAGGTAATGTGCCCCTGGATAAAAAGCAGCATTTGCTCCAAGTTGCAGGGCATACTTGTTGGCCCACCAACCGTCCCTCGCCGATATTTCCTCAAGATAAAATTCATCAAACATAACCTGCCCGTATATCCTCATCCATTTAAATGGTTGCCACCTAAATCCAAGTCCAAGTAGTACATTATCTGGTGATGGGGCACCCAACTGAAACTCCACAGGTCTGAAAAAAATTACCGGATTTAAATAGCTCAAATCATAACCTCGCTGAGTCAGCGTATCTTCTTGCTGCCAAACAACTGCTTCCCAGGCATAAACATGGAATTTTGGATGCAGCCTGAAATTCAGCTGGTGAGTTGTCATGTATTTCCGGTAAGTTTCCGACAGGTCTGGCCATGCAACATCCTTTAAAAAATGGTATCCTACGGTATAATCTATTTTCCAGAATGATGTGGATAGTCGCCCAAACGGGTGGGGTGGCGATTGGTCGCCCTGTATTACAGAATGGTAACCATCGCCGGCAAATTGGTTATCAACACCAAAGTTAATTCTAAAAAACTGAGAGGGTCTGTAAACCGCGTTTATTCTTAAATCCAAAGCTTTATATCCATCAGGGGTAGCCTGACTATAAAGCACATCTTGCAACAAATTATTAGTAGTGCGTACCGAGTCTGTTATTAATCCAGTTTGTCTGAAACCTACTACCCGACCCCTAAAAATAAAGCTTTGCTTGTGCTGATACCTAATATTGGCTCCTCCTCCGGAGACAAAATAATTTGTATTGTTTTGATTCTCAGATGCAGCAGCAAACAAAATATCTGGGTTCACCTCAAAATCATAAAGCGATGTATGATGTTTCAAAAGTGCATCATGTAGTATACGTTTTAAAAATAGTGGTTGGCCATTGTCTTTTTCAAAATCTTTTATCAATGTACGTTTCCATGGGGGGCTGGATAAGGAGCTGTCTAATAAATGTTTATAATTGACAACGTCTTTGTAGCTACTGAATGGTTGACTTAGCAATTCCGCTGGTGCACAAAAAACTGCAATAATAAAAAAGATGCCTATTTTTTTTAAAGCCATGAAAAGCCTGGTATTAATCCTTTAACATAAGGTCTTGAGTTCACGAAGTTATAAAAGTTTCAGAAAAAAAAGCAGGCATTTTAAACCTTCGGATGATATAGCCATCAAAAGAGCAAACAAACTTAAAAATTGAATACTATGAAAAAACTAACATTATTAACCGGGTTAATGCTGATAGCAGGCTTAACCCTTCTAAATGCTCAAAGAGGTCAAAGGTTCAACAGCGACAACACTCGTGGATTTAATAAAGAGTGCGCAATACCTGATTTGACTGAAGCGCAGGAAAATAATATTGAAGACCTGAGAACTGCTCACTGGAAAGAAATGGAAAACTATCGGGCAGATCTAATGGTTTTGCGCGCCGAGATGCAAAAACTACAGGTAAGTGACAATCCTGATGTTGATGCCATTGACAAAAAGATTGAAGCAATGGGTAAAATCAGAATTGAAGTGCAAAAAACAGCCAATCAACACAGGATGGAAGTACGCGAATTACTTAATGATGACCAAAAAGCCTGGTTCGACAGGCGGGGACATCGTTTTGGTCAACGCGGGTTTGGCAAAGGCCACGGCAGAAAAGGTGATGGTTACCACAGAGGCGGAAGGAAAGGTTACGGAAATGGCTATGGAAATGGAATGAGAAATAGAGACGGAAGCTGCAGATGGTAAAAAGCTAAAATTAAATAAAAGCCGGCTGCTCAGGCCGGCTTTTATTATGTCTGAATTTTATCAGTTTTGTTCAACTCATACATTCACCCAACTCATATAAAGCTGTAATATCTTAATTTGCTGCCTGCTAAGTCTGTTTATATCTGTTATGAAGCTCCGGTCTTCTGGTTTCAGGTTTTGAAACCACTGCTGCACAGACGACTCGTCGAGCTGAAAAAATGTCCGCATCAGTTGCTTTTGATGATTTGTGTATCCTTCAATTTCAGAAACAATATCTGACTTTGTTCTTAATAATTCTACAATACGGTTCTGTAGCTCTTTTTGAAGTTCTTGTTGGTTAAAAATGCGCAATTGATTGGTTATTTCATGCATTTTGGCCACAGCAATTTGTTGATCCTGACCATAACCTACGTCAATCACCGGGTCGTCTTTCAAATAATAATCCAGTTCACCATAGGTCTGATCAAAAACTTTTTGAATCAGTGCATTACCTTTCTCCACAGCACCCGCTTTATAGTATGCACTCAGAAGATCCATTTCCATATAATCGAGTGGCTGGCGCTCAATTGGTAAGATCTCAAATGTGTTGTCTACTGTTTTTATAGCTTTCTCGTTTTTACCTTCGCGTATTAATGTTTCAGCGAGCTGTCCCATTTTTCTTCTCATACTAACAACGCTAATTGTCCGGCGGTTGGTCCAACCAAGGTGAACATCGGGATTATTAAGATTTCGAAACATAAACTTATTGAAAAAATGGTCGTATAGCAACTCAGTGTTGATTCTGCCAAGATAACCCGAGTTGTTTTCAATTGGAACAATTCGAAAAGCAAAACCTTCCTGTTGTGCATACTTTTGCAAGCCACTGAATGTTCCCCTTCCAATACTTGTAAAATAAATTGGTCGTTCCCAATTGTTATTGGCAAGCAGGTCCAAAATCATCATGTCGCTTTTCATTAACATGCGGCCTTTAATACTAAAAACAATCCGGTCTGTAATTAAGGCGCTGTCTTCTGGTTGTACAACACCATTTTCTATAACTTTTTGTTTATTTACAGGAATTACAAATTTTCTGGAAGGTAAATAATCTTCAGTAGATCCGTCGTACGATGTCAGTTTTGTGCTTTTATCGTCGCTTGCCACAAAATTCATGGCTAGCTTAAGCGGTATGGGTGATTCGCCCAAATCATTCAGAAACTTATCAGTCGCTTTTTGCAAGTTCTTTATTGCTTCAACATCAATTGCGTACTTTTCAGCAAGCTCCTGGTTATTAAGCCTCTTGATTAGCGAAGCGACCTGAAGGGGCTTAATATCATCCACATTCGCAATCCTTTTCCATGTTTTAGGCTCCATGGTATCAAAATTCCCATTTTTTAGAATTCTACTAAGTGTACTCATGATATCGCTAAACTGGGCTTTGTATTCTGGCTTGTTGGCAGCATACCTTTCGTTCAGGTACAAATCGCTCCGCTTTCGCACAAAAATTATGTCGCGGTTGCCCTGTGCATATTTTTCTTTTGCCATTCCAAAAGGCACTGGTTCAGAATCATAAACCTGTCGCCTCATTTGATTGATATACCAGTCTGTGCTCAGGTATGGTAAACAAATAATTCGCACATCGGTGCGCTCCTCCTCAACCTCCTGAAGATACCAAAGGGGGAAAGTATCATTATCGCCGTTGGTAAATAGAATACCGTCTTCTTCGCAAGAGTTAAGATAATTGTAAGCAAAATCTCTGGCCGTATATCGGCCCGAACGATCGTGATCATCCCAGTTTTCACTGCCCAAAACTCCGGGAACAGCAATCAAACAAGCTGTTGTGGCAACAATAGCCGATGTTTTTTGTCCGAAAGGTTTACGTAAAGCATCATAAATGGCCAGCATTCCCAGCCCTATCCAAATGGCAAAAGCATAAAAAGAGCCTGCGTATGCATAATCACGTTCACGTGGTTGTAATGGGTTTTGATTCAGGTACACTACAATGGCAATACCCGTAAGCACAAACAACATCATAATCACCCAGAAGTCTTTCCTGTGTTTATTATAATGATAAAACAGTCCTATTAACCCCAATAAAAGCGGAAGGAAGAAATAGGTGTTGCGCGCATTGTGGTTTTTCCAGTAATTTGGTAATCCTTCCTGATCGCCCAGACGGGCCTCATCAATAAATGGAATTCCGGAAAGCCAGTTTCCGTGACTAATTTCTCCGTGACCCTGTACATCGTTTTGCCGGCCCACAAAATTCCACATAAAATAGCGACCATACATGAAACCCACCTGATAAGAGAAGAAAAATCTGAGGTTCTCTCCAAATGTTGGTTTTACCCGTGTCTCGCCCTGACTATCCTGAATTTTTGTGCCTTCAACCTGCGCCCACTTCTCGTATTCTCTTACATGCGAACGATCGCTGCTATACATGCGAGGGAAAAAGGTCGAGAAATCATCAGAATACTCATACGAAAGGCCTTTGCTATATTTCTCATATCGATCTCCGGCTTTCCGGTACGAAAATTTCTCTTTAGAATCTTCTACAGGAGCAGAATAATATTGCCCGTAGAACAATGGTCGGTCGCCATACTGTTCCCTGTTCAGATAAGAAAGTAATGAAAAAAGGTCTTCCGGATCATTCTGGTCCATTGGTGGATTTGCGCTTGACCGAATCACAGTCATCGCATAAGAAGAATATCCGATCAGGATAACCGTAATACCAAGTAAAATTGTATTGGCTAATACTTTTCCTTTTTTATGACTGTACCAAATTCCATATATTAATGCAGCCAGCAAAGCCGCCGCAAAAAATATCACGCCCGAATTAAATGGTAACCCAAAGCCGTTTACAAAAAGCCGGTCGAAATAACTGGCAATTTTCACAGTATAAGGAATAATGAAGTACATAATGAACCCCAATATAAAAATAGAAAGGGCTGCGGCAGCCACTACCCCAAGTTTTGTGGGTTTATATTTACGGAAATAAAAGACAAAAACAATAGCCGGAATAGCCAAAAGGTTCAGGAGGTGCACGCCTATAGAAAGCCCAACAAGGTATGCAATTAAAATTAGCCACCTGTTGGCATATGCCTCATCGGCAACATTTTCCCATTTTAGGATTGCCCAAAATACAACCGCTGTAAAAAGTGATGATAAGGCATAAACTTCACCTTCAACGGCAGAAAACCAAAAGGTATCTGTAAACATATAGGCAAACGCACCGACCAAACCGGCACCCAGAATAGCCCATTGGCGACCATCTGTTAATTCGCCACGCTGGCTCATTATTTTGCGGGCAAGGTGGGTAATGGTCCAAAACAGGAACATAATGGTAAATGCGCTTGCCAAACCAGACATAGCATTGACCATTAAAGCAGCATCAGCCGGCTGTGCAAACAGGGTAAAAAACCTTGCTATAATCATAAAAAGCGGGGAGCCGGGGGAGTGGCACACTTCAAGCTTATATGCTGTGGCAATAAATTCACCTGTATCCCAAAAACTTGTGGTTGGGGGAATGCTTAATAGGTAAACGATGGCGGCTACTGCAAAGGCAATCCACCCTGCGATAATGTTGGTGCGTTTATAATTCATATTTTACAATATTAATTGTATGCTCAATTATTTTAAAAAATTTATGTGAAGTTACGAGCCATATGCGAATGCTCAAAATAAAGTTCAAAAATATAAAAATGTCTGATTTCCATTGTTTATTTAACTCAAAATTGTAGGATGCTGCATTAGCATTAGTCTTTGCTGTGTATAAAACCATTATGTTTGGATAAAAGTATTAATTTAGCCGTTTAAAATTCAGCCATTGCTTCGCAAGAAATTAAATAATGACATTGACTTTAGAGAGCTTTTTAAGGGGGGGGCCATTGCTCTTTTTTTTAAAGTCTTAGGGGTAGTTGTTGGTTATTTTTTCCTTTGGATTTTAGCTCAGTATTACGGTACCAAGGGGGTGGGTGTTTTTCAAACGCTTTGGACATTGCTCATGATTCTCAGTGTGATTGGCAAAATGGGTTTTGATACATCCATTGTGAAATTTATAGGTGCTTATAAAGAAAGTAAGAGAAGTGGGCTTATTTCAAACTTGTTTCATAAAATACAGCGGTGGTTGTTTATTATTGCCAGTCTTCTCGCGCTATTGCTGGCGGCGTTATCTGAACCCGTTAGCCAGCTTCTTTTTGAAACAAAGGCTAACAGTAATTATATAATTTTTACTGCAATATCCCTGGTGCCTTTGGTCTTGCTTAATTACCATGCTGAAAGTTTAAAAGGCCTGAAAAAAATATTTTCATATTCCATTTTTCAGAATGGCACTATATATATCATTACGTTTCTTTTCATTGTGTACTTTTACCACCAGGGCTATGGCCTTAAAAGTACCATATGGAGTCTTTTTATAGCTTTATTTACACTGGCCATCATTAGTTATTTCGATATTAAAAGCAGACTACCAAAAGTTGAACTGGCTGTCAAAAAACAAGGATATACAAACAAACAGTTAATTAACTGGACACTGCCAATGTTGTTTTCGAATTCTCTTTTTCTGCTAATGAATTGGACAGATACAATAATGCTCAGTGCCTTTTTACCTGAGGCCAATGTGGGAATATATGCTACAGCATTGAAAATTGCAGCGCTGAATTCTGTAATACTGGTTGCCATAAATAGCATTGCAATGCCAAAATTCGCAGAGCTTTTTGAGCGCAATGAAATGGGAAAATTTCGCCGTTTTGTGAAACATTCGACCCTGCTTATGTTTCTGACTTCTCTTCCTGTTTTAATTGCAATTCTGGTTTTTCCATCCTTTTTATTGGGCATATTTGGCGAAGATTTTACCGCAGGAAAAACCGCACTTTTAATTTTAGCTTTTGGGCAGTTTTTCAGCACCATATCAGGATCAGTCATTAACATATTGAATATGTCCAATCGTCAAAAAACCGCACGAAATATAATTGCAATTTGTACCTTTATAAATGTTGTACTTAATTTAATACTAATTCCAATTTACGGAATTAATGGTGCTGCCATAGCTACTGCCACATCTACAATTTTGTGGAATTTGGCATCAGTTTTGGCAATATACCGAATATTCGGTTTTGTTACTTATCCGTTTATCAATATCAACAAAAGCCGGTAACATTTAATTATGAAAAGCCACAAACCCAATTTCTTTATTGTTGGTGCCGCAAAAGCCGGTACTACTTCATTATATCAGTATCTTAACACGCATAGTAACCTTTATTTTAGCCCGGTCAAAGAGCCACACTTTTTTTCTACTGATATTAAAACCAGCGAATTTACATCTATATACAAACGTAATATTGATAACCTGCCCCAGGACTTTTATCAAAACAAACCCAAAGACAGCATTCAAAATGTTTTCATCAGAGATGAAAAACAATATCTGAATTTATTTCAATGGGCCGATGGTGAAAGCGCAGTCGGTGAATGCAGCACCTCATATTTATATTCAAAAGAGGCTGCCAAAAATGTCAAAAAATTTAATCCGGATGCAAAAATTGTCATTGCGCTCCGCAACCCGGCAGACCGGACATTTTCCCATTATCTGATGGCGGTTAGGTTTGGCTTTACTCAACTTCCTTTTAGAAAAGCCCTTCATAAAGATTTCAATCAACATAAAAAGGGTTGGGGTAAATCAGAACTATTTATTGAGCTTAGTTTGTATTATGAGCAAATTAAACGCTACATGGCACAGTTCCCTGAAGAGCAAATAAAAATAGTGCTGTTCGATGAGTTTAAAAAAGACCCATTAAGTACAGTGAATGAAATTTGCGATTTTCTGGGAATAGACAAATTTTCCGATATAGAAAACAAAAAACACAATGCTGCATTAATGCCCAAAAGCAAGAACCTGAATCGGCTGATGGTAAACACCGGTTTTAAAAGCAAGGTTTCTAATATTTTGGGCGAAAAAGCCAAAGATAAGCTCAGGCAAATATTTTTCCAGGATGACAAAATCCCGAAGCTTTCACGACAAGACAGATCATACCTACAGGGGCTATTTAAAGAAGATATTCAGAAAACAAGTGAACTGATTAACCGCGACCTTTCACACTGGTTAAAATAAGCTGTTTCAGAAAATTAATTCCGGAAATTGCTGTTAAAAACTCTATTGGGCCGCATAGCTTTATTTCTGGGCACTACCGTTTTAGTAGAATAAATTCGTGTTTTGTGCAATGGGGCACCCAATTTTGGCATAACCCTACTTTTTTTGCTTCAGGTCAAAAAAAGTAGGCAAAAAAAACCCGCCGCTTACAGAAAAGTGCTAAAAATCTATTCGTTATGGCTAAAGTTTACGAACTCACTTCGATTTTTTTAAAATCG
>Ga0102941_1000842_pt1 | contig 14559 bp, 9 predicted proteins | sample SalPonR2_C_D2_MG_FD_79281 | JGI IMG/M metagenome (GOLD analysis project Ga0102941, IMG submission 79281) | Salt pond soil microbial communities from South San Francisco under conditions of wetland restoration - Salt Pond MetaG R2_C_D2_MG | ecosystem: Environmental > Aquatic > Marine > Intertidal... | reverse complement strand
TTGCAAAGGTAGAAAGTTTTTACTTAACTGCAATGCTTTTATTCGACATCAGATAAAAAGACGAAATCATAAAATAAAACACTGGAAATGGAATACATATAACCAGTATTTTTCTTTCAATTATATATTCAGCAAATTCTTTTGGAGTTCATTTACCAAAAAAAGAATTTACTCAAGCAATTCATCAACAATTTTTTCTATAGAAAGACCTTCTGCCTCAGCTTTATAGTTCCGAACAATCCTGTGCCGAAGTATTGATTCTGCAATGGCATTCACATCTTCGATATCGGGTGAATATTTTCCATTGATGGCAGCATGACATTTGGCACCAATGATCAAATACTGCGACGCCCTCGGTCCGGCACCCCAATTGATATATTCTTTGGTGATCTTTGGTGCCTTGTCGGAACCAGGGCGAGTCCTCGAGGCAAGTCTTACTGCATATTCTACAACATTATCAGGAACGGGTATTCTGCGGATTAGTTTTTGGTACTGAATTATATCCTGGGCATTAATGATCACCTTAAGCTGTTTATCGAGATCCGCGGTAGTACTTTTAACAACTTGTACCTCTTCTTCAAAAGAGGGATAGTCAAGCCAGACATTGAACATAAAACGGTCGAGTTGAGCTTCTGGCAAAGGATAGGTTCCTTCTTGCTCAATTGGATTTTGTGTTGCCAGAACAAAAAAAGGATCATCAAGTTGATAAGTAACTCCAGCAGCAGTCACAGACTTTTCCTGCATGGCTTCAAGCAGGGCTGATTGTGTTTTTGGTGGAGTACGGTTAATCTCATCAGCAAGAATAATATTGGAAAAAACGGGTCCGGGGATAAATCTGAAATTTCGGGATTCATCAAGTATCTCAGTTCCGATTATATCAGAAGGCATAAGGTCGGGTGTAAATTGTATCCTATTATACTTAAGCCCAAGTGTTTTGGCAATAGTATTTACCAAAAGGGTTTTAGCCAATCCGGGAACACCTACCAGCAGGCAATGACCACGGCTAAAAATTGATATGATCACCTTATTGATTACTTTGTCTTGGCCTACGATAACTTTAGCAATCTCCTTTCTGAGTGCTTTATGTATTTCTGCGAAACCGTCAATAGCTTCAACATCAGATTTATATTCCATAATTAAAATTTATCATCAATACTATTTAACCCGTAAAGTCAATGACTTCACCTTCATCAAAAATTCATACAAGATCATATTAAAAGAAAGTAATTTAATAGCAGGTCGGATTGACAGTTATATCATATACAAAAACCAGTATTTTTTTACTTTCGGTTTCCGGTGAGATCTTTGGATTTCTTCCAATCAGCAGAAAATTCGCAATGATCAAAATCATTACCAACATGTATAAATGTAGTACTAATTTTTTTGTTTATCCAATCCTGAACTTCTTTCATTTTTTTTCTTTCCAGAGCAAGTTGTTGTATAAAATCATAATCAGTTTCGAGAGAAGCTGAGTGCGCTTCAATTCTGTCAAGAATTTTCACAATTCTGAATCCTTGCTTTCCCTCCTCGTTCATGAAAGGTATGGGTTTGGTAATATCGTTGGTTTCAAGTTTTTCGATCGCAAAGAAAAGATTTTGATCAATCTCCTCATTTTTAAATCTTGTTGTATTGGAATAGGGGTTCATTACAACGCCTCCATTAACCTTATTCGGATCATCAGAAAACTTTCTTGCCGCTCTTTCGAAAGAGAGTGAATCCTTGACTATCAAATCCCTGATACTATCTAGTTTGTTTCTGGTCTGATTAAGTTGCAAAGGACTGATTTGAGGTTGCATTAAAATATGTCTTACATTAATTAAATCTCCTCTTCTTTCAATCATTTGAATGATATGATATCCAGCCTGCGTTTCAATAATTTCAGATATTTCACCAGGAGCCAATCCAAAGGCGGTAGCTTCAAATTCGGGATACAATTCGCCTCTGCCATAAAAACCTAATTCTCCACCCTTTCTGGCCGAACCGGGATCCTCCGAATAAAGAATAGCCATTGTTTTAAAACTTTCACCTTGTAAAACCCGTGTTCTGATCTCGTTCAGGCGATCAAAAGTACGTGCTATTTCATCTGGATCAAAATCAGGAATTATGGTGATGTGTGCAAGTTTAGTTTCACTTTCTACTGTAGGTATGCTGTCTTGGGGAAGATGATGGAAAAAATCTCTGACTTCAGAGGGTGTAACTCTTATATTTCCTGTAATCTGGGATTCCATCATCTGACTCAACTCCTGTTCCCTTACCATAGGACGGAACTCATCTTTCAATTCGTCGATACTCTTTCCATAATATGCTTCAAGTTGCTCACGTGATCCTATTTGTTGAATAAAAAACCTTAATCGCCTATCGAGGACTTGTTCTACCTGATTATCAGAAACTTCAACACTATCAAGAATTGCCTGATTATACAATAACTTTTGATAAAGCATGTCATCAAGAATTTTACACTGTGAGTTTCCCTGGAATACAACACCCTGTGATTCGAGTTGACGTTCCTGGTTGTAAAGATCGGACTTTAGAATGGGACTGTCTGCTACAACAGCAACCACCCGGTCAACAACCACAGGTTTCTGAGCATTTGTATTATTTAAAATTGAAAAGAAGATGAAGAGTGAGAATAATAATGAAAGAATCTTATAATTCATTTTTTTAAAAATTTGTCATTAATTAATTTTCTGAAAAAACCGATCAAGCATTGGTTGAAATTGATCATAATAGTTGATTTGCGGTTTCCTTTTTGTAAAACTTGTATCCTTCAAAACCATTATTAATAAAGCATTATTTAATGTCTGACCATTATAACGGATTTTTGCATTATACTTATTTTAAAAATAGTCATTCACATCCGCAGACTTATTGTTTTTTAAAACTGTGCAAACTTTCGACTCTTATTTATAGATCAGATACATGAATCTATTTTACAGACTCTATTTAGGAAACCAACCACGTATTAGATTGTTGGATATAAAAACATAAACAATTTAATACATTTCAAATTCTGAATTCATAATCGCGTCTTTGTATAATTGCTGCCTGAAGTCATTGATGAACTTCTGCTTTCTGTGATTCATGATAATTGCTTTTATATTATCACTTTGAAAAGCCAGAGGCGATGTTGTTCCTTCCAGATTATAGTCGTGAATATACAAAAAGTACCGGTAATAATTATCTGTTATTTCTCTGAATTTATAATTACGCAAAAACCGTTCATGATCAGAAATATTTACCGGAAAATCTCTGAGAATATCATCAAAAATAAACCATGTGTCCTGGTGTAAAAAATAAGTTGCTGCATGATTAACGGCATATTCTTCCAGAGTTGCAATATCTTCGGCATCTTCAGATCTGATAAGTCTTCGCACTTTTGCAATATCTGGTGCATCCAGCGGTAATTTCAGAAAATTTACTTTCACGATATTATTGCGAAGTTGAAACTCGTTTTTATGTTCTTCATAATAGGCGTTTAAGATATCATCACTGATGATTGTATCCAACTGATTTTGTACAAGATAATTTTCGTATGCAAAAATGACTAACGAATTGCGATAATCTTCCACTTTTCTGGAAAAATCCTGTTGTTCTTCCGTGAGGCTGTTAAGTGCTTCCTGAACAAATATTTGCTGCCTGATCCATTTTTCGATATACCTTTTTACAATAACAGCGCTGTCGGCAGGCAATGTCCCAGGAGAAACAATGTTTTTTAAATCATCCCGATGAAGATACTTATCCCCTACCCGTGCTACTTTATCATCTTGTTTTTGATCCCAAATTACATCACAAGATACCATGGCAAAAGATACAATGAACAGCAAAGAATAGACAAGCATACAATGCTTTGTCTTTTGACAATAAAAAAACCGGATAAACTGATTTTTTTTAATCATTAATATTGAGTTGATTTAACACTTCCCTATGAACAACAAAATCATATTTAGATCGCAGTTCCTTTATCCACCTTTCCTCCAGATGGTTTTGATAATCGGCAATAACCAGCCCACGAACTTCATCGATTTTTTTGGGTTGTGAGGGTAAAAATTCATGAACCTGTACCACTTTTGCTTCTTCATCATCCATGATCACTTTACTTACTCCGGGTTTTTCGGAAATATTTTCCCAGAAATCCGTATCTGATATTTCAAATAATCCATTTTCTTTCGAAACATGCGTTTGAGATTCCTGGTTAAACTCACTCATTAACTCTTCTTCCGAAACCCCTTTTTTCAATGCTTTTCTGATCTTCTTTCTGCCCTTTTTAGCATCTTCAGCGGAGTTGAATGTGAAAACAGTGGCACTAAACCTGTCATCCCAGTAATAATCCTGGATATTTTTCCTGAAAAATTCTTTTAATCCTGCAGTATCCTCCATTGCTTTCGACCAAACCTTTTGGTCAGTGAGTTCAAATAAAAGAATTCCGTCATGATACTCCTGAAGAATTTGTCTGAATTCGGGATATTTTTCAGGAAGTCTTTCTTTTTCGTAATCAAACAGTTGTTGCTTTACAAAGTTTTCGTACATGCTATTAACATAATTCCGAATGCTTTCGGGTGATCTGACCGCTTGTGTTTTATGGAGATTTTTGGCGAAATCTGATTGTGTATATTCATCTTCTGCAAAAGCAAATAATGGTTTTTGTGCAGTGTTCATCAACGAATCATGGTTCCATTTGGCATTAAAAACAGATTCATCAACCAGTTGATAAAAAATATCGAGATTTTCAGGGTATTCGGCAAAGTCATATTCATTTTTGAGTTTTTGTAACACAACCTGTTCGCTAAGTCCCGCTCTTTGATCACGCTTGATCTTGTTTTTAACCTCTTCAACCGACTCTTGTTGGTCAGGAGGTGTTTTTTCAATAAGTTTTATGATATGCCACCCGTAGGGTGTGAGAATGGGTTCAGATATCTCACCGGGGTTATTATTGATATCTGCAATCGCTTTAATAAATTGAGGTACCATTCTGTTTGATGTAAAAGCAGGAAGTTCACCACCTCTTCTGCCAGAAGATTTATCATCAGAAAATCTTTGGGCAAGAGATTCAAAATCTTCCCCATCTTCTGTTTTCTGATAAATCTCGTTTATTTTTTCTTTGGCTTGCTCCTGCTGATCGGGAGTGGCATCGGGTGGTGTTGCCACCATAATATGGGCAACTTTTGCCTTTCCTAAAGCAGGGAGTTTATCGGTAACTTTAATCAGGTGATACCCAAACCTTGATCTGACCGGTTGCGATATCTCACCAACAGGGGTATTGTATGCAGCTGATTCAAAAGGATACACCATATTAAAAACGGTAAAGTAACCCAAGTCACCATTATTTCCTCTCATGGCGGGTCTGTTAGGAGTCGCATCCATACCTTTTGCAGAGGGATCATCAGAAAATTTGGATGCCATCTTTTCAAAACTCTCACCTTCAATAATTTTTTCTCTGATTTCCATCATCCGGTTCCATGCTTTAAGGGTATCTTCAGGTGCTGCATGTTCTTCAAGATTAATAAGTATATGCGAAGCCCTTACATCAAACTTTAAACGCTCCATGGCTTCCTCAACAAGATGATTGGTAACTTCCTGGTCAGTAAGGTAAGGCTGTGCAAGTTGTTCTCTGTAACCTCCCAGTTCTTCTACAAATGCATTATTGGTATCCATTCCAAGTTGAAGTGCCTCATATACCTTAAGATTAAAATTGATAAACAACTCGAGATATTCATCAATGGACTTTGGATCCATAACCTGAGGATTGAGATTGTTTTTTGTGTAAACATATTCAAATTCAGAAAGAGTAACCTTCCTTTCATTGATTTCGAGCAATACTGGATCGTTTGGATTTGAATAACTTTTGAATTGCAAAGTAGCAAAAACAAGAATAAATCCAATCAAAATCTTTTTCATTTGTTTATAAATTTGAATTTTTGATACTCTGGAGAATACTTTTCTACCATTATGAATTGGAGAATATTTTGGATAAAAAATTAACTATACGATATTACTTTTATCGTCAGCAATACAGTCTTGGAAAATAACGGTTATTGAGCTGACTAAGATAAACAAACGCACACATTCTTAAAATATTACATGTTTAAAAAGAGTTACCTTGAATAATTAGGAGATTCTCTGGTTATGGTTACATCATGTACATGGCTTTCATTGATTCCTGAATTTGTAATTCTTATAAACTTAGATTTCATGAGTGTCTCAATATCTTTTGCGCCACAATACCCCATACCCGCTCTCAATCCACCTACCATTTGATGAATAACTTCTGAGAGCGTTCCTTTGTAGGGCACCCTGGCCACAATACCTTCGGGGACAAGTTTTTTTACGTCATCCTCCACATCCTGAAAATATCGATCTTTGGAACCCTGTTGCATCGCTTCTACTGATCCCATACCTCTGTAGGTTTTATATTTTCTCCCGTCAAAAATAATCGTTTCTCCCGGAGCCTCCTCCACACCGGCAAATTGCGATCCTGCCATGATACATGAAGCACCTGCTGCTATAGCTTTCACAATGTCTCCTGTATATCTGATACCACCATCCGCTGTAATAGGAATGCCACTTCCGCGCAGGGCTTTAGCAACATCGTAAACCGCGGTAAGCTGAGGCACTCCAACACCTGCCACAATTCGGGTAGTACAAATAGATCCTGGACCAATACCGACCTTGATCCCATCAGCACCTTGCCTGATAAGATCCTTGGCTGCTTCAGCTGTACCTACATTCCCTACAACAGCATCCAATTCGGGATATTTTGCTTTAATTTTTTTAGTCATTTCCAACACACCTCTCGAGTGACCATGAGCAGTGTCAATGACAACACAATCTACATCTGCCTTCACTAATGCATCAACACGATCTATGGTATCCCAGGTTACACCAACAGCAGCTGCAATTCTCAAACGACCTCTCTTATCTTTACACGCATTGGGACGTTCTTTGATTTTCAAAATATCGCGGTAGGTAATCAATCCAATTAAATGGTAATTTTTATCTACTACAGGAAGTTTTTCAATTTTATGCTCCTGTAGAATCTTTTCCGCTACAGAAAAATCTACAAATTCGGAAGTGGTAATGATGTTTTCATAGGTCATCACTTCCCTAACAGGTTTTGCGGCGTTTTTTTCGAAACGTAAATCGCGATTGGTAACAATTCCAACCAGTTTATTGGATTGGTCAATAACGGGTATACCTCCAATTTTGTATTCTTTCATGATGGCCAATGCATCCCCTACCAGCGCATTATCGTCAAGGGTTACAGGATCGATGATCATACCATTTTCTGAACGTTTTACTTTTCTTACTTTGTTTGCCTGTTCTTCAATGGTCATATTTTTATGCAATACACCAATACCGCCTTCCTGTGCCATAGCAATTGCCATCCTTGATTCAGTTACTGTATCCATAGCAGCTGAAACAACAGGTATTTTTAATGATATGTTTCGGGAAAACTGGGTCTGGAGACTTACCTCACGGGGAAGTATTTCGGAGTAAGCAGGGACGAGAAGCACATCGTCATATGTTAAGCCTTCTTTAAGGAATTTATTGTCTTGATTATCCATGGATTTATCTTGGTTTTTTAAAGTGCAAAAGTATGAAAATTTGTAAGAACCAGTAAAAAATATTAAACTCAACCGGGAAGTTAAATTTGAACTATAGGATGCAAAAATAATTGTTTACCAAATCATCAAAACCTCTCCCCGTTTTGTATGTTTATGCCCCCGGGAATCGACATATTGAATAACATAGTAATACAACCCGGCAGGTAAAGACCTGCCCTGATCCTGCCCATCCCAGTGCTGATCTTCCTCACGGGTATTAAAAACAGTTTCACCCCACCTGTTGTAAATATTCATGGAATAATCTGCTGGTGAAAAATTTGAAAAAACGGGTTTAAATACCCTGTTCTGTTCTATATTACTTTTGGGGTGAAATGCATTGGGGATAAATACCTGCGGTGTATTTTCCACGATTGCGATATTTGAATTCACCTCAACTACTGAACCTGTCTCAGTATACAAATTACTTACCGCTATTACTCTGTAAAAGATATCCTGATCTGCAACAGTTCCGTTTTGATCTTCGAATGCCAACACATTAGTTTCAAGAATTGAAATGATCTCAAAATCTGACTCGACTCCCTTTTTCCTGAGCACCATATAATGATCTGTCGTGAGACTGGAATTTTCCCAACCGTTGTAATTATTCCATTCCAGTTTATTGATGTTGGATGCGATTTTTGAAACCGATAAGAATATGGTTGCAACCGAATCAGTTGTTTGAGCAACAAGCAGGCAGCTATCCAACACAATGGTGCGATAGGATTCTGGAAAAAGATTTGCCTGTGACTGCCGATCTGTAAATCCGATAAAAGAAGAAGGATTATTTGTGTTTACAACAGTATCAAATGAAAAAAAACTATTCGTCTCCCGGCTAAATTTTTCAAGGATAAAAGTGAGATCATCTACAGGATCATCTATCAGGAGATCAATTTCAACATCTTCAGAATCTTCAGAAAGTGAGAGCCGGTGGGTATTTACATTGCCGGGTAAATCTACATAGTTAGCCTCAATACACGAAGTATTGGAAGTGGAAGATATATTTCTCTCCACATCAAAAGATCTTACTCTGAAACAATATGTTGCATTTGTTTGATGAGGGATAGTGAGATGGGTTGAATCGGCAGATATTACTTTATGTTGGATATATTGACTTCCGTTTACCGACACGAAAATAGCTGTACTATCGAAAGGAAACTCAACCGGGTCGGGAAACTGATTAAAGTCACTAATTCTGTAATTTTCCCATTGAACCAATATTTCTTTTTCGCACACCTTAAAGGCAGGTTGATGTAAAAAAATGGTACTATGAATTTTTTCAGCCGGAATAATCTGATCATCAGACTCATCATAAGGCACTACATAATAAGAATAAGAGCGGTTTTGAGCATTAATGCTATTATCTGTAAAGTTACTGGCGGTGAGGGGCAACCTTATTACCGTGTTGAAAGTACCATCATCCAGGTTTCTTTCAATCTTTACATAACCGTTTTCAACCTCCGTTTCCAAATCCCACGAAATGACTACCTGGTTGTTTGGATCTACGCTTACCGAATCGAGAACAAGACTTGTATTTTGTGCCGTGGACATGGAAAGCATAGCAAAGAAAACACATAAAAAAAACCATGTATGATTGATCAGATTCATACGAAAATTATTAGGAGTAAACAGACCTGGTAGGATGCTGTTTTTGTTTGTCTTTGTAGTTTATAAGAATATTTTTGCAATCATCCATCTCAAAGGGGACATTTAATATTTTATGATATATCCGGTAAGGAGAACCCAGATTTGATGGTTTTCTTCTGAAGCACTCAAAAATATAGGACTTTTAAATGAAAACGGATTCCTTTTGCAGAAAATAACGTCAGTATCAGATCAAAATTACCCGAAAAGTTCGAAAAATAGCGTTTTTTTATCCTACCACAAGTTCTGTCATTTGTTCTTCGTGAAGATACTTTTCTGCTATTTCCTGAAAATCATCACTTTCGATATTTTTAAGTGTTTTCAGGAAATCGGTAAAGTAAGAAGGTTTTTGATTGAACATTATAATCTCTTTCCATCGCTGAATTTGTGCAAAGGGTCCGTCAAACATTCTAAGGAAACTGCCTGCCAGATAATTCCTCAGCATCAATATTTCTTCATCAGACACGGGTTGAGTTCTGAGTTTTTTCAACTCTTCATAAATTTCCGGTATCGCCTGGTCAATAACCTGTTTGCCGATCTGGGAGGTGATAAAAAAATAAGATGAGTGAATCAATGTAACCAAACCTGAATGAATGCCATATGTAAAACCTTTGTTTTGTCTGATGTTTTGCATTAACCGAGATCCGAAATATCCACCCAAAAGAGTATTGGTTAAAGATAATTTATGAAAATCGGGGTGATTGCGATTGAGGGAAATTTTTCCGATCCGCACCGATGATTGGGAGGCATTGTTTTTTGAAATTGTATGTTTACCCAATACGGGTTCTATTGCCGGAATATTGGCACCATTGGCACTTTCACCGGTAACAAGATGAAATGGTTTGAATTTATTATTCAGCAAATGTTCTGTATTATCAGGAAAATTGCCCGCTACAAATACCATACAACGATCAGGTTGCATGAAACGATTATAAAAGGTCAAAAGATCTTCGCGATGTATCTTATCAAAATCCTCCGACTTCAAAAATGTACCATAAGGGTGATCATATCCGTAAAGTAAACCAGCAAACTGAGATCTGGCAACATAACTAACTTTCTCCAGATCAATAAGAAATTTCTGTTTCCGGTTTCTGAGGAAAAGATCCAATTCATCTTCAGGATAAGAGGGTTCTGTTAAGATTTCTGTTAAGAGATCTATTGCCTGGGGCAGATTCTTGGCAAGACAATAAAATCCCACCGATATCAGGTCTTTTTGGGCATCTACCTGAAGAGAAGATCCCATAAAATCCCATGCTTTATTTATTTCGGATGAAGATTTATTAATTGTTCCGTTTTTAAGCATATTGGCAGCAGTAAAAGCCTGAAGAGGTTTTTCCTGATGATAGCTGCCAAAAGGAAATACTACTTCTACTCTTACAATCTCCCGGTCACCACCCTTTAAAAAATAGACAGGTATTTTATCATACATGCGGGTTTTAACAGGTTCTGTCATGAAACCAACATGATCTGCAATTTTAATATCCGGTGCTATTGATCTGTCTTTGAAATCCATTGAAAACCTATCGTTTAATGATTCGATAAATAGTAAAGAACACTTGCTTTGGAAGGTTTGAAGATTTCCTGACAAGTTTGCAAAATATCGTCCTGCGATATTTTAAAATACGTTTTATCCTGTGAATTAATCATATCTGCATCGCCTAGCAATTCGTAATAAGCGAGATTCATTGCCTTTGGCAAAACCCCGGCCTGAGAAAAAACATTGGATGTTTCAGCCTTATTTACAACTTTTTGAAGTTCATAGGAATCGATTAAATGATGAGAAAGATCATTTACTTCATCCCACAACAATTCCAATGCATCCTCCGCTTTGTTGCCTTTGTGGATTTTTCCTGTAAGAACGAGGAAACCAGTATCTATACTCCCTGATATCCATGCATTGGCTTCACTGAATACTTTCTTTTTTCTGACCAGGTTCTCCATCATGCGCGAAGAGCGTCCACCCGCAAGGATATCAGTAATAAGATCGGTGATATAGAACGATCTGTCGAGCCTTTTGCCTGTATGGAAAGCAAGATAAACTTCATCAAAAGGCACATCTTTTTCAACTGTTAATTCTCTTTTCTCTGTTTGTTGCGGTTCTGCTGGAAGGTTCCTGACATGTGATCTCCCGGTCTCAATATCTGCAAACCATTTTTCAACCAGTCCTCTGGTCTTTTCCATATCAATGTTTCCTGCTATGGAAACAATGGCGTTATTGGGTCTGTAAAACCGGTAAAAAAAATCTCTGACCTGCGGCAAAGTTACACGGGTTATGTGTTGGATATCTTTCCCGATTGTTGACCAATTGTATGGATGCACCTGATAAACCAAAGACCTGAGAAGTGCCATAACATCTCCATAGGGTTGATCAAGAAAGGTTTGCCTGAACTCTTCTGTAACAACATTTTTCTGGATGTTGAGTTTTTCTTCAGAGAAGGCGAGTTCCAGCATCCTGTCAGATTCCAGCCATAGGGCAGTTTCTAAATTTTGTGAAGGAACAGTGAGATAGTAATTGGTAATATCATTATTGGTAAAAGCATTGTTTTCTCCTCCCGCCAACTGCAATTCATGGTCATAATCCGGAATATGCTTTGATCCTTCAAACATAAGATGTTCAAAAAGATGAGCAAATCCTGTATGATCAGGGTTTTCATCCCGGGCTCCAACATCATACATTGTATTTACGGCCACAAGAGGAGTGGAAGGGTCGAAATGTAAGATCACTCTCAAACCATTGTTTAATGTAAATCTCTCGAAATTTATCATTTTAAGGGTTAAAATTATACACTCATCTTTATTAATAAACCTGGAAACATTGGGTTCAACAAATTGAATTACAAAGCGCACCGGCAATCTATCAATATAGTAATAAGCATTTTATTACAAAAAACATCATCAAAAACCAATCATAGCAAACCATTGTACATATCTACCAGATAAACCCAATGGTGTAATTTAAAAACACCAGGTTTGAATACTAACAGATATTGCAGGCATTACCGTTTGTAATGCGAGTGCCTATTGCAATCAGATAAAATTGAAACAGACCCCGAAACGTTCATGATAATTTGCATGAATAAAATTATAATATCCTGCAAATTGTTTGTTTGAACCTTAAAATAATTAATGGGTAATTTTGCTCCATGAACAATGGCATCAGTGTATTTGTCATCCTTAAAAAAAACAAATACGGAAAAACAGATAGGTTCGATAAGAAGCCATCTACTTACCAAATGAAAATATCCTCTTTTTGTTTAGGGCGCGGTTGAATAATCCAGTTAAAATTTTGCAGTTTCTTTTCTTCTGCAGAAATTTGATTGGGAGGAAACATATTGGCATCTATATCTCTGAAAAGAACAATTCTGCTAACTGTGTTTTCCTCAAGATAAATGGTAATATCTGAGGATAAAGATTTGTTGATTCCGATCAGTTCTTCTGATTCATTTTTCACATAATATAATGCTTCGCCATTGCCAAATACTTCTATCTTTTTCATTTCCTGTCCTTCAAAATAGGCAATAATCTTTCTACCCTTAATTTGATTGAACGATACACTGTCTTCCTGACTGATGATAAATGCAGCATCAAACATATGGATAGATTCCACTGAACTGTTGTTGGATGTTTTGATTTCAATACGTTTGGCTTTTAGTTGATGCACATCTGACCAAATGACAGGGTCATGGTAAAGGTAAATGGTTGAATCAGAAAAGTTGTAAACAATTGAATCACTCAATCCCTGAATGTCTTTTTTGAAAAATTTTGCCTGATAATAAGCAAAGATCAATTTTCTGTCATTTTCCTCATCCTGGATAGATCGTAGCGTATCGGCATGCAAAAATAAAGAATCCGAATCTGACACAACGGTAAGTACAGCTTGTTGTGTAACCTCAGAAAGAGATTCATTTTCAAAATGTTCTGCAAACTGCCCTGTAACAAATGTGTTTTGTACCGAGTCAAGAAGAAGTACGTTATGAATGGCGTTTCCATATCCTTTGTTTCTGTCGTAATACAGACTATCACCCGAGAGATATTGCTCCTGATTAGAGAACCAGGCATCTTCATTAAAACTTGCCAGATCGTTTGCGGTATCATACCAGCCATTTCTACAGAAAATAACATTTTCATCGCTTACGATCTCAGTAGGTCCGAAAAAATAGGCAATTTCGGTTTGTGTATTGTATAGTAAGGTATCAGAATTCATAACATAATCATCATTGAAAAGGATAACCGAGTCTTTAAAGAAGAAATCTTTATCATCTGCATAATAAAAACCCCAAATGCTTGTAAGTGTATTTTCCAGGTCTACAATCTTTCCCCCTTCAAGATAATTAGCCGTATTGGACTGCAGATCATAAAACAAATGCTCAGTAGTAAGTGTCATTTGGTTATCCAGCAATCTTACGTTTCCATGGAGTTCTGCCATGCGCGTATTCCCATTGTAATAAAGTATATCGCCATATATTTCGATACTATCGTTTACGTGGATAAAGACGTTGCCATAAGCATTAAACCGGTTATCTTCGGTAAAATGCCATGCACTGTCGCAACGCATGGTAGCATCCTCCTGCCTGAACCTGACATCACCAATCAATCTTCGTGCATCGTCAGCAACATTTTTATCGTAGCGAATATCACTGGCTTGGATCAATTCCACGCGCGTGGTTTCTCTCTTTTCCTGTGCTACCCCTACAACAGGCAAGAGGATAAAAAAAAGCAATATTAAACAGATGTTGATTTTGTACATTCTTGCATGTGATTAATTACATCATTTCACGGATTTATAACAACTTTCAGACCCCGATTATTGTTTACCAATACTTGAGTCCACTCCGAAAACTTGTTTTCGGTAAATCTGTGTTTATTTCCTATTTTCAAACCCACTGATTATCAGAATTTAGCATCTATGCAAATCTGTGTAATCTGTGGATAATTGACTTTTTAGAGTAGACTCATACTTTTAGAAAGTAATCAACAATAATCCCGGCAAAACTATAGCAAATTTAGATTTGCACAGCTGCCGGGATTATAAAATCATTGTAAAATAAGCTGATTCAAATTACAAAAGAGAATTTTTAGAGGATCAAGGTGTATTTCTTCCTTCTTTATCCTTTCTGAAATCAACCCAATATTCGGCAATAGAAGATTTGATCTCTTTGCGCAGCAAAAGAATACCAATCAGGTTGGGAACGGTCATCAGAGCAATGGTAATATAAGAAAGGGTCCAGATAATTGTGGTATCGGTAAAAGCTGCCAGAAAGAAAGCCAACACATAAGCAATCCGGTAATGCAACACATATTTGGTTCCGAAGAGGTA
>Ga0102941_1000836_pt1 | contig 14625 bp, 11 predicted proteins | sample SalPonR2_C_D2_MG_FD_79281 | JGI IMG/M metagenome (GOLD analysis project Ga0102941, IMG submission 79281) | Salt pond soil microbial communities from South San Francisco under conditions of wetland restoration - Salt Pond MetaG R2_C_D2_MG | ecosystem: Environmental > Aquatic > Marine > Intertidal... | reverse complement strand
CGCCAGAAATTATTGATAAAAAATCTGATCTCCTCGGAATCTTTTGAAAAAGCAAAACTTAAATACGAGCAGAGCAAAATTAATTATGAATTATCAAAAGATAGATTGTCTCTGCTGGAAAATGGTAATGCTGGAGGAAATGAAGACAAACTTGAATCAGTAGTCCGGGCTCCTATTTCAGGGATTGTTCTGGAAAAATTTGTAGATATTGGCGATCCAGTTGTTCCTCTGACTTCCTATCAGCCTGGTACTGCCTTATTCACTCTGGCAAACATGGATGATTTGATATTTAAAGGAACGGTGGATGAAATAGATGTAGGTAAATTGAGTGAAGGTAAAACAGCAGAAATACAAATCGGTGCCCTTCCTGGTCAGAGCATAGAAGGAGTAGTGACTCACATTTCACCCAAGGCACATAAAGAAAATAATGCCACTGTATTTGATATAGAATTAAAAATCACGGATAAACGAGGAGTGAATTTAAGAGCTGGATATTCCGCAAATGCCAAAGTAATTATTAATAGGGCCAATAATGTACTATCTATTCCTGAAAGACTGGTTACTTTTCAGGGCGACAGTACCTATGTTGAAATAAAGGACACTGCTTCCGGGCAGATATTGAAAAAGGAAATTGAAATTGGTCTCAGTGATGGTATTAATGCTGAAGTCGAATCCGGCTTAAAAAAAGGTGATCTCGTTGTTGAAAGGCCACCAGAAAATATAGAATAACAAAATAAGGAATAAATTGTGTCAATTAAAAATATACTCCAAATATTACGGGAACTCAAAAATCAAAAGTTAAGAACCTCTTTGACATTATTTGGTATAATCTGGGGAACTGTTTCTGTGATTTTACTGCTTTCTTTTGGTTTTGCAATCAAAGCCAGAGTGTCAAAAAATATGCATGGACTAGGAGAAAGTATCTGCATCATGTGGCCCGGGAGAACAAGTATCAGCTATGCAGGCTTCCCCAAGGGAAGAAATATAAATTTCAATAATGGGGATGCCCAATATCTCAAAAATCAGGTCCCTACTATAAAATATATTAGCCCCCAGTATTCAAGACGAACTACTGTACAGGTACACAACAAAAAACAATCTTTTCAGATTAATGCAGTTTGGCCTGAATTCAAAGAAATGCGTAATTTAATACCACGGATGGGAGGACGCTTCCTTAATAAACTGGATAGCAAAAAGCGCAGAAGAGTTGCCTTTATCGGCTTTGATGTAGAAGAAAAAATGTTTGGTAAAGACAATGGAATGGGAAAAACAATTAATATAGCAGGTAAACCTTTTACTGTAGTGGGAGTATTGATTGAGAAGAAACAAAATTCAAGCTACAATGGACGGGACAAAGATGCTATTTACATACCTGTCAGTACTTATCTGGGTATGCACAATGTCAAATATATTAATAACATGGTCTACAAAGCCAGGGATGTAGACCAAACAGAAATAATGAAGGAACAGGTTCAGACCACTCTGGCCCAAAAATACAAATTTCATCCTGAAGATTCCGAAGCTCTCGGTATCTGGGATACAACAGAAAATGAAAAATTCTTAAACACATTTTTTGGAGGATTTAATATATTTTTAGGAATTGTTGGAGTAATGACTTTGATAGTTGGAGGAATAGGAATATCAAATATCATGTACGTAGTTGTAGAAGAAAGAACCCGAGAAATCGGTATAAAAAGAGCAATAGGTGCGAAAAAAAGAACGATTAGAACACAGTATTTAATAGAAACCTTTTTAATATCTGGATTTGGTGCCATAATCGGGTTTTTAATTTCAATGGGTATTGTCTGGATTTCAAATAAGTTTCCTATCCAGGAATCAGTTGGAACTATTGAAATAAATCCCATTATTACTATCATAACAATAACCATAATTATTGCAATAACATTAATAGCAGGATGGGGACCGGCCAAACGAGCCTCCAGTCTTGATCCTGTGGTGGCAATCAGGGAATAAATCATAAGAGTAAATTATGAATCTATTTAAATCTATTGGCAAAAACTTACTTCTCATAAAACTATTTATAAGAGAACTAAAAAAAGAGCGCAGAAAAATATTCATGACCATTGCCGGAATTGCCTGGGGTACCTTGACCATCATCATCTTACTTGCTTTTGGAGAAGGACTTACCAAACAGATGATGAAGTCAAGAAAGGGGCTGGGAATTAATATAGTAATTCTATATGGGGGACAAACCGAACAGAAATACCAGGGACTGCCTCAAGGTAGAAGCATATCTCTACGCGAATCAGACTGTAAAATATTGAAAAATAGTATTCCATTAATCGACAGAATATCAGGGGAATATGATCACTACGGTGCAATATATAGATACAAAGATAAGGTCATAAATGAAAAAGTTCGAGGTGTGACCTCATCTGATTACAAAAAAATGCGATCTCATTTTCCCAGACAGGGTGGTAGATTTATAAATAATCTAGATCTTATCAATAGAAGAAGAGTGGTCTTTTTAGGCAGCAATATTAAGCAAAGGTTAATGGGAGACAAACCTGCTGTGGGGAAAACTATTTATATTGACAATCTACCATTTCGTGTAATTGGAGTATTGCAGGATAAAATGCAAATGAGTATGTATGGCGGTCCCGATAGTAGAAGTTCCATAATACCAGCTACTACCTTTAAAACGATCTATGGCAATGAATATCTAAGTCGAATCATATATCAGGTAAATGACATAGATAAAAATACCTATGTTAATAACCAAACTAGAGAAGTACTGGGCAAAAAGTACAAATTTCATCACGATGACCAGAGCGCATTACATTTTTGGGATACGATCAAAAGCTCGAAAGATGCCAGAAAAGCTTTTACAGGAATAGGTATATTCATGGGAATAATTGGTGCTCTGACACTGATTATTGCAAGTGTGGGAGTGGCTAATATTATGTTTGTCACAGTCAAAAAAAGAACCCGTGAAATAGGTATAAAACGTGCAATTGGAGGCAAAAAAAATATTATTAAATTACAATTTATTATAGAAGCACTTATGATCAATTTAACAGGCGGATTAATTGGTGGTAGTCTGGCCTATTTGATAATTAAAGGAATTAATATACTCTCAAATAGTATGGGTACCGATGGTACCGAAGGAATGGCATTACAGATACTTGGTAATCCAGAATTCTCCTGGACAACCGCTCTAGTCACTGCATCAGTGATCAGTTTGGTCGGATTTTTATCGGGATATTTTCCTGCCCAAAGAGCTGCCGCTGTAGATCCTATTAAAGCATTACACTATGAATAATGAGGAGATAATTATGATTAAAATGAAGAACATTCAAAAGGTTTATAACACAGGTAAGGTAGAAGTAAATGCACTTAAAGGTATTGATATAACTATCCAGGAAGGTGATTTTACAACAATACTAGGACCTTCCGGTTCAGGTAAATCAACTTTAATGAATATAATCGGCTGCCTTGACAAACCAACTGAAGGTGAATATATCCTAGACAAACAGAATGTTGAAAGATACAATGATAATCAACTTTCTGAAATTAGGAATAAAAATATTGGGTTTATTTTTCAAAATTTCAATCTTCTCCCCTATGCTACAGCTTTTGAGAACGTAGAAATGCCTTTATTATTTGCCGGTATATCTGGTACAAAAAGAAGGGAGCGAGTTGAAAAAATTCTGAAGGATGTCGGTTTAGCCGACCGAATGGATCATAAACCCAATGAAATGTCAGGGGGACAGAGACAAAGAGTGGCTATAGCCCGGGCCCTGATCAATAATCCTAAAATTATACTGGCAGACGAACCCACTGGAAATCTGGATACCAAAACAGGTAAAAAAATCATGGAATTATTAACCAAAGTCTGGAAAGAAGGAAATACAATCATAATGGTCAGCCATGATCCCCATGCCACAAAATATTCAGATAAAACTATTCAAATCGTTGACGGACAGATAACAAGGTCGGAGTTAGAAATGAAATAGTGTTTTTCTTTATTGTTTAAATGAACTTATCAGATTTAAAAAACCTGGTGGTATTAGATATTCATTAAAATTACTAAGAATATTTTCTGGCTAATCTAGCAATCGAATCTAAAATATCTTCATGAAATCTTTGTAATCTTATTTCAGGAAGTTTTTTTTGATTTAAGGTTTCCAGTTCAGAAATATCTTGTTTTTGTTTTAGAAGAAACTCAAACTCCGCTTTTGTCATTTTCCCTTCCATTAATTCCTCAGTCCATTGAGCTAGGTCATCTTGATACTTGGAGATTAGTTTCAGTCCATCAGAAACAGCATCCTGAGTATATTTTTCAAAATGTTTTTTACTAATTAACTCTATTTTAACTTTTATTTCATTCAAAATATTCTCAAAATCGCTCATTTGAGTCTCCTCTAAATTCTATTCTTTCCAAATTCTAATCTTAAAAGAGAAAATAGGACATGACTGCAAAAATTTGTTTGAGGAAGAATATATTAGAATTTTCAGTATACTGTATATACCTGATAATTATTTAAATATATTTTAATTCAGCAGTACAACACCCAATATAACAATCATTGGAATTTTTACAGCAACCCCATAATATACATATTTACACTGGGTCAATCCTATCTACATTGGGTTTCCTTAAAAAGGGTATAGTTAATAAAAAATCATTGTGAGCGCCCCACCGGAGATCCTCCCTAGAAGTCTCCCTGGTACCCAGACCATGTTGCCCCAAGGGAGAATCGAACCATAGAGGTTAAACAAATTGATTCAGTCTTCGTCTCTCTCGGTAAAAATCCTTTCGGAACGCACTGTAGGACAATATTTTCTATTTTTTTAAGGCAACCCTATATAATTTGATATTTCTACTTTTTGATGTGGCATTCCTAATAAAAATTACTATAACTATGTACTTTTTCTATTCCTATTTGTATCATATTTATAGGTTTTATAATCAAAAGGAACTATAGAGACATTTTCTCCCTCTTTTTGCAAAACTATACTCTATTTAATAAAATGTTATTGCTCTTATTCATAAAGTCAACAGTATAATCGATAATTAATAAAAAAAGCCCACTCCAAATAAAAACCATTTGAAGTGGACCTATCTACTATTCCAAACTACTTTTATTTTTTTCTCACCTCTTTGTTCTATTTTTGAATCATTATAATATTAATTGATTTTACTTATTAATTTAATCTTGTTTCATTTTTTCTTGCTTTAAAATTGTTGCAACAGAATCGGCCTCTCTCCTGGTGGCAATATCCAGAGCAGTTTCACCGTCATCATCTTTAATATCTAATTTTGCTCCGGCATCTAACAATATTTTTACGAGCTCTTGATTCTCTCTATAACTAGCTGCTATTAGAGGTGTAGCTCCACTTTTGGCCTGAGCATTTATATTCGCTCCTGAATCAATTAGCATTTTCACCGCTTTAGGTTGCGCACCATAAACAGCGGATAATAAAGGAGTCCAACCTTCATTATTTTTATGGTTGAGCTTTGCTCCCTTTTCCAAGAGATATTGGGCTGTCTTCACCCGTCCTTCTTCCACCGCATACATTAAGGATGTTTTACCATATCCATCTGTTGCCTTAACATTTGCTCCATTTTCTACCAATACCTTAACTATATCAAGAAAGCCTCTTTTGGCTGCAAACATCATCGGGGTAAGCCTATACTTCGATCTGGTATCCGGGTCAGCACCTTGATCCAATAATTTTTTGACCTGATCTTTATTGTTCTTTTGTGCAGCTCGGATTAATTCGGGTCGTGTTTCACAGTTATTAAGCATTATTCCAAAAATTAAAACAAGAACAAAAATACTTTTCTTTCTCATGTCTAATCCTCCTCTTTTAATTATTTAACATAAGCCTAGAAATAATATAATCATCCCAGATGAATTATTAAAGTATTATTTCTGTTATATTACTGTTATATCATAATTATAGGAACCATATTAATTACTGAGTACTGCTCATATCTATGATTACTGCAAAAAGGTATTTTATTAATAATATCTATTACAATTCTCCTTTTTCATGGTATTTAATGTCCGCGTACTTCATCAGGGTCAGAAGAGTCAGGTGAGTTGCTCAATATGACCGAAATGGGATTTTTTCTATTACCTGAAAAATTCATTACCATTTCCCTTAGGTCACTTAGGTCACAACGGTCACCAGAGACTTCGATGAAGACTCTCAAGGAGAATCCTAGGGATGTCACATAGGTCACTTAGGACTCCCAGGGAGACCCCTAGGGGGATCCTTCGGAAAAACTGAATTTTTATAGAATAGGGTATTTAAAATAATATAAAATATATTCTTAACCCACCACTTCAAAATGGTTATGAATAATTCAGTTTTAACCAACACTCTATAAAAGTTATTAGATTTTTTCCAGCTCATTGAGAGCAAAAGTATAAGCTCCGATTGAAATAGCTTCACTTGTTCCCATTTTTGATATCCCTATACCAATTCTTTTCTCTGGATCATAGGCAATATTACCCTGTTTTCCTGGTATGCGGATATTTGTATTTTCTCCCTGCAAAAATCTATTTAACTGATCTTTATCCTCCAAATTATAATTGTTAGTCACTAGTCTTGGAATATTATCATCTGACTCAGTTCCAAATTCGCTATTCATAACTTCAACAGTGCTGGGTAAGAACAATGAACTCGCACCTGCCACACCCCCTCCAATAACAAAAATACCATCAATTATTGTAGCCAATGTAGTAAGTACTTCTCCTAGAGCTTGACCCATTTTATGAAAAGATTCTCTTGCCACTTCTTTATTTCCCTGCTTATTCCCTTGCGCAATATCAAAAATTTCTTTTGGGGTTAAAGAGGGTTCGCCTTTAACATTTTCCATATAATTTTTCTGAACTGCTCGAATGGAAACACTCTCTTCAATATTTCTATTTTTTTCAAAAATGTCCCTTAGTATCCAAATCTCCCCAGCATTTGAATTATCTCCTATTAATATTTCTCCCTCAATTACAATCCCTCCTCCTAAACCTGTACCTAATGTAATTCCTATTAAATTATTATATCTCTTTGGACTTCCTGCTTCTTTGAGCCGGCTATTAATATATGGTAAATATCCAGCCAAGGCTTCCCCATAAGCAAAAAGATTACCATCATTATTGATAAAAACAGGTATATTAAACTCCTTCTCGAGGAATGGTCCCAAAGCAATACCTCCATTAAAAGCAGGTAAATTGGGCAAATTTCCAATAATACCTTTTTTATAATCAGCTGGTCCAGGGAAAGCAAAGCTAATTGCAGATGGTTTTTCATCCAATTCATTCATGACCTTATTGAAGCCTTTTACAATATTGTCCAAACATTTGTTAAGATCATCAGCATTAGAAGATAATTGTACAGACTCAGTAATCTTTTGCCCACCCTGTAAGGCAGAAAAGACAAAATTCGTTCCTCCTGCATCCAGTGTCAATACTATTTTCTTACTCTCCCTATAATCCATATTTTGGCCCTCCTATATCATAATTTTATAATACTTATCTTCTATTATAGTCCCAAAAACTAAAAAGCCAGGTATTACAATTGTCACATCATGAATGATCCTAGCAATAGAAGTAATAATTTCTCTCCAACAATTGTAATCCAAATTAATCCAGTTAATTGATTGATCTTTCCTCTCACTAACCATAATACTGAACTAAAAATATGTCCAAAATAACTAGTATAGTTTCATACTATTATTCAAAACTCTAACTATTAATAAATTAGATAGAGCTCTTATAAATAACAAGATTTTTTATCCCTCACGATACTTGAATTATTTATAACAATTAATAGTATCCTGGGTATTATATTTGTCAATAAACAAATAATTTAGCCAGTTCTTTAGAGTAAATTTAAAATATAGAAGCTTTGCGGACCATTTTGATAGGTTTGACCGAGCAAAATAATTGATATATTTTACAATATAAATAGAACGCGGGAAGCCACTTTATGAAATAGTAAAAGAAAATATGAACTTAATCCCTATTACTTTTTTTTTGTAAATTACAAATTGATTGTGATGAGACTAAATTTATCGAAATAATTGCCCGAAATTTATTATTATTGTTATTTATAGTGGCTGTTTTATTATTATTTTAAACAAATTTCAGTAAACCTGTATAGGGATCCTCAACCAATTTTAATGCAGCGAGGATCCCCGAATAAATCAAAATCAGGCGGGACAAATCCAATGCAAGCCCACCTTTTTCTTCTCATATGCCGTGTCTTTCGCTATATTATTAAATTGATTTATATTATTAGTAAAATTAAACCTGACACATTGACATAAGACAGAATAAGATTCCATTGATAAATATTTTTTTACCCCTGAACTCCTCTCTTTAATATAGTACTCTCTACCAATTTCATCCAATCTCATTAGTGAACAAGAATATAACTTTCTTTCTGTAATTGATTTTGATAGATGTCTGAAATCTAAATTTTCTCCAATATCAAGACTAGAATATTGATTGATTTGCTCGACTCTCTCATTATTAGCAATTTCTGTAATAAAAAATCCTAACCTTTGATTTAATGATAAAATAAAATCAGGATTATTTTGTTGAATCATTTTAAAATAAAAAGTAAATACAAAAATAAATGTTAATATTATCTTTTTGTAAATCGACATTTTTTTCCTTTTGAAATAAAATGCCAGTATCCTAATCTTCCACAATAAGAAATACCATTATATTTTTTCTTTTCCTATTGACACTTAAAATTAAATTACCTATTATTTAAATAACATTTATAGATTAATCCTAATTCTTCTCCTCATAGGAAGGAAGGAGGGAGGAGAAGAAAGAAGGGGGAAAACTCCTCCCTCCAGTAGAAGTTTCTAATTTCTTTCTCATTACTCTAATTTTAAGATTTTAATAATTCTCCTTCATTATTTGTCGGAACCAAGTATCCTGGCCTTAATCAAATATTTTATCATCTGCCGAAGATCATTGTCACAATATTAGGCGCTTTCAAAAAGTTTTTTGGTTAACATTTTAGAATATTCAGCATATTGTAAATAATTGTTTAAACAAATTAAACTCACCTCCCAGAATCATAAAATTTTTTATAGAAGACTATAATAGTTCCAAATCAATGAGATCGATAACACATAGGATCATATAAAAACTAGAGATACAATATCAAATGTAACTGATATGTGACTGTAAATATATAATCCCCTTTGCCTAAATCATTAAACATTTTTTTAACCTAACCAATATCATATTCTAAAATTTTCTCATCACTTTATCTCTATTCATTTTCAAATAACGTGTAATTTAAACAAACGTTTTCAATTACCCAAACATCAAAAATAATTTTATCAATTTTTTATTAATCTTATAAAAGTACAATGAACTACCTCAAGGGAGATCCGAGTATGTGAGGATAAAAATCTAATATAACCAGAAAATTATGGTATATCCCCTCGATTAATCATTCCCACACAATCTACCTCTACTTCGATGTAGTTTATTATGATTGTATAGATTATTTTAGTTTTATCACCGATATCTTAGCCTGGCTTATTCATAACTCTGCTAAATATAGTTTATAAATTAACGAAATATTTCATTTTATACCTGGCACATTATAGCACCTTATAAAAATTTTTTTGAGTCATGAAAAATTCTTAAGGTTAACCACATGATGTATTCCTCCCGATTACTTTCGGCTAAAATCTCGAAGGTTATGAAATTCACAACAAACTCCTGAGGAGAATTATTTATTTTGGTCCCGTAAAATTACGGTGTGTCCTTGCTAAGGGGGAAAATACATTCTTAAATAACCAAGGAGTCCTTTGTGACCTAAGAGAATGATAATGAATTTTTCAGGGTTCGTCTGTAACATATAAGAATTGAATCCATCTAAGTGTTGAGGGACTTTAAAAGAAAGGTATTAAATATTAATAGTAAATAGTCGAAAAAAATAATTACAAAGACATGATATTTGAGACTTATATCAATGAAGGAAAAAATTAAAGGGGAAAAATGAGGAAATTATGAATTTAACTATTAAAGCTAAAGTCTTTGGCATTATTTTCGGACTGGGCGCTTTGACTCTTATAATGGCCCTGGTAACATTTTTTTCAATCCAAAACCAAAGAGGAGATGCAATTGCTATTAATCTGGCTGGACGCCAGAGAATGGTGACACAAAAAATGACGAAAGAAATTCTACAATTAGAGAAATACGTTAATGATAGTAGTAATAGTAAAGTTCAGAAAAGTGTGCAAAAAATTAAAAATAGCAAGCAAATATTTGATGTTACTCTTGATGCTTTAACGAATTCTGGCAAAGCACCTCTGAGTTTAGATCCCAATCAGGCTAAATACGAAACTCTTGCTGGTGCCAAAGGGAAAGCATTAGAACAATTGAAGAAAGTAAATAAAATATGGGATCCATTCTCTACAAAAATAGAGAGTATCTTAAAAAATCCTCAGGAAAGTGATCAGGAATTAGCCTATATTTTAAGTAATAATATTAAACTTCTAAGTGAAATGGATAAAGCAGTGGATCTATTGCAACAGCAGTCTGAGCAAAAGATGTCAAAGCTATTTAGAAATTTAGTTATTATTGTGGTTATTAGTCTCGGTGCTATTATATATGCAGTGATTAATATTAATAGTATGATTGGGAGGTTAAGAAAAATAAAAGATTATTGTCAGAAATTTGGAGAGGGAGATTTTTCAATAAATATAAGAACCCAAAAGAATGACGAGCTCACGGAAGTCGGAGAAGCACTGAAGAGTATGAAGAAAAAATTAAGACAGATTTTTGCTAAAATCATAGATGTTGTGGAATCACTTAGTTCCACCTCAGAACAAATGGATACAATTTCAGATCAAATGGCTGACAAAAGTGCAAAAACAAAACAAAATGCCAGGCGGGCAGACACCTCTTCTGCAAAAGTTAATACAAATCTGGATAATGTTGCTGACACAATGGAACAGTCTACAAATAACATCAATAATATCTCTTCTGGTATTGAAGAAATGAGTGCCAGTATTTCAGAAATAGCAGAAAATGCGAATAGATCTGAAAAGATTACAAATCAGGCTGTAAATAAAGCTCAGGAAGCTTCCCGCCAGGTAAATGAATTGGGAGAAGCAGCTCAGAAAATTGGAGAGGTTACTCAAACTATAGCGGATATTTCTGAACAGACTAATCTTCTTGCTTTGAATGCTACCATAGAAGCAGCTAGAGCAGGAGAGGCCGGGGAAGGTTTTGCTGTAGTAGCCAATGAAATCAAAGAATTGGCCAATCAGACAGCCGAGGCAACAGAAGATATTAATCAAAGGTTACAGAATGTACAGGATTCTTCCTCCGAAACTGTTAATATAATTGAAGAAATTGCAGATGTCATAGGTGATGTTGATCAGGCCGTAGGGGGAATTGCAGCTTCTGTAGAACAGCAAGATACTACTAGTAATGAAAATGCTGAAAATGCAGCCCAGGTTTCTGCAGGATTAAATCAAGTCAATCAAAATGTCCAGGAGGCTACAAGATCATCAAGCCAGGCCAATGAAGAACTGAATGAATTGATTCAATTAATCGAAGATTTATATTATGATATAGAAGGAATAGATGAGAGTTCAGGAGAATTACGTCGCCTATCTCAGGAATTGAGTGAATTAATTGATAAATTTGAAGTATAAAGAAATTAAAAGAATTATCTTTGTATCAATTCTGATTAAGATTTATTGTACCCCCGACAGGATTTGAACCCGTGCTTTCGGCTCCGGAGGCCGATGCTCTATCCAGCTGAGCTACGGGGGCATCTCAATACGCTGACAAAAGTTACCTAATCCTACATAAAATAACAATGTCTTAATGATTCGAATATTTCAATAATTAAGAAATCAAATAATTGTAATTATTAAATAAACTAATTATATTTATCCTGTTAGAGACGAAAGATAACTTGAAAAGGAATAATGATCTTGAAATTTGTCAGGCCATTATTAATAATTATTACATTTTTAATTACTTTTAATTATAAGACAACAAGCCAGACCCGGGCACTTTCACTTTACCATAATTTAACCCAAAATTCTGGTCATAAAATTGTTTTAGTCGATAAAAACCTTCAGGAAATAAAATTAATCCAAGAAAATAGCCTGCATCGAACAGAAGCTATCAATAGTCTATCTATTGAAATAATACCACCAGGAAATGCTAATAATCGTTCTACTGCGTATGACAATTTTCCAGAAGGAATTTATTTTTCTCAAAAAAACTTGAAAGTCCAAAATTTCAACAATGATTCTACTATTGTAGCCCTTCTATTAAATTATCCTAACCCTATTGATAGTATGTATAATAAAAAAGATTTTAACCTGTTACTCCAAACAAGCCAAAATAATATTTCAAAGAATAAAGGCTGCATTTATATACAAAATAATTTTTCAAAAGTAACAAACTTTATAACTAAAAATATACCGATAATTATTACATCTAACTCCGATTATTGGACCTCACTCAGCAACAAAAAACATATCAAAAGTCGAAAACATTGGTCTAACTTTTTCTCTAAATGGAAGAGATCAATTTATTCCAATAACTTTAAACAATTTAGTGAATTTTATGCTACGCTTATAAGTGAGAAGAAAGATTTACAATCCATTTTTAATAAATACAGACAAAAAAATATATTATTTTCTTCACCAATAATTTATACAACAAATAATCAGACACTCATAGAAACCAATTTGTCAGATTCATCAGGTCAAAAACTAGGAAATTTATTACTCTATTTGATAAAAATTAAAAACCGCTGGAAAATAATTAACTGGAATAAAAGAACACCTGTCAACACAGATAAGAAGTTAATACTTAAAAATTTCCTGCAAGACTGGTCACAAGCCTGGGAAAATGAACAAATATCAAAATTCATATCATATTATGATTCATCTTTCCAAAGTAAAGGTAAAAATTTTAAAGAATGGAAGAATTATAAAATCTCTAATTTTAAAGAAGCAGAAAATATTCAGGTTGAAATTTCTGACCTTGAAATCATCGACAAAAAATCAAACATAATAACTCTAGAATTCCTGCAGAACTATTCCAGAAAGCAGTATGAGGACCGAGGAATTAAAACTTTAAAAATTAGAAAAGATGACTCCAACCAATTTAAAATTCTTGAAGAAAAGTGGCGTGCTATTGATTAATTTTTATAACCTATAAAAGTAATTATTATTAATGGATATTATACAAAACATTAAAAAAAGAAGATCAATTCGAACTTTTCAAAACAGAAAGATTGACCAACAAATTTTAACGGAAATCAAAGACTTGATCGATTCCTCTCCCGCTTCCCCTTTTGAAAACTCCTTCAATTTTCAAGTTGCCCAAAATAAAGGTGAACAAAACTCTCAAAAATTGGGGACCTATGGTATTGTTAAAAATGGTAATTATTTTATAGTTGGATCCTGTCAATCTCCCGATAACTCAGAACTTTTGGACTATGGTTTTTTAATGGAGAGAATAGTACTTTTCCTGACCAATCTAGGTCTTGGTAGTTGCTGGTTAGGTGGCTCTTTCTCAAAAAGTGATTTTACTGAGGCCGTTGATATCTCGAATAATGAAATCATACCTGCTGTAGTTGTTTTTGGTTATCCAAAGGACAATAGATCTTTACGTGATAAATTTCTAGTTTTTACTGCAGGCTCAAAAAGTAGGAAGCCCTGGAAAGAATTATTCTTTCAAGATACAGATAACAAACCCTTAAGCAAAATAGAGGCTGGAAAATTCGAGCAGCCTCTGGAAATGCTTAGATTAGCACCATCTGCTTCAAACAGGCAGCCCTGGCGAGTCATAAAAAGGAACAACTATTTTCATTTTTTTATCAGCAAAAATATATTTTATAGTAATTTCCTTCAGGGAGTTAATCTGCAGAGTATTGATATTGGTATAGCTCTTTATCATTTCCAATCCACTGTTAATCAATTAAATTTAGGTGGGAAATGGACATATGTAGATACTAATTTCGAGAATAATTATGAGTATATACTGAGCTGGGAGATTGGCTGAATAATTTATTTACTGCACAAAAGACACTTACTATCATAATTATTTATATTAGAAAAAAACAATAAAATCTTTAAATTTAGCGATATTTAAAGCGGAAAAAATGGAGTATAAATGAGTAAAAAACAAGAACCGGAAGTAAATCTTGAATTAGCTCAGGAACATGGACTTTCGGAAGATGAATATGAAAAGATAAAAAGTACGTTAGGTAGAAAACCTACTTTTACCGAACTGGGAATTTACTCTGTAATGTGGAGCGAACATTGTAGCTATAAAAATTCCCTTGCTATGCTAAAAACTTTTCCCCAGGAACATGAAAATACGTTGGTAGATGCCCGAGAAGAGAATGCCGGATTAATTGACATTGGAGATGGTCTAGCCCTTTCTTTTAAAATAGAAAGTCATAACCATCCTTCTGCTGTTGAACCTTTTCAGGGTGCCACAACTGGGGTAGGAGGTATATTAAGAGATGTTTTTACAATGGGAGCCAGACCGATAGCAAATTTAAACTCCCTACGATTCGGTCCCTTATCCGAGCCACGAAATCGATACTTATTTGAACATGTTGTAGATGGAATAGGACATT
>Ga0102941_1000835_pt1 | contig 14627 bp, 14 predicted proteins | sample SalPonR2_C_D2_MG_FD_79281 | JGI IMG/M metagenome (GOLD analysis project Ga0102941, IMG submission 79281) | Salt pond soil microbial communities from South San Francisco under conditions of wetland restoration - Salt Pond MetaG R2_C_D2_MG | ecosystem: Environmental > Aquatic > Marine > Intertidal... | reverse complement strand
TCAATAGGTGATTGTGATAAAGAACCCCTTTGTATTTAAGAATCGCCCGAACGGTATCTGAGGGTTGGGCACCTTTTTGAATCCATTCCAATGCTCGATCGCGATCTAAATCGATTTTGGCCGGCTTGGTCATGGGGTTGTAGGTACCGATCTTCTCAATGAATTTACCATCACGAGATCGACGCTGATCGGCAATCACGATATGATAAAATGGCTGCTTTCTGCGTCCTTTTCTGGAAAGTCTCATTCTTACTGACATGCGAATATTTTTTTTGTTATAGAATACCCCTCTACTCAGACTCTGCTGACGTCAGAGGTTTTCGCGACGGCAAAGTTACACAAAAATTTGGAACTTAAATGCAGTTGAAGGAAAAACCCGCTGTCAAGTAGCTTTGCTACCAATGGACTTCATTCGATGAATAGTATCTGTAGGTGACTCGGAAGAAAAAATAGCACTGCCGGCTACCAATACATTGGCGCCAGCCTGAAGAATTTTTTCTGCATTATGTAGTCCCACACCACCATCGACTTCAATATCGACCGATAGGTTCCGAACTGTAATTTCAGTCCTCAACCTATCAATTTTATCCAGTGTTCTGTAAATGAACTTTTGACCTCCGAATCCAGGGTTTACTGACATAACGAGTACTAAATCTATATCCTCGAGAACATCAAATAAAGACTCAACGGGCGTGTGTGGGTTGATCGCAACACCGGCACGAGCTCCCCCTTCCTTAATCTGCTGCAAGGTCCGATGCAAATGTGTAGACGCCTCGGCGTGAACGGTGAGAATATCCGCACCGGCGTCAATGAAAGCATCCACATACTTTTCGGGTTCTACGATCATCAAATGAGTGTCCAGCGGCAGAGTGCAGACCGAATTGACAGCGCGAACGATATCCAATCCGTACGATATATTGGGTACAAATCGACCATCCATTATATCCAGATGAAGCCATTCGGCCTCGGAGGCGTTTATCATTTCCAGCTCTTTTCTTAAAGAAAGAAAATCAGCTGCTAGTAGTGAAGGAGAGATAATGTGGTTGGGCATTAGGTATTTTTTATGCGTAAGTTACATGTTTTTCATCCAGTTTCCCTTTCCCCGTCAAATTCAAATATACGGCTGCAGTTACGAATACATCTCGTTCACAATACCGGGCAATTCGATCTAAATCCTTATCATCATAATAGACGGTGCCTACCTGAGAACCATCAATATCTTCCTTTGGAGAAGGAATGTCAAATAAGGCTGCTAAGAGGTCCAAAGAAGTATAGTGTTTATAGTCTCCAAATTTCCATAATTCCATCGTATCCAGGATGTGATTCAGTTCCCAGGGTTTTTTACCTTGCAACTGAAAGGCAGGAGGCAGTTCCAGCTGATGAATCAGCATGCGTCGGCAAATGTAGGGAATGTCAAATTCTTTTACATTATGACCGCAAACCGCGGCAAAGGTTCGATCCTCAAATGAGGATTTGATGAGATCGGCAAAGCGGGAAAGTACATCGAGCTCATCGGATCCAGAGAAGCTTTTGATTCGCATCCCCCACTCTCCATCCGAGTTCGGCACCATAAAACCCACAGAAATGCAAATGATCTTTCCAAACTCTGCCAGAATAGCAGCCCTGTTCTGATAGACAGAAGGCCAGTCGATCTCTTCTTTGGGTAAGTCTTTTTGATCTTTTGGAATAAAACGAGTGGCCTTTTTTTGCCACAAGGTTTGCATGCGGGGAGATAAGTCTTCAAATGCCTTCTGCCCGGATACGGTTTCGATATCGAGAAATAATATGCGACGTAATTCCACGAGTTGTTTTGTGCAAAATTAAAGAAAAACTTTACGAATATCAGGCGGAATAGTTCCTTTATATAAAAAGAAGAGCTAAATCCTATGATGTGGGTAATTTTTTAAATCTTTACCTTTGAAAGCCAAATTAGCACCATTATGCCAAGGAAACCGAAAAAAGATCATTTAACTGCTATCGCCATCATTGCGATTATGCTTTTGCTGCTTGTCAATGCCTATATGATGTATAACAAATACAATCAGGATAAAATCATCCAGCAGCAGCAAGCCGAATTGGAAGAGGTGACTCAACTTAAAAATGACCTGGATGAAGAGTATTTTGAAGCCTTGTCTGAGTTAGATGATCTCAAGTCGGACAATGAAGAACTCAATACAACCATCGAGGAACAAAAGAAAAAGATCCGGGACCAGAAAGAAAATATTGATAGACTCATCATAGACCGCAGCCAACTTCAAGAAGCGAAAGATGAGCTTGAAAATTTGAAAGAAAATATAGATGGTTATTTAGCTGAAATGGAACAGCTGTATCGTGAAAAAGCGGAACTCAATGAGCTCAATCAAGATTTATCTGCCAGAAATGAAAGCCTCGAGGATCGCGTGAGTCGCGAGCGTAAAGAGAAAATGCGGCTCCAGGAACAAAAAGACACCTTACTATCTTCTACCATCCAACTTCAAAAAAAACAACAACGACTGGCTGATAAGGTCGACCTGGCCTCTGTCATTCGCGTGGAAAACATTGAAGCAGAAGGATTTAAAGTTTCTCGTAGTGGGAAATACAGAAGTCGAAGAAAAGCCGACAATATTGATATTCTTCAGATTTGCTTTGAAACGACATTCAATCGGGTGGCCCCGAAAGGAACCGAAACCTTCTTTATCCGAATCATCAATCCGGTCGGAGAAACCATGGCCGTGGATGCTTTAGGCTCGGGTATTTTCAAGATGGAAGATGGGAATGAAGTCCGCTATACCCAGAGTATAGAGATCGACTATCAGGGTGAACCCAATAGATTCTGTATGGAATGGAAACCCAATGCGGCTTTCAAAAGCGGTCTGTATGAAATAGAGCTATACAATAAAGGTCATAGAACGGGTAAAACAACTATGGAGTTGAAGTAAGTTTGGCATCTAATGCCTTTCTATCCATTACTGATCTACAACATAGAGTTTGGAATTGTCTACTCATTTTTATTTCTAATCTGAAGAGACTTCAATTCTTGAACTTTTCACCACTTCTTTTATTACCTATCGTATATGATTGGATGGAAATTTCAACAGTTTTCGGGTGAATCGGATCAGGGAAATCCCTTTGATCGGTTGTTACAGATCTTTCAGGAATTAATGATGTACACTGCAGGTGATGCAGCAGAGGCCATTCAGTGGCTCACCATTTTAGATCAGAAACACGATCTGACCGATGACGATTATGGCATCGGGGATTTTATCGATGACTTAAAGAAAAAAGGATATTTAGTCGATGATAAAAACAATCCGGGGTCCGGCCCCGGCACGCCGACCGAAAAGCTCGAGATTGCTCTTCGCAGAAAAGCCTTGGATGATATTTTTGATGATTTGAAAAAAACGTCAAAAGGAGATCATAATACAAATGTGACCGGACGTAGTTTTGAACAGGATGATGGCTTGAGACCCTATGAATTCGGTGATAAAACTGAAGATATTGCCCTGTCAGAATCCCTGCGAAATGCTCAGATATCTTACGGGGTTGACCAATTTCAACTGGGGCAAAATGATTTAGAAGTCCGTCAGACGCGCCATCAATCACAAATGAGCACCGTGCTTATGATTGATATTTCACACTCTATGATTCTGTATGGTGAAGATCGTATCACTCCGGCAAAAAGAGTTGCCATGGCTTTAGCCGAGCTGATAAATACGCGATATCCCAAAGATACACTGGACATCATCGTATTTGGCAATGATGCCTGGAAGATCGAGATTAAAGATCTTCCTTACCTTGAAGTGGGTCCGTATCATACCAATACGGTAGCCGGTCTCAACTTAGCCATGGGTATCCTAAAAAAGCGAAGAAATCCCAATAAACAAATAATGATGATCACGGATGGGAAGCCCTCTTGCCTTAAAATCGGCAAAAAATACTATAAAAATAGCTTTGGGCTTGATCAAAAAATCGTGAAACGTACTCTAAGCCTAGCTTATAAATGTAGGAAATCAAATATTCCGATAACCACCTTCATGATTGCCCGAGATCCCTATTTGATGCAATTTATTGACCAATTTACGAAAGCTAATTATGGAAAAGCATTCTACAGTTCGCCCGAAGGGGTTGGCAAGTTCGTTTTCATGGATTACAAAAAGAATAAAGGACGCAAAACAAAATAACATATGAATTTACCTTCCACCCTTGGTGAATTAAAATCAAGTCAGAATTATCAGCCCCGCAGCATAAAAACAGAATTGCGGGAGAATTTAATACATAATATTCAAAATGGGGTTTCTTCCTTTCCCGAAATTCAAGGGTTTGATGACACTGTCATACCCGATTTAGAACGAGCCATTTTATCCGGCCACAACATGTTACTTTTGGGCTTGAGAGGACAAGCAAAAACCCGAATTGCGCGCTTGTTGGTCAACCTCTTAGATGAGTATATGCCTGTGCTGGAAGATAGTGAACTCATGGATGACCCGATGCAACCGATGAGTTCGCAGGGGCATCGAATAGTCGAAGAACAAGGCGATGAAGCGAAAATAGAATGGATACACCGATCGGAGCGTTTTGTAGAAAAACTAGCGACCCCGGATGTAAGCATTGCCGATTTAATTGGGGATGTTGACCCCATCAAAGCAGCCAATCTTAAACTCCCTTATTCCGATGAGCGGGTGATTCATTTCGGTCTTGTCCCGAGAGCTCACAGGTCTATTTTTGTTTTGAATGAACTTCCCGATTTGCAGGCCCGCATTCAGGTCGCTTTATTCAACATCCTTCAGGAAGGCGATATCCAAATTCGAGGTTTCAAATTGCGAATGCCCCTCGATATTCAATTCATCTTCACTGCCAACCCGGAAGATTATACGAATCGAGGATCCATCGTAACTCCTCTTAAGGATCGAATAGAGAGTCAAATTTTGACTCACTACCCGAAAACATTGGATGTTGCAAAAGCGATTACCAGACAAGAATCTCGGATATCAGATGACCGCAAAAAACGCATTCAAGTTCCTGAACTATTAGAGGATTTTATTGAGTTAATGGCGTTTAAAGCCAGAGAGAGTGAATACGTGGATGAAAATAGCGGCGTTTCTGCAAGAATGTCTATCTCTGCCATGGAAAATCTAATTTCAACAGCTGAACGCCGAATGTTAAAAAATAGCGAGACTAAGACCATAGCGAGAATCACCGACTTCTGGGGAGTCATCCCGTCTATAACCGGCAAATTAGAACTTGTCTATGAGGGCGAGCAAAATGGACCTTACGAAGTAGCTTTATCGATTATCGAGGCCGCAATCCAGGAGCTCTTTCTCATGCATTTTAAAAATCCGGATCAAACATCCGAAAAGGAAGAATCGCCTTATGCTGATATTAAAGCCTTTTTCGAAAATGGAGGTAAGGTGAATCTAATTAATGATTCCGAAAACAAGACCTATAAAAAGGAATTGGAAAAAGTGAATGGCCTTTCGGCATTAGTAAAAGTAGCTAACTTCTCGAAAGAAGAAATGCTCACAGCTATGGAACTGGTGCTTCATGGGCTGAGTACATTTAATGTAATCGAACGGGAAATTATCGATGACGAGATCCAGTTTTCAGATCCCCTGTCCGGCATTTTTGGCGATGATTAAAAAAGTCCCAGTAAATATTTTTCCTCCACAACCACCATCCAGATTCATTGAGTTCGGATAGATAGTCCGTTTTTACTCCCTGGAAATAATTTCTTACCTTTAAAATTGGTTTCTTATACACAACCATAAGTATAAGACTGGAAATTATTGGTTTAATAGAGCTTTAGAAATTATGGATTGACAATGAGTGATAATACTGATTTTAAAATTTTCATAGTTGAAGATGATCCTTGGTATGGGAACCTGCTGGTACACCATCTGTCTCTGAACCCCGATTACGATGTCACTTTATTCACAACCGGAAAGGAAGTGCTTAAAGCCTTGTCAGAAGGACCGGATTTACTATGTATGGATTATGGATTACCGGATATTGAGGGCGAAAAACTCGTCAAGCATATTCTCAAGGTGGATTCAGAGATACCTATTATTGTGATTAGTGGTCAGGAAGACATTTCTGTGGCTGTTAGTCTATTAAAATCAGGAGCTAAGGATTATATCGTTAAAGATGATCATGCAAAAGATATTCTCTGGAAGTCTATTATTAATATCCGCGAAAATTTATCCTTAAAAAAGGAAGTGGAAAAGCTCCAGGACGAACTAAAAGTCAAATATGACTTCGAGGAAAACATTATTGGTCAAAGCCCGGCCATAAAAAAAACCTTCAAGCTCGTTCAGAAGGCCATTAAAACAAATATTAATGTTTCACTTGCTGGAGAAACCGGAACAGGGAAAGAAGTCTATGCGAAAGCCATTCATTTTAGCAGCAAACGAAGGAAAAAGCCTTTCGTAGCCGTTAATATGGGAGCTATATCTAAAGATTTAGCCGAAAGTGAACTGTTTGGCCATGAAAAAGGAGCTTTTACAGGTGCTTCAGGGACCAAAAAAGGTAAATTTGAAGAAGCGGATGGCGGGACTTTGTTTTTAGATGAAATCGCTGAAATGGATCTCGGCCTTCAAACCAAACTTCTTAGAGTGCTCCAGGAGCGAGAAGTAGTACGCGTGGGAGGAAACACACCCATTCCTATAGATATTCGACTGATTAGTGCCACCCACAAAAATCTGACGGAGGAAGTAAAAGAAGGCCATTTCCGGGAAGACTTGTATTTCCGCATCATCGGTCTCCCGATTGAATTGCCCCCACTGCGGGATCGCGATAATGACGTCCTCATTTTGGCAAAACACTTCATTGAAGAATTTGCCAAGGAAAATCTGGAACCCCCACCTACATTATCCTCAGAAGCCAAGAAAAAACTTAAAGAATATCCTTTCCCGGGTAATGTAAGAGAGCTAAAGGCCACGGTTGAATTAGCCTGTGTAATGTCTGAAAATCAAATGATCAAAGAAGAAGACCTTACCTTTTCTCAGATTTCAAGTAAACCTTTCTTCGGCATGAGCGATAAAACATTAAAAGAATATAACAACGAGATCATTTCTTACTTCCTGGATAAAAATGATGGGAATGTGCTCCAGACAGCCCGAAAACTGGATATTGGAAAATCAACCATATACAATTTGATCAATGACGGTGAGATTTCGACTAAAAAATAAATTCGAATTTTTGTCGTCCGTTTACTCTCACCTGCTAAGATTAACTTTCCATTTCTTATTCATTTGAAAATCTCCTCTTTTTGAGTTAGATTTGGTTATCAAATGAGTAAGAAAAGTTAACTGCTATGTCAGGTACGCCCCTATTTGACCTCGAGCCTTTACGCCAGTTGTCGGGTGGTGATGAATCTTTCGTCAAACATATGCTGGGAGTCTTTGATAAACTCGTTCAGGAAACCATTGAGAATTTTCAGTCTGCGCTGGAAGAAAAAGACTGGGAGAAAGCCTCCAAAGCTGCCCATAAAATAAAACCCAGTTTAGACCAATTGCGCATTGATTCACTTCGGAATACGGTAAGAGAAATCGAGGCATTTCCAAAAAAGGATGTCGCGGATTACGACATTTCAGCAAAAATAAATGAAATGATTCATACCCTTAATAAAGTTACAAGCCAGCTGAAAAGTTAAAAAAATCCTCAGGTATACTACAGAGAACTCCTGCATCATTATATATAAGTTAATCTCATCAAAACCGACGAGAAACGCTATCTTTGTCCCGGTTTAACTCCGCAACTATGAGCATATTGATCTTTCTTATCGTATACTATCTCCTTCTCTGTTTTTCATTAAGTCGACTTTTTCCCATACTCGGGATGGAGGCGAAGACGGCTTGGATTCCTGGCAAAAATTTTGGTGCCTGGTCTGAGGCCGTGGGTCGTTCTCCGAATTATGCCTGGTGGCTTCTCTTTCCCATTGTGAATCTATTCATTTACGCCAACCTGGCTATCGAAATGGTGCGCTCCTTTGGTCAATTTAAGTTTATACATTCCGTATTGGCTGTCATTGGAGCCCCGTTCTACTTCCTATGGATCGCAAAAAACAGATCAAATGCATTTAAAGGCCCATCCTACAAACTGGAAAAAGAATATCAAAACAAACTCAAAGAGGCTCTAGAGTCAGATAAAAAATACGAGTATCAAAAATTAGTCGCTCAGAATCCCTATAAAAAAAGCAGTGGCCGCGAATGGGCGGAATCACTCATTTTTGCCGTATTTGCTGCTGCCTTTATCCGCATGTTTCTGATCGAAGCATACACCATCCCAACCTCTTCCATGGAAGATTCACTCATGGTTGGGGATTACCTATTTGTGAGCAAAGTTCATTATGGCATGCGTACGCCGATGACCGTCTTACAGGTGCCTTTGCTGCACAACCGAATTCCTTTTTTTAATACAGAATCTTATCTCTCTTCTCCCTCCCTACCCTACTATAGGCTACCCGCTATCAATAAGGTGAAACGAAATGACCCCGTAGTCTTTAATTGGCCTGTGGGAGACTCCGTTTTCATTCTTCCAAGCCGAACATTTGATGTTGGCCAGGCTCGACGCTCTGGAAATTACCAGAATTACCTCAAACGCTACTCCCTGGTCACTCGCCCCATAGATAAAACAGATTTTTATATCAAACGATGCATTGCAGTTGGGGGAGACACTCTGGAAATTAAAAATCGTCAGGTATTTATTAATGGGAACGAGGCGCAAAACCCCGAAGAACTGGCCTACACTTATATCGTTCGGCTAAACGGCGAATTTGTCAATACCCGCAATTTCTCTGATTGGAAAATTTCAAAAGAGGACATCCAGCATATGGACCAAAAAGTAATGCAGATTGTCCTCACTCAGGCCCAAAAAGAACGCTTGGAAAGCCTGATGCCCAAGGCAGAATTTACCCCGCTGGATATGAGTCAATACCCATTCAATGACAACCACTTTTTCCCTCATTCCCCAGCGATCTCTGGCGAATGGGATTATGATAATTTTGGCCCTATTTATATCCCCCAGAAAGGCGCTACCATTGAATTGAACACAAAAAACCTCCCCTTTTATCAGCGTATTATTCAGGTTTATGAAGACCATGACCTCAGAGTAGATGGCGAAGAAATCTACATCGATGATCAACTGGTCGATAGTTACACCTTTCAATGGAATTACTACTGGATGATGGGTGACAACAGACACAATTCTGAAGATTCCCGCATATGGGGGTTCGTGCCTGAAACCCACATCGTCGGTCAGCCCCTATTTATCTTCTTCTCAACTGTCGAAGGCTCCATGGGCAATGGCATTCGCTGGGACCGTGTATTCAAATCAGCCAATGTTAAGCCAGAGGAATAATACCTAATCTATTTTTTGTGGGGCCGGCTGGCCCCGCCTTATACCGGCGGGTCCATCGGGCTATCCGTTCCTACGCCGCTTGGCGGAACGGGCAGGAGTAAAGAATCCTCCCAGCTGTGATTCCTCACCTTGTTTTACCTTTATTCCTCATTAAAAACCGACAAAAAATATCCGCGGGGCCTGCGGTGGCTTCCGTTCGGTCGCTTCGTCCTCGATATCGCCTGCGGCGATGATCGGGACCTCCTCGGCCCACTCCTGCAGCCGTCCGCCGGGCGCGCCATACCACTTCTATCCCTGCCGGAAAATTTGCTGATATTCGACCCCGATATTGGCAACCTTCCATATTAGCTGCCATTTTAACACAGTAATTCAAGCTTATCGATTCCTTATTTTTTGAAAAAATGAAGGTTATCTCAACTATTACCCAAGTACATCTCGTTATAGAATAAATACAAATGGAAAATGACCCTTAGGGACCAAATGAACGAAGAGGTAACACTCAAAAACCACCCGCCAAAGCGAATTATCTCTCTTGTACCTTCTCAAACGGAGCTTCTGGCCGACTTGGGCTTGGAAGATGAGGTGGTGGGTATTACAAAGTTTTGCGTACATCCGAAAGCCTGGTTCAGAAACAAACCACGCGTAGGAGGAACCAAAAAAGTGAAAATGAATGTCGTTCATGACCTACAGCCTGATCTTATCATTGGAAATAAAGAGGAAAACACCCGAGAGGATATTGAATACCTGAAAAAACACTACCCCGTTTGGATGTCAGATATCCTAAATTTTTCCGACTCGATAGAAATGATTAAGCAGTTGGGATTCATCACTCAAAAGGAGCCACAAGCAAAGAAATGGACTCAAAGCATAAATGACGCCCGCATCCAACTGCCCGACCTTCCACACCCCCCCTCTGTGGCTTACTTTATTTGGCGAAAACCGTGGATGGTTGTGGGCAAGCAGACTTACATTCACAACTTTATGGAAACTTGCGGATTCAAAAACGCATTTGCTGACTTTAGCCGTTACCCAGAGGTAGAATTGGAGAATCTAGGAAGGAGAAATATTGACTTGGTTTTCTTGTCCTCTGAACCCTTTCCGTTTAAAGATAAACACATCTCGGAACTCAATAATTATCTACCCAATGCGAAAATTCAGTTAATCAATGGCGAGATGTTTTCCTGGTATGGATCCCGTATGAAAATGGGCTTTGATTATGTTTCGAAACTGATAAAAAAAATATAAATGAAACATTCAGATAATTTCAGCTGCTTTATCCCTATTTACAATAAAGACCTTATTTTTGCTCGATACATCAACATTATGAAGTATTCAGTTTTAATAGTTCTCTTTTTCTCATTTTCCATGGCAATCGGACAATCCCAGGGGGATTTATCTCCGGCGGAGTCTTCACTAATCATCCAGCTAAAAAGTCAAAAAGCCTGGGATGATTTGCTGGCCAATACTCAGCTTCAAAAAGCCGGAGTCACCTGGAAGCCGATTGGCAAGAGCTTCTCCCTATACGAGTTATTTACTCATAAAGACACTGTCGAGGAGTGGAAACGCCGCCTTTCGAATGCCCAAGGAGTATTGCACGTCGAGCGCGTGGGGGAAGTCCAATTGAGAAATACAGAGCCCAATGATGAGCTGTATTCAGAGCAATGGGCCTTGCCATTGATGGGAGCCCCTTTAGCCTGGAATGAGTTAGATGGTGCGCGCACCGCCATGGGAGATGAAATTGTGGTTGCTGTCCTCGACAATGGTTTTTTAGTTGACCATCCCGATTTGGAAAATCAAGTTTGGACCAACCCGCATGAGATTCCGAACAACGGTATAGACGATGACAATAATGGTTTTGTAGATGATGTTCATGGCTGGGAGTTTTTAAACGATGGGCCAGACCATAATGCTGGATCACATGGAACACCTGTTGCGGGTATTATCGGCGCCTCAACAAACAACACGGAAGGAATTGCTGGCATGGCATACAATACTAAACTCATGCCCTTGACGGCCGCCGCGAATAGTATACCCACTCCAGAAATATATAAAGCACTTAATTACGCACTTGATCAACGCCAAAAATATAATAGTTCGCAAGGACAAGAGGGGAGCTTCGTAGTTGCCATAAACCTATCCCTGGGTATAGATTTTGTTTTTCCGGAAAACTACCCCATCTGGTGCAACCTACTCGATAGCTTGGGGAAAGCGGGGGTCATTCCCGTTGTAAGTACTACAAATTCACCATCACTTATTGATTCTGTAGGAGATGTGCCGGCGCTATGCGGAACAGACCTGCAGATTACAGTCACCAAGACCACGCGGCAGGATGAAAAGGATATTTTTGAGGGTGGTTATAGCTCAAACTTTGTTCATTTAGCTGCACCCGGGCAATTAATACAATCTACATCATCAAGCGGCACATATGGCTTGTTTGGGGGGACATCTGCATCAGCTCCATTTGTGAGCGGGGCCGTTGCCCTCTTGTATAGTTCGCCATGCGTTGAATTTGCAGAGCGAGCACTTAGTCGACCCTACGAAACGGCATTGCAGGTAAAGGCGCTTATACTCAACACCACAAAGCCTTTACCTAGTTTGGAGCCCATCACGATTACCGGAGGAAGGTTAGATATTTTTGAGGCCATGAAACAAGCAAATGTAAGTTTATGTCAAAGAGACAGTAATTCTATACTTCAATTCGGACCTTCAATAAGAATCAATAAAGTATATCCAAATCCAAACATGGGGTCTGTACAGGTAAGGTTTACCCCTATTACCCTTGATCCTGTCGAGGTCCGCTTATATGATATGGTAGGGCGCCTGGCATGGGAGGATCAACTATCCATTCAGGTGTTTGAAGCAGAAGACCTTGAGTTTAATCTGCCCCGTAGCTTAGCAAGCGGAACTTATATCCTGGAACTGAGCCAGGAAGGATCAAGAGACCGAACCAAAATCATTTACATTCCGTAGCAAGGCGAAAAAGAAGGGAGTTTTTATCAAAAGAATTGGTGTATCAAAGAAAATGTGATATCTTTGCCCTCGCAAAAGTTTAGAGAGGTGAAAACCCACTCGATTTTGGCTTCGTAGCTCAACTGGATAGAGCACCTGACTACGGATCAGGAGGTTGCAGGTTCGAATCCTGCCGAGGTCACTAAAGGGCAAAACTCGATACTTTTAATTATTTGCAAAGAGTACAGCAAAATTGGAAATTATGGCACGTGTATGTGATTTAACGGGAAAAAGACCGGTTAGCGGCAATAATGTTTCGTTTTCCAATGCGAAAACAAGACGTCGGTTCTTGCCTAACCTGAAAAAGAAAAGATTTTATATCCCGGAAACAGATCAGTGGGTTACCCTGAAAGTCTCCACCAAAGCATTAAAATCCATTAATAAATTGGGTATCTATGCTTACATGAAAAAATTGGAGAAAAAAGGAACTACACCCAAGATAAAATTGTAATAGTTTAAAGAAGTATTATGGCTAAGAAGAGTAAAGGAAATCGAATTCAGGTAATTCTGGAATGCACCGAAATGAAAGAAAGCGGTCTTCCGGGAACTTCGCGTTATGTAACGCAAAAAAATAGAAAAAATACTCCTGAACGTATCGAGTTGAAAAAATTCAACCCCATTCTAAAAAAATATACAGTTCATAAAGAAATCAAATAATCATGGCTAAGAAGGTATCGAAGAACGCAAGAGTAGCGCAACGAGCAGCGAACGCTGGTTCTGGAAAAGATCACGTTAAAGTTGTAGATAGTATCAAAAACCCTTTGACAGGGAAATACTCCTACAAAGAAGTGATCATTCATAAAGATAAAGTTAAGGAGTATTTCGCTAATAAATAATGGCCAACTCCATTTCCATAAGTTAAACAGGCTTTTCTCTGCAGAGAGAAGCCTGTTTTTTTATATTTCACTTTCTTAGAAATAAACTATGAGCTTTTTTTCGAAATTTTTCAATAAAGAAAAGAAAAAAGATCTCGATGAAGGTCTAGACAAAACCAAAAAATCTTTTTTCTCTAAAATATCTCGTGCAGTTGCAGGGAAAGCAACCGTGGATGAAGAGGTCCTCGACGAACTCGAAGAAATCCTGATCTCTTCTGATGTTGGTCTAGACACAACCATTCGTATCATTGACCGGATCGAAGCTCGTGTCGCACAGGATAAATACATGAATACGAACGAGCTCAATGCCATACTGAGAGATGAAATTGTTCAACTGCTGGCAGAAAATAATACCACGGGCATTGAAGACTTCAACTTACCCACAGATGCACCCAAACCGTATATAATTTTAGTTGTAGGCGTTAATGGCGTAGGTAAAACAACAACCATAGGAAAACTAGCTTATCAGTTCTCTCAGCAAGGTAAAAAAGTCATCATTGGCGCAGGTGATACCTTTCGCGCCGCAGCAGTTGACCAGCTCGAAATTTGGTCCGAACGAGTCGGATGTGAGTTTTTCAGCAAGGGAATGAACACAGACCCGTCCGCTGTAGCATACGAAACGGTTCAGGAAGCGGTACGAAAAGATTTGGATGTAGCTATTATTGATACCGCAGGGAGATTACACACCAAAACACATCTCATGCGTGAGCTATCTAAAATGAGAAAATCAGCTAATAAAAGCATGGAAGGAGCTCCTCATGAGGTTTTACTCGTTCTCGATGCGACTACAGGGCAAAATGCCATTGAGCAATGCAAAAAGTTTACCGAAGCTACAGAAGTAACTGCCCTAGCACTCACGAAATTAGATGGCACAGCAAAAGGCGGAGTGGCTATTGGAATTAGCGACCAATTTAAAATTCCCATTAAATACATTGGTGTCGGAGAAGAAATTGAAAAATTGCAGGTCTTCAATAAGAAAGCCTTCGTAGAACAACTCTTTGAACAAGAATCAATTAGTGATTCCTAATATGTTCAACTCCATTCCTTTCCAAAGAGAGCTGATTACAGCTATCCCTTTCAAAACAAACAATAGAATTTTTGCACCTTGGATTGGACTACTTACTAATCATCCAGCTTGAGAACCTGTAGAAAAGCTTTCTGAGGCACTTCTACTGACCCTACCTGACGCATCTTTTTCTTTCCTTCTTTTTGCTTCTCCAGGAGTTTACGCTTTCGAGAAATATCTCCTCCGTAACATTTTGCAGTGACGTCCTTACGCAATGCTGAAATCGTTTCCCGCGCAATTACCTTCGCTCCTACCGCAGCTTGAATAGCAATTTTGAATTGCTGACGAGGCAATAATTCCTTCAATTTTTTACAAATACGCCGCCCTAAATCTTCGGCTTTTGT
>Ga0102941_1000834_pt1 | contig 14635 bp, 13 predicted proteins | sample SalPonR2_C_D2_MG_FD_79281 | JGI IMG/M metagenome (GOLD analysis project Ga0102941, IMG submission 79281) | Salt pond soil microbial communities from South San Francisco under conditions of wetland restoration - Salt Pond MetaG R2_C_D2_MG | ecosystem: Environmental > Aquatic > Marine > Intertidal... | reverse complement strand
GAACTTTTCTATCTATTTCTGATACTTCTAACTTTAAATTTATTTTTTTAGCTTGGGTTTCAGCTTCTACAGTTTCATTCATTATCTGCTTTATTAAATTATTGATTTTTATAGTATCTCCTCGATTTATAGTATCGTAGTCTTCTTTGTTTTCAAATACTAGTGGTATTATTCCAAAATTTATTAAGTTTTTCTTATGTATTCTTGCAAAGGATTTGGCAACAACTGCCTGTACTCCTAAATACATAGGAGCTATAGCAGCATGTTCTCTGCTTGATCCTTGGCCGTAGTTTTCTCCTCCTACTATTACAGATTTTTCAGCTTTTTTAGCTCTATTTACAAAATCTTCATCAATTACTGAGTAAACATATTCCGATATTTTAGGAATATTTGATCTTAGAGGTAGTATTTTAGCTCCAGCAGGCATAATATCGTCGGTTGTTATGTTATCTTCAGTTTTCATAACTATTTCACATTCAAGCTTATCTTTTAAATCTTCTTTAATCGGCATATCTCCAATATTTGGACCTTTTACTACTTCAACTTCTTCATCTGACGGCTTTATAATCAAGCTATCGTCTAATATATAATCTTCTGTCTCTATTACGCCATTTAGTATATCTAAACCTTCTGCTGTATCAAAATAACCTTTAACAGCACTAGCTGCTGCTGTCTCAGGACTAACTAAATATATTCCAGCATCTTTAGTACCACTTCTACCTAGGAAGTTTCTATTTGAGGTTCTAAGTGATACTGCACCGGATTTAGGTGATTGACCGATACCTACACAAGGACCGCAAGCACTTTCTAATATTCTTGCTCCTGCAGATACTAAATCGTTGAGTATACCGTCTCTTATTATCATTTCAAAAACTTGTTTTGACCCGGGTGCTACACAAAGACTTACTTCTTTATGAACTTTTTTTCCTTTTAGTATTTTTGCTGCTCTAGCTATATCAACATAAGATGCATTTGTACAGCTTCCTATAAATACTTGATCAATTTTTTTATCTTTAAAATTTTCAACCTTATCTACTAAATCTGGCATATGTGGTTTAGCTAGGAGTGGTTGTAATTGGTCTAAGTTTATTTTAATTATCTGATCATACTGTGCATCTTGGTCTGCTTTTAACTCTACCCAATCTTCTTCTCTTCCTTGAGATTTCATATAATCTTTAGTAACTTCATCGCTAGGGAAAATGGATGTAGTAAGTCCCATTTCTGCTCCCATATTTGTCATTGTACCTCTTTCTGGTATTGAGAAATTCTTTATTCCTTCACCAGAATATTCCATAATTTTGTTTACTCCACCTTTTACTCCTACTTGGCTTAATAGATATAAAGATACATCCTTAGCAGATACACCTGGATTTAAAGTGCCTTCCAGCTGAACCTTTATAACTTCCGGTACAGTTAAACTGAATGACTCCCCTGCCATTGCTAAAGCAACATCTAATCCTCCAGCTCCAATAGCTATAGAGCCTAGAGCACCAGTAGTTGGTGTATGGCTATCTGCTCCAAGTAATGTTTTTCCTGGAATAGCAAATCTTTCTACATGGAGTTTATGACATATTCCATTTCCAGGTTTAGAACAATATATTCCGTATTTTTCAGCAACTGTTTGCAGAAATAAGTGATCATCGGCATTTTCAAAACCAGTCTGAAGAGTATTGTGATCTATATAACTTACCGATAACTCTGTTTTAACTTTTGGAATATCCAGTGCTTCAAAGGCTAAATATGCCATTGTACCTGTTGCATCTTGGGTAAGAGTTTGATCAATTTTTATGGAGATTTCTTCTCCTTTTTCCAATTTGCCCTCTACAAGATGCTCCGCTAGAATTTTTTCAACTATATTTTTGCTCATTATTTCCTCCTGATTTTTTATTGTTTTACCTGATATACTTTATCTATAATAGTACCATCTCTGTATTCAATTAGACCTACAACTTTATCTGTGTATTCTACTTTTTCTGGTTTTCCAGTGATTTTTTCAGCCATATCTTTAAGTTCATTGATATCCATTATTTTCACTTTGCTTTCTTTTAGTTTATCTATTATATCTATTCTATTTGGATTAACTGCAACTCCGTGATCTGTAACTAGTACATCTATTGTGCTGCCTGGAGTTATTATATTTAACACCTTTTCTTTGACAGTTGCTATTCTTCCTCTAACTAAAGGTGCTACTACTATACATACTTCTGAACCAGCTGCAGTATCACTATGTCCACCGGAAGCTCCTCTGAAAACTCCATCTGAGCCTGTTATTACATTTACATTAAATTTAGTATCTATTTCTAAAGCCGATAAAATTACTACATCTAATCTATTTACAGAATTTCCTGTGTTTGAGTAATCTGCATAGTATGATGCATCTATTTCAAAGTGATTTTTATTTTCTTTTAAAGAAGAAACTGCTGACAAATCAAAACTTTGAACATCCATAAGTTTTTTTATGAATCCTTCTTCATGAAGTTTAACTATGTGTCCGGTTATTCCACCAAGAGCAAAGTCCGCTACTACATTTTTCTTAATCATACTCTCTTTTAGATATTTTGTGACTGCTAAAGATGAACCTCCCGATCCAGTTTGAAAAGAAAAATTATTTTTCACTATATCTAAGGCTTCAATTATTTGAGCAGTTTTTTTAGCAATTAAAAGTTCTTTTGGGTTAGTTACAGATCTCGTAGCTCCAGACATTATTTTTTCTTTTATTCCTACATTTTCTATTTCTACTACATAATCTATATCGTAGGAAGGTATAGAATATGGAAGTGCTACTTCTTCTGTAAGATCATCTGTTAAAATTACAGCCTTATCTGCATATTTTGCATCTACCTGTGCATATCCTAAGGATCCACAAGGGGATTTTCCTTGGAATCCATTGGCATTTCCCTGTACATCACAGTGAGGCGCAGCTATGAAAGCTACATCTATTTTTTCATCTCCTGAGATGATTGCTCTGGCTCTACCACCATGGGATCTTATAATTACAGGTTCTTCAAGTATTCCTGAAGATATATCTTTCCCTAATTTTCCTCTTAAACCACTTGTGCATATTCTTCCAATAAGTCCTGATTTGATATATTGGCCAAAATGATCATGGGCTGAAGTTAAAGAACTTGGAAATATAGTTAAGTTTTTAATTCCTTTATTTTCAAGTATTTTCATAACCATATCCCCTACTAGATCTCCATTTCTAAAATGGTGATGAAAGGATATAGTCATAGAATCTTTAATTTCTAACTCATCAATAACTTTTTCTAAATCTTCTCTAACTTTATTTTTTCTTTTTATTTTTCCTTTATCTTTATAATCTATTTTATATTTATCCATTTCCAACTCCAATTAATTGATTTTTGATAGTTCTATAACTCTTCTTGCTCTTTCAACTATAGGTTTATCTATCATTTTTCCATTTAATGAGATAACTCCAGATCCTGATTCTTCTGCTCTTTTTATAGCATCAAGAACTTGAAGGGCATCTTCATATTCTTCAACTGTGGGTGTAAATACTTCGTGTACTATTTCTATCTGTCTTGGATTTATTATTGATTTACCGTCAAATCCTAAACTTTTTATATGTTCAACCTCTTTCCTAAAGCCTTCCATATTTTCTACATCTGAATAGACGGTATCTAAAGCAGCTATACCTGCACTTCTTGCAGCATTTAAAAGTTGGCATCTGGCAAATAGTAGTTCTGTACCTTCTGGAGTTCTTTTTGTTTTTATGTTAGTTACATAATCTTCTGCTCCTATAGCTATACCAATAAGTCTATTGCTTGATTTAGCTATAGACATTGCATTCATAACACCAGTAGCTGATTCTATAGCAGCCATCATTTTTGTCTTGCCTTTTTCTATTCCGTATTCTTCTTCAAGTTCCACTATTATTCTTTCTACTTCTTCTACATCTTCAGCAGTTTCTGTTTTGGGAAGTCTAATTACATTTGGTTGTGCTTTTACCATCATTTTTAAATCTTCTTGACCAAATTCTGTATCTAAACCATTTATTCTTACTACTGTTTCTATACCTCTGTAATCAACATTTTGAAGAGCCTCACTTACTAAAAATCTTGCAGAATCTTTTTCTTTTAGTGAAACTGAGTCTTCTAGGTCAAACATAATTGAATCAGGTTTATATATATATATATCTTTAATCATTGAAGGTTTACTGCCTGGTACGTAAAGCATAGTTCTTCTCAATTTACTCATCTGAACCTCCTTTTGATGATCTATATAAGGCGGTTTTAACTCTAGCTTTAATCACAAAATCCAGAGCACCTTTGTCATTTAAGTTTATGCAGGCTTTTTCTATTCCATTTTCATCAATTATTTTTTTTACTAATGCTATGATTTTTTTTCCAAATTGTTCTTTCACATCGCTTTTTAAATTAATTTCTAGATCTTTATCCCAAGGTATTATTTCTACCATAATATCACTTGATTCCATAGTACCGGATATAGCTCTATTTAATAACTTCATCTAGTCCTCCTTTGAAATATAATATTTATATGTAGCCTCAGGTACAAGTTCTTTGATTTGTGAAATGTTACCTTCTTCGGCTAGTTTTCTTACTAATGATGCGCTTATTGCTTTTTGTTTTTGTTCAAGTCTTTCTATCTCTACTACATCTATTTTGTATAAAGGTAATATCTCCTTCATTTTATTATTGTAATAGGTTGTAAGTTCACAGTAGGGCTCTTTTCCTACATATCTTTTTCTTATATTTAATTTTTTGGCTATATATTTACCAAAAAGCTTTAAATCAAGGTCGCAGTAGTTATTAATCCATTCATCTACATTTTTTGAAAAATATGTAGGGAAGGTTTGGGATGATATTATGTAATCTCCACCTTCTATAATCTTCACATTTTCAAGGTGTTTTGTGCCTTCTTTAGCTAGTTTAAGTCTTGTCTTAAAAGGTACTTTAGACTTATCTTCTGACACTATAAATATATATACTTGTTGGCTTTCCTTTGCTGCCTTTTCTATTAGAAACATATGACCTTTTGTTATAGGGTTTAAATTCATAACTATTGCTGAAGATTCTACATTTGCTAGCTTATTATCTGAAATATTTTCTAAATATTTATTAAATTTATTCTTATTATTTTCCATTAAGATAATATTTTTTGTTTCACATATAGTCTCAAATCCTAGGCTTTGAATAATGTCTTTGTTTTTTATTTTTGTTATTATAGATAAGTCGTAAATATTCTTTTCATATTGATATCTTATAATTTCACTTATAAGTGTATTCATTAGGCCTTTTGATCTGTAGTTTTTATCTACTCCAATACACTTTATCAAATTTTTTTCTGCTGATGCTGTGGCTACTATTTTCTTTCCATCTAAAATATTTATAGTGATATTTGTATTCTCGTCAAAATTTAGGTTTAATGTTCTTAAGAATTTAGAAGTTTTTTCTCTCCTTTTTTTGTTGTTACTCAATATATATTCTTTGGAAAAATTTTCAAACATAGATTGCCTCCTATTTGACTTTTAGTTTTTCTAAAACTATAATAATTATATTGCTAAGGAATGTTAGTTGAACTTTCACCTATACATTATAATCGTATATAGTTGAACTGTCAACTAATTTTAAGGAGGAGGTGTATCTTTGAATAAAAAAAGAAAAATTGTTCGAGAAATAGTTTCTATTTCCCGGTGTATTTCATTTATTCGAAACATTGAATTTAAAAAATATGATTTAACTAGGGGTCAGCATAGTTTTCTAACAAGAATTATGGAAAACCCTGGTATAAGCCAAGAAGAAGTTTCTTTCTTGCTCCGAGTGGATAAAACCACTTCTGCTAAAGCTATAAAAAAACTTGAAACCAAAGGTTATATTATGAGAAAGCGTTCAAGCGAAGATAAACGACAATGGTGCCTTTATCCAACTGATAAATTCAAAAAAATATATCCTGATCTTGTTGATAAAATTAATAAAACTGCTGAACTAGGAACTTCAAATTTTACCGAAGATGAAGTCGAAACTCTCCATAATTTAATTGCAAAGTTTAGAAAAAATGTAGATAAAGAGTGGGTAGACATCAAAAATGTTTTAAAATAAAGGCTCAAATACAAATGTTTAAGGTTAGGGTAATCATAACATTTGTATTGAGCCTATTTCTAATCTGTATTTATATTTATTGCCTTTTTAAATTTATAATTTATATATGTAGAAACTATGAATAAGTCTACAAATATAAACCAGTGATACCAAGCTAAATCATTGATAACAAATATAAATAGAATTAAATAAGTCCAGAAAAAAAATTGACCTGTAACACTCATTAGGTTCCAAGCATGAAGTCCTTTTAATCTTTCAGACTTTGCATATACAGTAGTGTAGTTTTTCCACAAATCAAATCCAAATACAAACAGAGATATCACTGTATATGCAATAAATACCACAAAGTCATAATCTAATAAAAAAGATAATACAAATGTAATCAATAATAATAAAATCCAAACAATCTTTATTTTTCTATTTAAAATCAAATAAATCAACCTACTTCTTTAATTTTATAATTCTAACTATTTTTTTCTGCAGCCTTTAATTTAAGCATTGCCATTACTCTAGGTCCTACTATTGATACTATAGTTGCTGCTATAAAAAATATTGTAATAGGATCTGATGCGAATATAGTAAAGTCTCCCTTTCCTATTAGCATAGCTTGTCTGAAGGATGTTTCAAACTTAACTCCTAAGATTAAAGCTAATACAAAAGTAGCAACAGGCATGTTTAATTTTTTAACAAAATATCCTATAATACCAAAGGCTGTAATTATTCCGAAATCTAACATTGAATAAGTTAGGGAATAAGTACCTATAAATCCTAATGTGATTACACAAGGCAAAAGAATTTTAGGTGGTGTTTTAAGGATTTTTATAAGTTGTGTTGCTAAAGGAAGATTTATAAACAGTAGTATTATATTAGCTATAAACATACTAGCTACAACCGCCCAAGCTACATCTCCTTGACTTGTAAAAAACATAGGTCCAGGTCTAACTCCTATCATCATAAGAGCTCCTATCATAACTGCTGTAGTTCCAGATCCAGGTATTCCTAAAGTAAGCATAGGTATTATTGCTCCAGTTGCAGCAGCATTATTAGCTGCTTCAGGAACTGCTAGTCCAACTATATTTCCTTTACCAAATGAATCAGGATCTTTATGTAATCTTTTTTCAGTAGAATAAGCAACCATTGTAGCAATTGTAGCTCCTGCTCCAGGTAATACCCCCACTAAAAAACCTACTGGCGTGGATCTAAGTATAGGAATAATACACTCTTTAAATTCATCTTTTGAAAAACTTACCTTACCCACTTCAATTTCAGATTCATGTCTTTCATTTTCTTTAAGATAAAGTAGATTATCAAAGTTAGTATATACTTCTCCTATTGCATAAAATCCTATTATCAATATTAGGAAATCTATACCTTGGTAAAGTTCTGATATTCCCATAGTAAATCTTGTAGTACCCGTTAAGTGATCAGCTCCAATTGTAGCTACCATTAAGCCTATGAAAGTTGCTAACATTCCTTTAAGCATATTTCCTCTTGATATTGTAGATGTTGCAACTAATGCAAAAAGCATAAGCATAGTGTATTGTTGGGGGCCAAATTGAATTGCTAAATTTGATATTGGTTGAGATAGTATAGCTAAAAATATTACTGCTATGATACCACCTATAATTGATGCAACTGCTGACATTGCAAGAGCTTCTCCTGCTTTTCCTTTTTGTGCCATTGGATATCCATCAAATGTAGCAGCTATTGCTCCACCATCTCCTGGTGTATTTAATAATATAGAAGCCCTCGAACCACCAAACATTGCTCCAAAATATATTGAAACCATTGTAGCTAATGCAGTAGTAGGGTTCATTCCAAAAGTTAAAGGTATCAAAATTGCTATACCGGTAGCTGGACCTATACCCGGTAGCATACCTATAATAGTTCCTAGAAATCCACCAAAGGTTATCCATATTAAATTACTAACAGTTAAAATTGCAGTGAATCCTCCGGCTAAATTCGTTAATATTTCATTCATGTCTAACTCCTTCTATTAAAATGGTAATATTCCTCTTGGTAGAGAAATTGTGAATATTTTTGCAAAGATGATATAACATATTACTGGGAATATAATTCCAATAATTAAATTAATAACTCTTTGACTTTTTCCTTTGTTTAATGTAAAAAGTATTGATGTAAGCATAAATATTGTGGATATTAAAAATCCAAGTTTATTAAATATCCATATATATATGATAAATATTCCTGTATATATACCCATGGTCTTTAGGACTTTTGGATCAAATTCTATCGTATCAGCTCTTTCACCTTGAATAAATCCACGTACTAGTATAATTATTGAAAACACAACCGCCCCTAAGGTTATTAAAATTGGGAAAACTGTAGTTCCTGCAAAGAATATCTCTGAAGGATTTCTTAAGTGTGTTATACCATATCCGTATATAGCTGATATTATAAGTCCGGTTATACCTATAATATTATTTTTTTTCATAAAATCTGTCCTTTCATTTTTTAAAAAGATATTAATGAAATAGGGATCGTTCAAATTGGACAATCCCTATTTTGAATTTATTCTGCCATTAATCCTGACTCTACTACAAGTGATTCATATAATTCTATTTCTTCTTCCCACATTGCTTTTGTATCAGCACTGTTTCTGTAGTAGTTTGTCCATTCGTTATTGTCTAAGATTTCTTTCCAATCATCTGTTGCTATTGCTGCTTCAATTAAGTCTTCCCACCATTGAATTTCTTCTTGAGTCATATCAGGAGATCCAAGTATTCCTCTCCAGTGTGGAAATACTATATCTATACCTTGTTCTTTAATTGTTGGTATGTTTGAGAATTTTCCTTCGTATCTTTCATCAGCTGTTATACCTAAACATTTAAGTTTTCCAGCTTCAACAAACTCAAGGCCTTCTAGAGCTCCAGTAAAGCAAGCATCATAGAATCCTCCCATAATTCCTGTAAGAAGTTCGCTAGTATCTGTTGCAACAATATTTTTATCAAATTCAGCTACATCTATACCATATGCTTTTGCAGCTGTTAGAGTAGATAAGTGGTCATCATTACCTTTTCCAGGAGCTACAGCAAATTGTACTGCACTTGGATCTTCTTTAACTGCATCAAATAATTCAGTTATTGAATTATAAGGTGAATCTACATCTACAAATACTCCTATCCATTCATTTGTTAGTGTTGCTATAGGTGTAACTTCATTAATTGTAGGTGCATCTTCCATACCTAACATATTGTTTAAGTAAATGTATGAAGAATCCATTGCAACTTTATGTGCATTCTTATCATCAATAAGTCCATTCCATGCTACTGATCCTTTTCCTCCAGGCAAGTTTGACACTACAACGTTTACATCTCCTGCTAAATCGTTATCTTTGATTACCTTTTGAAGAGCTCTTGCTGTTGAGTCCCATCCACCACCTGGACTGGCTGGCGCTATTATTTCTACAGTGCCTTCTGTAGGGAATGTTGCGTCTTCGTCAGAAGAACCACATCCAACTGTTAAAGATAATACCATTACTAATACTAAACCTAAAATAATTATTCTTTTCATTTTTTCCTCCGTGTATTTTATTTATTATATCTTACTTATCAGTGTAAACGTTATTCCTTAATATATTTTTAATGAAATCTTAAAATTTATTAAGATTTATGAAAAAGCATTCAATTTCTTCAAGAAATTGAATGCTTTTTTAAATAATTTTTTTTATGATATTATCTATCTTAACTAAATCGAAAGGCTTTTGAATATATTCTTCTATTATTTTTTTATCTTCTTTATCTAACTTCTTCCCTTCAATATATATTATCTTTACATCAGGGAATTTCCTTTTAGTCAGTCTGGCAATTTTTATACCACTTAACAAACTGTTATCATCGGTAACAATTAAGATAACCGGCTTTATTTTTTCATTTGAAATCATTGCAGTATAGGTTGATGGGTTTAAGTAGGTATTCACATTATAATTCATCAAAGATCTTTCTATGATTTCACTTTCATTTCTGGAAAAATTAACAATACATATTTTTGATTTTTTAGAATTTCCTTCATTTTTTGTTGATGCAGCTACTTTTTTCACTTCATTTATGTTTAACAAAGGAAGATATACGTAAACTTCAGTACCTTTATTTAATTCAGAATCAATATATATTTCTCCTTTATGCTTGTAAATTATATCTTTAGCTACTGAAAGTCCAAGCCCTGTTCCTTCTCCTTCAATCTTTGTTGTATAAAAAGGTAAGAATATACTATCAAAATCATCTTTATCAATTCCCGGACCATTATCACTTATTTTAATCTCTATACATGCGCTTTTCATTCTTGTTCCAGGCCGATTAACCTTTTGAACTTCCCTTAATTCCACCTTTAGTACTCCTTCTTTATCTATGGCTTGTATTCCGTTTACAGCAATATTTACAAATACTTGAACTAATTGAGATTTATTTCCATAAACATACAAAGGGTCTTTTTCTAATTTGCTTTCTATAATTATTTTGTCTTTAGCTGATGCCTTAATTACTTTTAAAGTTTTATCTAAAACCTTTCTTATATCAAGGTCTTTATAAGAATCGTAAGTTTTATCTTTTCTTCCTATCATAAGTACCTGCTGTATTAACTCTTTTGAGTGTACTGCAGATTCATTTATTACATCAATATCACTAATACTCATATTAACACTTTCGTCGTCATCTTTTTCTTCTTTTATTAATTCTGTAAGTCCAATGATGGGAGTGAGTAAATTATTGAGTTCGTGAACTATACCCATGGTCATATATCCCATAGTTCTATACTTAGTATTCCTTTCTAAAAGTGCCTCTCTGTTATGCAAATCTTCTAAGGCTAAATTGAATCTTTTCAATTGAACTGCCTGCTCTTCTAATCTTGTTTTATTGCTAACAAGGTAATAAAGAATACCCATCAAAATAGCTAGCGATGTTGTAATAAGACCTGCAAACAGTATTAACCTATTATTTATACTACTTATTGTATTATAAACATCATCATAATCCCAAGTCATTGAAATTATCCAATAATCATTTAGAAAATAAATTGGTGTGTATGCAGAAACAAGTTCTTTTGTAACTTTTCCATTTTCGCTATTATGTACAGAAGTATATATTCTTGCATTAGTTTTCCCTATAAGTTGGTCACTAAGAACACTTCTAAATTCACTTCCTTCTAATTCAACATAATTATCAATATTTTCTAACAAGCTATTTCTACCTATATAATTTTCTTTGCTGTGAAGAAGAATATTTCCATATTTATCCTTTAAGGTAGGTAGGGATTCAACTGGTATTTCATAAGGTGAAAGGATTTTATTATATATATCACTCAAACTAACTGTAATAACTATTAGATCCTGTTGACCGTTTTCAGGAAGACTTTTAACTCCAAAAGAAATAATATATTCATCTTCATTCACGAGGTATATATCTATTTTATTTGCATATTCCGCTGGAATAATTCTATTGCTCATAGAACTTTTTGCATCCCTTATTATCTTTTTATATGTATCATCGTTAATTAATGGTTCTGCTAGGTTATATGCATCATATTTAATATCATTGTAGTTTTCTATATAAGTTACAGACTTGACAGTTACCTGCTGTTTAAATGCAAAGTTTCTTATAGTTTCTTCTGCATTATCTCTATCGTGAGTTATTGCATAACTTAAAAATTCAAGGTCGTTTCTTATATCATAAAAATAATGACTCATTGCTTCAGAAACATAGTAAAGTTGATTTAATAAGCTTTGCTTTTCACTTTCTGATGTTATACTTCTACTTTCTGTAAAAGTATTTGTAAGCATAGAAAAAAACAGTACAATAATAATTGTACCAATTGAAATAATTGTTATTTTATTAATAAGAATTTTACTTAATCTTTTCTTTAATTTTTCTATTTCCATTTTTCTCCCTTAGTTAAACCTTTTCCTATATTTTATTATATGATATACTGTATGAATAAATCAACTGATTATTTTATTAATAGGTGGTAATATAATGTCAAATAAAAATATTCTCATCGTAGATGATGATAAAAACGTTAGAATAACGATAAGAAGAGTACTTGAAAAAGAGAATATGACCTGTACTGAAGCTTCTTCAGGACAAGAGGCTTTAAGTTTATTAGAATGCTCAAATTTTAATCTTGTGATTCTTGATATAAATATGGATGACATGGACGGTTTTGAAGTTCTTTCAACTATGCGCCGTTCAGGTATTAATACTCCTGTAATATTTCTAAGCGGAAGAAGTGAAGATTACGATATTATATTGGGTTTGGGATTAGGTGCTGATGATTATATAACTAAACCCTTTAAACCAAGAGTTTTTAGTGCCATGATTAAAGCCGCTCTCAGAAGAAATAAAAAAACTAATATAGATTCATACATAGAAAAAGGCCCTTTTAAATTTGATACAAAAAAAATGAAGATATACAAAGAAGGTAAGGAAATTCAATTGTCTTCAAAGGAGATTCTCCTTATGAAGTTTTTTATGGAAAATGAAGGTATAGTATTCACTAAAGATCAACTTTATAATTCTATTTGGAACGAAAATATAGTTGGTGATAATACAATAATGGTTTATATACATCATTTAAGAAACAAGATGGAAGAGGATCCAGCTAATCCTAAGTTTATTAAAACTGTTTGGGGATTAGGATATAAATTTCAATGCGAATAATCAAATTAACTTTATAGTTTTGATGATTGGTAATTAATAAACACTTAAATTATTTCAGTGATTTAAATATTATCACTTTAATAATTTTATTTTTTTGATATTATATATATCGTTTTACTGGAAAGGAATAAACATGAATAAAAAAGAAATATGCTTATATATAAATAATGCCGCTGTAAAATCTCTACTTTACGAAGTTAGTGTATCTCCCAAACCTGGATTGGTAGATAAATACAATAATGGTTCCCATAAGGATATGAATATGCTCACTTTTATAGATAGCTCTATTGCTTTAAATAGTTATTTTTACGACTGCTGCAAAATTTCTCTAGATAATAAAGACCTAGCTTATGATGAGCTTTTTAATCTTTTGAGAATAAGAGGCATAAAGGCTGATAAAGACATGTTGAATGCTACAGGAAATATAAATACCCACAAGGGTGCTGTTTTTTCTTTAGGATTGCTTGCTTCTGCTGCTGCACTAATTTACTCACAAAATAATAGTTTTGATTCTGAAGCTATTTTTTTTGAAGCCGGTGAAATATGCAGGCATTCTTTTTTAAAAGATTTCGAAAAAATAAATCCAGATACAAAAACTAATGGTGAAAAAGTATTTTTGAATTACGGTATAAAAGGAATACGTGGTGAAGCTGCTTTCGGATTTCCAACTATTAAGGATGATTCTCTACCTTTTCTAAAATCTCTTGAAAAAGAAAAAATAGATTTTAACGATAAATGTATAATGACTCTTTTAAAAATAATGTCTGTAGCCGATGATACTAATATAATAAGCAGAGGATCTTTAAAAGAGTTAGAATATGTAAAGAAAAAATCTAAAGACATATTAAAATTACCTTTAGATTCTCAAATTAAAGCAGTATTTGATTTTGATAAGGATTTAATAAATAAAAATCTTAGTCCTGGTGGTTCTGCTGATCTACTGGCAGCAACTTTGCTAATTTATTTTTTAGAAAAGAGTTAATTTTCTTTTCTTAAATATTCATCTATAAGTCTATCTATTTCTTCTTTTACTTTTTCTTTGCTATGTAAGTTGTTTATTCTACAGTTATATGTATCTCCTCCACAAATGATACATCTTCTTGGATTAAGTTTTATATCCCTTCTACTTACAGGAACACCTTCCTTATATATATCAACATCGAATATTCTACCTACTTCTTCATTTTTTTCTATTTTTACAGCTTTTTTCTTTAAATTTTCAGCTTTTCCTTCCAGTGAGCATAAAATACTAGGACCATCGTATCCCTTTAATTCTATGATTTCTATAATCTCTGTTTCAAATTCTTCTTTTATCAATTTTTTTAAGAATTCAAATATTTTTTCGATTCTATTTGAATTTTTATTGTCTCCAGGATAATTTATTTTAGCTGTTAGAACAGGGTTTTTGTGCTTTTTTGAAAGTTCTAAAATTATTTTGTATCGATTTTCTCTGTCATTTAAAATTTTATAGATATCCATATTTCCCTCAATTGTTATTTTTTACAATAGCTAAAACCTTTTCATTTTATTAAATACTGTCATTTACACTTTGTAAAGACCAATACAAGATTTTACTAAGCTTTGATCCTAATTGCATTTCAGCGTATTATATAATAATTTCAAATTTTTTTAAAGCCAAAACCATTTCTTTTTTAAATAAAAAAGATTGAGAAATATAAATACTATACAAAGTTAAGATATTTATATTTCTTTAGGTAAGTGTACAGGATATCCGTTTACTCCGTGGGCTGCTTCATGCAATGCTTCTCCTACTGTAGGATGAGCATGAATAGTGGTTAATATTTCATCTATGGTGGCTTCTAGTCTCAAGGCTAATGCTCCTTCTACTATAAGTTCTGTTGCTTTAGGCCCTGCCATATGCAT
>Ga0102941_1000832_pt1 | contig 14645 bp, 12 predicted proteins | sample SalPonR2_C_D2_MG_FD_79281 | JGI IMG/M metagenome (GOLD analysis project Ga0102941, IMG submission 79281) | Salt pond soil microbial communities from South San Francisco under conditions of wetland restoration - Salt Pond MetaG R2_C_D2_MG | ecosystem: Environmental > Aquatic > Marine > Intertidal... | reverse complement strand
TCATCGCTGCTGTTAGTGTAGTCTTACCATGGTCTACATGTCCTATCGTGCCTATATTTAAATGTGGTTTGGTCCTCTCAAACTTTTCCTTTGCCATGATTTCCCTCTATTTTTCCAAAAACTCCGGGATATAACCCCTTGTTTTCTCAATTATTTCCTTTTGTATTTTCTCTTTACAATGATCATATTTATCAAACTGCATTGTAAAATTTGCTCGACCCTGAGTTAATGATCTTAAATCAGTAGCATATCCAAACATCTCTCTCAAAGGTACCGCAGCATCTATAACATTTGATTTATCTCTTTTTGAAATTTGTTTGACCTCGGCTCTTCTTCTATTCAGATCATCAACAACTTTACCCATATAATCTTCTGGAGTGACTACTTCAAGATCCATCTTTGGTTCCAGTATAGCAGGTTGTGCCTGTTCTAATGCTTTGCCAGTGGCTTTATAGGCAGCCTGTTCAAATGCAACATCCGTGCTTTTTTCATCATCATATTTTCCATTAAGAATATTAACTTGAACCATCCTTGTTTCATAACCTGCCAAAACCCCAGTTTTTAATCTATTTGAGATAGATTTTCTAATCGGCTCTACAAATTCACTTGGTATTTCCTCAGGGGAGGTTTTATTAACAATATCATTTTCTTCTAAATTTTCTTTGGGTATAACCTCAACTTCAATCAAAGCGTAATTTTCTTTTCCGGCAATTTCCTTATTGAATTCATATATTGCCTGGGCTGGCTCCACTATAGTTTCAGAATATGTTACCTGAGGTTTGCCAATTCTAGCGTCTATATTGAAATCTTCAACCAATCTTTTAGTAATTATTTCTATATGCAACTCACCCATACCAGCTACAATTAATTGTCCCGTATTTTCATCTTCGTAGTATTTAAAAGTTGGATCTTCATATTCGAGTGATTCCAGAGCACCTAGTAACTTCTCCTCTTCAGCCTGAGTTTTTGGTTCAATTGAAACCTTTATAACAGGTTCTGGAAAGTCTAATGATTCTAGAATTATCGGGTTCTTCTTATCACAAAGAGTATGTCCTGTAAAAGTGTTTTTTAGCCCTACTATAGCACCAATTTCGCCCGCTTCAATTGTATCTATATCTGTTCTATTATTAGCATGCATTAACATAATTCTATTAATTCGCTCAGTTTTTTCCGTTACCGGATTATAGACTTGATCCCCTTTGGATAATTTACCAGAATATATTCTGACATAACTCAATCTATCAACATGCTGGTCTGACATTACCTTAAAAACCAAACCCGAGAGGTCTTCTTCATTATCAGGATGTCTTTTAACTATCTCACCAGTTTCTTTATGTTCAGCTTTCACAGCAGGCATATCTTGTGGTGAGGGCAAATAATCAACAATTGCATCCAAAAGTTTTTGTACACCTTTATTTCTCAAAGCCGCACCACACATCAGTGGTACTTCGTGGTTATCTATTGTTGCTTTCCGTATAGTATTTATGATTGTTTCTTGACTAATTTCCTCTTCATTCAAATAGGCTTGCAATATCTCATCATTATAATCTGCAAGTCTTTCAATCAGAGACTCTCTATATTGTTGGGCTTGCTCTTTCAACCCCTCTGGGATCTCTTTTTTATAATAATCTTCTCCTAGAGATTCTTCATCATAATATACGCTCTTCATTTCAACTAAATCAAGAATACCTTCAAAATCTTCTTCTTTTCCAATGGGCAAAGTTAGTACAAGCGGTGAGGTATCTAACCGCTCTTCCATCATATCCATAACACGGTAATAATCTGCCCCAGTTCTATCCATTTTATTCACGAACGCAATTCTAGGGACATTATATTCATCAGCCTGTTTCCAGACAGTTTCACTTTGTGGTTCAACTCCGCCAACAGCACAAAATATTGCAATCGCTCCATCTAGCACTCTTAACGATCTTTGAACCTCTGCAGTAAAATCTACATGACCCGGAGTATCTATAATATTAATTCGTTTGTTTTGCCAGTAACAGGTTGTTGCAGCAGAAGTGACAGTAATACCCCGTTCTTTTTCTTGTTTCATCCAATCCATGGAAGCATTTCCATCATGGACCTCCCCCATTTTATGGATCTTGCCGGTATAATAGAGCATTCTTTCTGTAGTAGTGGTTTTTCCTGCATCGATATGAGCCATTATACCGATATTACGGATATTTGCTATGTCTTTTTGTAAAGTCACTTCTAGTCTTACTTATTACCTTGGTTTTATTTATGTTTTATGCAAAATGGGCAAAAGCCTTATTTGCTTCAGCCATTTGATGCATTTCTTGTTTCTTCCTTACAATTGGTCCTTTATTATTACTTGTTTGGGTAAAAATATCTGCCAGAGTTTCCTTTGTTGGACGGCCTTTTTCTTCACGAGCTGCTTCAACCATCCATTTTGCAGCAATAGAAAACCTTCTTTCATCATCTACTTGCACCGGAACCTGATAAGTTGCCCCACCTACTCTTTTAGATCTAATTTCAACAGAGGGCGAAGCATTATCAATTGCTTTATCAAATATCTTTTTACCACTCTTACCAATTCTATCTTCTGCTATATCAAGAGCCCCATACAGTATTTGCTGGGCTAATGTTTTCCTTCCACCTTGCATTAAATAATTAATAAACTTTGCTATCCGTTTACTATTATATTTCCAATCTGGCTTTAAAAAGTCTTTGACGTATCTTTTTCTACCCATTATTCAAATCCTCCACTTATTAAGACGGTTTCTTTGTTCCATACCTGGAACGACTTGTTTTCCTGTCCTCAACACCTGCGGTATCTAATGTGCCTCTTACAATATGATATCTGACACCAGGTAGATCTTTTACACGACCACCTTCAACCAAAACTATTGAGTGTTCCTGCAAATTATGTCCTTCACCTGGTATATATGCATTGACTTCCTTTCCATTTGACAGTCTGACTCTAGCAATCTTTCTAAGCGCAGAATTCGGTTTTTTAGGTGTTGTTGTATATACTCTAGTACAGACTCCTCTTTTCTGAGGGCATCCTTCTAGAGCTCTGGATTTCTTTTTCTTTTTTTTGGACTCACGTCCTTTTCGAACTAACTGATTTATTGTAGGCATATGTTCTCTCCCTTTTCTAAAAAGCGGACAGAATTTATTAATTATCGAAGTTCATTTCAACCAATTTTCATTTATTTTTTGATTTCTTCCAGTTCTTTATCTCTTTCTTCTTTTTTCTGTTGTATTTTCTTCCATTCTTCTGTTTCTTCTTCAGGTTCCTTTACAACTAAGTCTTCATATTTTCTTTGTCCAGTTCCTGCCGGTATTAACTGACCAATAATTACATTCTCTTTCAAACCAACTAAATCATCTTCTTTTGCTTCAGTTGATGCATCAGTTAGTACTCTAGTAGTTTCCTGAAATGATGCTGCTGACAAGAATGAATCAGTATTCAAAGATGCTTTTGTAATTCCCATTAATCTTTCATTAAATCTAGCGGGTCTTGCTCTTCTTGCTCTGGCTGGTTCTTTATCCTCATCTTTCAACATTCTATTATATCTGGTAAACTCGCTTCTATCAACCAGGTCATCTTCACTCCAGTCTGAATCACCAGGATCAACTACAACTACCTTTTTCTGAATATCTTGATTTATTCGTGCTAATTTATATCTATTGACATTATCTTTTTCAAGAAATTTAGTATCACCAGGGTTCTTGATTTTAACTTTTTTCATCATCTGTCTGATTACTACTTCCATATGTTTATCATTTATTCTAACACCCTGCATACGATAAACTTCCTGAATTTCATTCAAGAGATAATGTTGGACTGCACGCGGATCTTTTACTTGTAAAATATCTGATGGAGATACCGGTCCTTCACAGAGTTTATCTCCTGCAGTGACTTCTTCTCCTTCATGAACTAATACATATCTACCATAAGGCATTTTATATTTCTTCTTTTGACCTTCTTCCCCTTCAATAATAAGTCTTCTACGGCCACGTTTTGTTTCACCAAATTTTACAGTACCATCAATTTCAGTAATCACAGCAGGTTTTTTTGGATCTCTGGCTTCAAATAGTTCTTCTGCTCTAGGTAATCCACCCGTAATATCAGAAGTCTGACCACTCTTCTTTGGCTTCTTAGCAATTACATCACCTTTCTTTACTTCTTCTCCGTCGTCAACTTCTATCATAGCCCCTACTGGTAGTAATTCACCTTTATGTACGACTTGCTCCCCGTCTTCTTCATCAACAATATTAATTTTCGGAGCTATTTTTCTCTTTTTGGCTTCAATTACCTTTTTAGACTTATGACCAGATTCATCTGCTTCTATACTATAGGTTATATCCTCTATCATATTCTCATATCTTACCGTACCTGAATATCTAGTCAAAATAGGATCTGAATATACATCCCATGTGAAGAGTACATCACCATTTTCAACAACATCCCCTTCGTCAACAAATATATGTGAACCATAAGGAATATCGTAGGTTGAGGTAACTCTATTATTATCATCAATTAGTTTCATTTCTGCATTTCTGGATAATACAACTTTGTAATCTACATCTTCTCTTTCCACTTCTTTGTAACCTTCAGAAAATCTTACTTTACCTTTTGACTGTGCTTTTCTTTCTGATTCTTCAACTACTCTGGCAGCAGTACCACCTGTGTGAAATGTTCTTAGTGTCAACTGCGTACCAGGTTCTCCAATAGCCTGTGCTGCTGTAATTCCTACTGCCTCTCCAATATTAACCATCTTCCCGGTTGTCATATCTTCACCATAACATTTCGCACAAACACCTTGTGTAGTCTCACAAGTTAATACCGATCTAATCCTTACTCTTTCTATGCCCAGCCTTTCAATCTGGTCTGCTTTTTCTTCAGTTATTAAATCACCTGAGCTTAATATAATTTCATCTTCTTTTTCAGGATGGTAAACATCCTGTTGTGCTGTTCTTCCTTCAATTCTATCTGAAAGACTTTCCACGACCTGTTCATCTTCTTTTATGGCCTCTATCTCAATTCCATTAATTGTACCACAATCCCATTCATTAACCACGACGTCCTGGGAAACATCAACTAATCTTCTTGTTAAATAACCAGCATCAGCAGTCTTCAATGCTGTATCAGCCAATCCTTTTCGTGCTCCATGAGTAGAGATAAAGTATTCTAGTACACTTAGACCTTCTTTAAAATTTGAAGTAATAGGCGTTTCAATAATTTCTCCAACTGAACCACTCATTGATTTCTGGGGCTTAGCCATCAATCCTCTCATAGCTGCCAGTTGTTTAATCTGGTCCTGACTACCTCGAGCACCTGAATCAACCATCATATTAAGAGGGTTAAAACCTTGATTAACTTTTTTGAAATTTTCAGCCATCACCCGGGATAATTTATTGGTGGTATGTGTCCATTCATCAATAATCTTATTATATCTTTCACCACCAGTAATTGTACCTTCTTTATTTTTACGTTTAATATCATTCACTCTATCAAAGGCTTTATCAAGTATTTCTTGTTTTTCTTCAGGGATAATCACATCTGCCATTGAAAGTGTAATTCCAGAATGTTCAGCAAAGCCAAAACCTTTGGATTTCAATTTTTCTAATACTTCAACTGTGACACTATTGCCTTTTTCTTGATAAACACGTCCCACTATATCTTCTATATCACTTTTTACAATAAGTTGATTAATAAATTCAAAATCATCGGGAAGGAGTGAATTAAATATAACCCTTCCAACTGTTGTTTCTAATATCTCACCTTTATGATATAAATTTATTTGGGCATGTAATTCAACTTTATCTACTTCATATGCTTTCTTGACTTCCTCAATAGAAGCAAAACTCTTACCTTCCCCCAACACATCATCTTTTTTACGTGTTAAATAATATAATCCTAGCACCATATCCTGTGTGGGTAAGGCAACCGGATTACCATGGGCTGGATGAAGTATATTATTACTTGCCAATAATAGGGTTTCTGATTCTACAATAGCCTGCCTTGAAATAGGTACATGAACTGCCATTTGGTCACCATCAAAGTCAGCATTAAAAGCCGGGCAAACCAGAGGATGTACTTTAATTGCATTTCCATCTACAAGAACAGGTTCAAAAGCCTGAATACCTAATCTATGCAAAGTTGGTGCTCTATTTAATAGGACAGGATGATCTTTGACTACGTAATCCAGCAATCTATATACTTCTTTATCCCGCCTCTCCACCATACTCTTGGCTTCATTTGAAGTATCAGCAATACCTCGTCTAACTAACTGGTGTATAATATGAGGTTTAAATAATTCAATAGCCATTCTTTTCGGTAATCCACATTGATGTAATTCAAGTTCAGGACCAACAACAATAACAGAACGTCCACTATAGTCTACACGTTTACCCAGTAAATTTTCTCTAAACCTTCCATCTTTACCTTTTACCATATCACTAAGACTTTTTAAAGGTCGACGTGTACCGCTTCTCACTTCAGTTCTTCTCTTACTATTATCAATCAGTGAATCGACTGCTTCCTGTAACATTCTCTTTTCATTACGGAGAATCACATCAGGAGCATTTATATCCATCAATTCTTTTAACCGATTATTTCTGATTATTACCCGTCTATATAGATCATTCAGATCACTTGCTGCAAATCTACCACCTTCTAATGGAACAAGAGGACGTAAATCGGGAGGAATAACAGGTAATATGGTTATGACCATCCACTCTGGTTTATTCTCCGGTTTTCCTTCTTCCGGTAAAAATGCTCTAACAACATTTAAACGCTTCAGATAATTTCTTTTACGTGTTTTAGCAGTGGTTTTTGCCAACTTTTCTTTTAGTTCTTTGTACAGCTTTTCGATATCCATATTTTTTAGCAATTCTAGAATTGCTTCACCACCAGTTTTGGCAACAAAATAATCTTTTTCTTCCTTTTCTTCACTTTCTTCTTCAAATAATTCACTACTACTAGAAGGTTTTCCATATTTCTCCTGTGCTTCCAAATACTCTTCTTCAGTTATGACATCTTTATAACTGTAATCAGTTTGCCCTGGATTAAGCACAACATATTTTTCATAGTATATAATTTCTTCTAAAGGTTTAGTCTTTATTCCTAATAAATAGTATAATTTACTTGGAATAGATTTGAGAAACCAGATGTGAACACATGGTACAGCTAAAGTAATGTGGCCTGTTCTTTCTCTTCTGACTTTTTTTCTTGTGACTTCGACTCCACATCTATCACAGATAATTCCTTTATATCTAATCCGTTTATATTTTCCACAGTGACATTCATAATCTTTAACAGGACCAAATATTTTTTCGCAAAAAAGTCCTTCTTTCTCCGGTTTATAAGAACGATAATTTATTGTTTCTGGTTTTTTGACTTCACCTCTTGAACGGCGTAATATAGTTTCAGGAGAAGATAGATGAGCAAATATCTTATCTATCTCTCCATCTCTTTCTACTTTATTTCTTTTAGACCCATACATAAATGATTTTTCCTCCAAAACTTAGAGTTTATTTAATATCAAGTTCGATACAGAGCCCCTGTAATTCTCTCACGAGCACATTGAAGGATTCTGGTACTCCGAAGCTTTCAATATTCTCACCTTTCACAATTTTATTATAAGCTCTTGAACGTCCTTCTACATCGTCAGATTTAATAGTCAACATTTCCTGAAGTGTATAGGCAGCACCATATGCTTCTAGAGCCCAGACTTCCATTTCTCCAAGACGCTGACCACCAAATTGAGCTTTACCTCCTAGAGGTTGTTGTGTTACTAAAGAATAGGGCCCGGTTGAGCGTGCATGCATTTTTTCATCTACTAAGTGGTGCAGTTTCAGCATATATGTGTAACCAACTAGAATATCATCATCATAAGCTTCACCTGTTTTACCATCATAAAGAGTAGTCTTGCAATCTTCCGCTAGTCCAGCATCATTTAATTCTTCTTTTACTTCATCATAAGTTGCACCATTAAAAACAGGAGTCTCATAATGAGTCCCTTTTTCATATCCGGCCATACCTAGCATTGCTTCATAGAGCTGACCTAGATTCATTCGAGAAGGAACACTAAGTGGGTCTAAGATAATGTCTATTGGAGTACCATCGTCTGTAAAAGGCATATCTTCTTCTGGTACAATAATGGAAATAACACCTTTATTACCGTGTCGACCAGCCAGCTTATCACCAACTTTTATTTTCTTCTTATCAGCAATATAAGCCTTGGCTAATTGTAATACACCGGGTTGGAGATCATCACCAACTTTAATTTTGTATATTTTCCTTTCTGCTTCTTCATCTATTTGTTGTGATAAATTGAAATAATTATCGAATAAATTATGCACTTTTTCATTAGTCTCTTCATCTTCAGTCCAATCAGATTCAAGACTCAGGGAATCAAAATTCAGATCTCTTAATCTTTCCTCAGTAAGTTCAGTACCCGCTCTCACTACAGTTTTGGTCCGACCTAAATTCTTAATTGACTTGGCGGTTTTACCTTTTAATAGCCTAATCAATATTTCATTCCGTCGATCAGTCAGATTTTGGTGCCTTTCCGCACTTTTTCTTCTTATCTGTTCTATTTTTTTCTTATCTTTCTTCTTTGTTTTTCTAGTTTTTCTCTGGAATAATTTAGTCCGGATGGCAGTTCCTTCTACTCCAACTTCGCCTCTTTTGGATGCATTTTTAACATTACTGGCTTTTTCACCAAAAATTGCCCTTAATAATTTTTCTTCCGGTGTTGGATCTGTTTTTCCTTTAGGAGTAACCTTTCCAATTATAATGTCATTATCAGATACTTTAGCACCTTCTCTAACTATTCCATTTTTATCAAGATGTTTGGTAGATTCTTCACTTACATTAGGAATTTCTCTGGTTAATTCTTCACGGCCTCTTTTAGTATCTCTGACTTCCAGTTCAAATTCTTTAATATGTACTGAAGTAAGTACATCTTCCTTTACCAATCTTTCACTAATAATGATCGCATCTTCAAAATTATAGCCACCCCAGGACATATAAGCTACTAACATATTCTTTCCTAAGGATAATTCTCCCTGATCAGTAGCACAACCATCTGCAATTATTTCTCCTTCATCAACTTTATCTCCTTCATCAACCAAGGGTCGTTGATTGACAGTTGAGTCCTGATTTGTTCTAGCATATTTTTCTAATTGTATTGTTTCTCTACCTTCATTTTCATCTAGTTCTATTTCTTCACGTTCAGTAGATTTAATTGTCAAATGACTGGCATCAACTTCCTCAATCACTCCGTTCTTTGGGGAGGTAACAGCAGCCTGAGAATCTTTGGCAATTGTACTTTCAATTCCGGTTGCTACAATCGGTCGTTCAGGGAATAGTAAGGGAGTAGCCTGTCTCTGCATATTAGATCCCATCAAGGCTCTATTCGCATCATCATGTTCAAGAAATGGAATCAAGGCACTCGCTGCAGATACCAGTTGTTTAGGTGAAACATCCATATAAGTTATTTCTTCTTGCTCAACAATAGGGACCTCACCTTTTATTCTAGCTCTGAGTTGATCTTCAACTATATGACCTTCTTCATCTGTTTCCACATTTGCCTGAGCTACAGTTTCTCTATCTTCATCATCTGCAGACAGATAATGGACTTCATCAGTAACCTTTGAGTCACCATCATCATTTACAACTTTCCTATAAGGGGTTTCTATAAATCCTAATTCATTCACTTCAGCATAACAAGCGAGGGAGGTTATTAAACCAATATTAGGTCCCTCAGGAGTTTCAATAGGACAAATGCGGCCATAATGGGTATAGTGAACATCCCTTACTTCAAATCCGGCTCTTTCTCTTGTTAATCCACCTGGACCTAAAGCAGATGTTCTCCTTTTATGAGTTGTTTCTGCTAATGGGTTAGTTTGCTCAAGATATTGAGATAATTGCCCAGTTCCAAAGAATGTATTTAATACTGAAGTAATTATTCTTGAATTTACTAGATTTTGGGGAGTTAAATTCTCTGATTCTCTTAGATTCATTCTCTCTTTAATTGTCCGCGACATTCTTTTTAGAGCAATGTTAAACTGATTTTCCATCTGTTCACAAATAGTTCTTACTCTTCTATTTCCCAGATGGTCAATATCGTCGGGACCAAGTTCTCCAGTTTTCATCATTATAATATGTTTAACAATCTCAATGAAGTCATCTTTTGTTAAAACACTATCCTCAACTGGAACATCAAGATTAAATTTCTCATTCATTCTATAACGGCCAACTCGTCCAAGATCATATTTCTTAGGGCTAAAGAACATTCTATTAACATATTTTTCAGCAGTTTCCATATTGGGCGGTTCACCAGTTCTTAAATTTTTATACAGAAAGTATAAAGCAGACTCTTTATCAAAAGTGGCAGAATCTTTTCTGAATGTATGTATAAAAACTTGTTTTTCTATGTCATCATCTATAGTAAAAACTAGTACTGATTCGATGCCATGTTCTTCACATATTTCCAGAATTTCATCATCAACTTCTTTTAAATCCTTTAAATCGTAGACAACTTCCCCTGTTTCAGGATCAACTAGACTATCAGCAAGTACCCTTCCTTTGACTTCTTCCGGATTCTCTTCAATATTAACTCTTTCTCCTGCATCAAGTAGAGTTAAAATATCTTCGTTGGTTTCATATCCAAAAGCTCTGAGTAAAATGGTTGCTGGAAATTTGTGTCGTCTATCTATAACTGTATAAATTATATCTCTATGATCAACAATAAAATCAACCCAGGATCCTCTTTTAGGGATTATTCTAGCTGTATAAACTGTATTACCACTTGAATGGGTTCCCTCATCAAAAAACACTCCTGGTGATCTTTGTATTTGACTTACAATAATTCTTTCTGCACCATTAAAAACAAAAGTACCCTTATCAGTCATGTTTGGTATATTACCAAAAAACACGTCCTGTTCAATACCAGTAGAATATTCTCCTTCATCAGCATCCTCTTCTCTTACGTGCAGGACAAGGCGTACTTTTAATGGGACTTCATAACTAACTCCCCGATCAATACATTCCTGAACATTGTATTTTGACTCACCAATGGTATAATATTTATATTCCAACATATAATTACCATGTGCACCTTCAATAGGAAATATATTATTAAAGGAAGCATGTAAACCTATATTTTCTCTTTCTTCTGGGGGTACATTTTTCTGCAAGAATTCTTGAAAGGAGCCCTTTTGTATATCCAGAAGATGTGGCATCTCCTGAATAGAAGAAACTTTTCTAAAACTCTGTCTTTTAGTCTCTTCTTTTGTTTGTATAGCCAATAGACTTCTCCTTTTATTTTGATATAAATTAAAAATAGTTATTCAGCCCCCCTTAATTCCTTAAGGGGGCCTGAAATTTTTTTAGCGATTGTGAGATAGGCAGTTTATTCTAATTCTACAGTAGCTCCTACATCTTCTAATGTATCTTTTAATTCTTCTGCATCTTCTTTTGATAGTCCTTCTTTAACTGTATTTGGTGCTTCATCTACAAGTGACTTTGCCTCTTTCAAGCCCAGATTAGTGACTCCTCGGACTTCTTTAATCACCTTAATCTTATTTGAGCCTGCTTCTTTTATGACAACATCAAAAGCAGTCTGTTCTTCCTCTTCTTCCTCTTCGGCAGCCTCACCTGCTCCACCGGCAACTGCTACTGGAGCTGATGCTTCTACACCAAATTTCTCTTCTATATCCGAAATCAGTTCAGATATTTCAAGCATATTTGCATCTTCAAGATATTCCATTACGTCGGCTCTTTTTATTTCCGCCATATTTTATCCTCCTATTTAATAAGTATATTATTCTTTGTCTTCTTTTAAACTTTTCAATGTATTCACCAGATTGTTCATTGGTGAATTTAGTGTCTGTAGCAATTTTCTCATCGGCGATTTTAATACATTTGCAAATTGTGTTATTAATTCTTTTCGAGTTGGTAGTTCTTTTATCTCGTCAATTTTCTCGGTTGGATAGAATTGATCTTCAAATATACAACCTGTGATCTCGAAATAATCTAATCCATTGTCTTCAGAAAATTTTGTTATCAATTTAGCAGGAATAACAGGATCTTCATAAGTGAACGCTATAGCCATTTGACCGTCTATCAACTCTTCTATATCATCATATCCAGCATTTTCAGCAGCCATTTTTGTCAATGTTTTCTTGGCTACTTTATACTCAACATCGTTTTCAAAAAATATCGATCTTAATTCATTTGTTGTTTGAACATCCATACCTTTATAATTTGTAAAATATATTGCCGATGCATCTTCAAATTTTTGAGTTAAATTATCAACAAATTCTACTTTTTTTGGATTTGGCATATCATACTCCGGTTATTAATAAGTTAAGCGAAAATCGATCTTTTCACTTTAATTCCAGGTCCCATAGTTGAAGTTACAGTCACTTTCTGTAAATATGTTCGATCAAGACCTTCAGGGCGTTGATTATTAACCACTTCCATTAGGGCTTCAATATTTTCCTGCAGTTCCTCTACAGAAAAAGATATTTTACCAGCAGGTACATGTAAAACACCATTACTATCAACTTTAAATTCGACTTTACCTGCCTTTAATTCCTTAACTACCCTACTTATATCTTCAGTTAAGGTACCACTTTTAGGATTAGGCATAAGACCGCGGGGACCTAAAATTCTTCCTAATTTTCCAATATCACTCATAACCTCGGGAGTAGCAACAACATAATCAACATCCGTCCAACCATCTTCAATTTTTTCTATATATTCTTCAAGACCTACATAATCAGCACCAGCCTCTTCTGCTTCATCTTCTTTAGTTTTTGTCATTACTAAAATATCTACATCCTGACCTGTACCATTTGGATAAACTACAGTACCACGAACATTTTGTTCACTGTATTTAGGATTTACACCCAAATTAATATGCAATTCAACTGTCTCATCAAATTTTGCAGTTTCCGTATCCTTGAGTAGATTTAGTGCTTCTTCTAGACTATAACTTTTAGTATTCTCTACTTTTTTATTATTTTCTATAACCCTTTTTGATCTTTTCATATAATCCTTCCCTTACTCTTTTACTACTAATCCCATATTACGGGCAGTTCCTTCAATGATTTTCATTCCTTGCTCTACTGTATGAGCATTTAAATCAGGCATTTTTGTTTCTGCTATATCTCTAAGATCATCTTCTGTAACACTACCAACCTTTTCTTTATTTGGCTCACCTGAACCTGTATCAATTCCAGCTGCCTTTTTTAATAATATTGCAGCAGGAGGAGTCTTTGTAATAAAATCAAATGATCTATCCTGATAAACTGTTATTTCAACAGGTATAATAAGATCTTGATCCTGTGTTTCTGCATTGAATGCTTTACAAAACTCCATAATATTTACTCCATGTTGCCCTAAGGCGGGTCCAACAGGAGGTGATGGGTTGGCCTGTCCAGCCTCTATCTGCAATTTTATTGTCGTTTTAACCTTTTGTGCCATTTTTTATCACCTATTCTTGTAGTTCTACTTGTAAAAAATCAAGCTCAACGGGTGTTGACCTTCCAAAAATACTTACATTTACTTTCAGTTTCTTTTTGTCTTCGTTGACTTCCTTAACAACACCTTCAAAGTCTTCAAAAGGACCATCCACTACTTTTACCGCATCACCCATTTTAAAAGGTACTTTAACAACTTCTCTACCTTCCTTCTTTTCAACCTCTCCAAGGATTCTCTTTACTTCATCATCTGGTAAAGGACGAGGTTTATTTTTGGGGCCAACAAAATTTAACACTTCATGTACATTTTCTATGAAGTGCCTGGTTACTTTATTTAATTCCATATGAACTAACATATAACCAGGAAAAAAGAGCTTATTCTTAGTTTTTTTCTTACCTTTTTTCATCTCGGTAATTTTTTCAGAAGGCACAAGTACTTGATCTATTTGGTCAGTCAAGCCTTCTTCCTCCGCTTCAATCTCAATTCTATTTTTTATTTTTTCTTCTTTTCCCGAGAATACTCTTATTACGAACCAATCCATAATCTCATCTATAATATTAAGTTAACGAGCTTAGAAAATATAGTATCTGCCAGAAATAAGAATATGGTCAATATTATCGATAATGAAATAACAACTGCTGTAGACTGTTTCAACTCTTCCCAACTAGGCCAAGAAACCTTACTCATTTCGAAGATAACGTCGTTTATAAATTTTTTGATTTTTTTAAACATTTTCCTTGCTCTATATTTAGACCATAAAAATAGAAAAGCAGGTGAGACAGGAATCGAACCCGCAACCGTCGGATTTGGAATCCGGTGCTCTCCCAGTTGAGCTACTCACCTGTATTGTACATTTTTACCTTTTCTCTTTATGGACGGTGCGTTTATCACACCATTTACAATATTTCTTTCGTTCTACTCTACTACTTTGCTTTCTTGGATTCTTAGTAGTATTGTAGTTTCTTCTTTTACACTCTTCACATACTAATACTATTTTCTTACGCATTTTATACCTATCTTATACGATATTATTCAATAATATTTGTTATTACACCAGCGCCCACTGTTCTACCACCTTCACGTATAGCAAATCTTAATCCTTCTTCCATAGCAATCTCTTCTATCAACTCTATCTCAAAAGTTACATTATCTCCTGGCATCACCATCTCTACATCTTCTG
>Ga0102941_1000831_pt1 | contig 14655 bp, 11 predicted proteins | sample SalPonR2_C_D2_MG_FD_79281 | JGI IMG/M metagenome (GOLD analysis project Ga0102941, IMG submission 79281) | Salt pond soil microbial communities from South San Francisco under conditions of wetland restoration - Salt Pond MetaG R2_C_D2_MG | ecosystem: Environmental > Aquatic > Marine > Intertidal... | reverse complement strand
TCAGGAAGCGTTTCAATATTGGGCTATGATATCTACACGGAATCGATGAAAATCAAATCGGAAATTGGGTATCTTCCCGAAAATGCACCGGTGTATCCGGATTTGAATGTGCATGAATACCTTGAGTTTATCGCCGATGTGCGGGGTTTGTCGGTAGCAGATAAGAAACGGCGCTTGTCTGCGGTTATTGAAGAAACAGGGCTCGCTTCAGTGGTATACCGTCCTATCGCTACACTGTCCAAGGGGTATCAACAGAGGGTTGGCCTGGCCCAAGGGCTTATTCATGCCCCGGATCTGCTTATTTTGGATGAACCTACCACCGGTTTGGATCCCCACCAAATTATAGAAATTCGCAATTTAATTAAAACGGTCGGCCGCGAGAAAACAGTCATTTTGTCGACCCATATTCTTCAGGAAGTAGAGGCGGTTTGTTCCAGGGTCCTGATAATGAACAAAGGAGAAATTGTCGCACAAGGGTCTACTGAGGCAATTCGTAGTTCTATCCAGGGTGATGCGGTATATATTGCTACAATTAGAGGCGCAGAAACAGAAAAAATAAAAAAATATGTACAAGGGGAATCCCGTTTTCGGAGTCTCATTTCAATCAATCCCTGCAAAGAGGGGATAAAAATAGAAGTAAGCATTCCACCGGAGTCGGCAGATGGAAGTGCGGTATTCGAGTGGGCGGTAGAACATAAACTTACCCTAGTGGAACTGCAAAAAAAGACAATGTCCCTGGAGGATGTGTTCCTGAACCTTACGGGGAGGGAGGAAGCCCTGCATGCTTAGTGTAAAGGCAATTATTCAAAAAGAGCTGAGAAGTTATTTTAATACCCCGATTGCATACATTGTTGCGGTATTTTTTTTGGTGTTCACCTCCGCGTGGCTCTTCTTCATGGAACAGTTTTACGCTGCCAATACAGCCTCCTTACGGGGCTATTTTGGTGTTTTTCCAATGGTTTTTATTTTCCTTCTACCAGCCTTAACTATGCGCAGTTGGGCTGAGGAAGCGCGAATGAAAACCGATGAGATTTTATTAACCTTACCCATTAGAGTAGGTGAGCTGGTAGTGGGGAAATTTTTTGCCGCCCTTATTCTGGTGGGGATGCTTTTGATGTTGACGGTTCCGTTACCCCTTACTTTAATGCCTTTGGGAGATTTCGCCGTCGGACAGATCTGGGGCCAGTATACAGGTTCGCTGCTTTTAGCTGGTGTAGGAATCTCCATTGGTCTTTGTGTCTCGTCTTTCACCAGCAATCAGATTAGTTCTTTTTTATTTACAGTAGTGATACTGCTTGCTTTTACTTTGGTACGGCAGTTTACCATGTTTCTCAATTTTCCCGACCAAATTGCATCTTTCTTTCAGTACGTTTCACTACAGACCCATTTTGAGAGCTTTACCAAAGGACTTATTGATACCAGGGATGTAATGTTTTACCTGGTCCTCACTACCTTGTTTCTTTATTTCAATATGAAAATTTTGATTTTACGAAAGTGGAGGTAGAAGCACATATGCTTCGACAGAGGTGGAAAGAAATTAGTCTACTCCTTCTTACTATTCTAGTTTCGGTTTTGGTACTTTTGAATAGTCAACGCTACTTTACCCGTTTTGATCTAACGGAGGATAAAATTTATACTATATCTGAAGTATCAAAAAATTTATCCGACCAGATTTCCGAACAAGTAACCATAACCTATTATGTATCGGACAAGTTGAGAAAGGTCACTCAAATTCCCCGGCAAATTGAGGATTTACTGCATGAATATGCGACATACGGCCACGGTAAGATAAAAGTAACGGTGGTTGACCCGGATAAAACCGGTGTTGCTGAGGAAATTCAGGGCTTGGGAATCCAGCCGCGGCAGATACAGCTCGTTGAACAAAATGAAAAAACCTATGCACAGGTATATTCAGGCATTTTAATTCGGTATCTGGATAGAAAAGAGGTCCTTCCACTGGTATTCAACACACACACTCTTGAATATGATATAACTTCAAATATAAAAAAGCTCGTACATCAGAATGAACCTAATATAGGTATACTTATCGGTAATTCCTCTATGTCTTTGCAGCGTGACTTTAGCGCCCTCTACAATACCTTGGGAAATTCCTTTGAAGTAGAAGAGCTGGAGCGCGGGAAAATGATTCCGGAAAGAATCGATGTGCTCTTTCTGCTGGGAGGAGGAGATTTGAACCGGTACGAGTTGCTGCATATCGATCAATATGTAATGAAGGGCGGAAAAGCTTTTTTGGGTGTCGACGGAGTGGAGATACATTTTGATCAGAATCTAAAGGCCTCTAAGTATGAGGCCCCTCCCATATTTGAGATGTTGGAATCCTACGGGGTAAAAATAAAAGAAGAGCTTGTATTGGACCGTTATGCAAAAAACTTTCGCATACCTAGACAGGTGATGGGGGGAATGGCCTGGGAAGTGATTGATAGGTATCCCCATTGGATCAATATTCGACCTCAAAATGTCGATCCTGAGAACCCTATAACCGCCCGTTTCAATGGCCTTGATTTACTGTGGGCGAGCCCTTTAGAGCTCTCTGACCAGACAGCTCCTGCTGCGACACCTCTGGTGAAAAGTTCCGACAAAGCGTGGATTATGAAAGATAGGTTTACCACAGATCCCTATAAAATGAGAAATTCAGAGCTTCTTTCAGCCGAATCGGCTGAGTCCGCAGGGCAGTATACCCTAGGGGTAAGCATAGAAAAGGGCTTTGAAAGCTTTTTTTCACCTGAGACTTTCACTCCCCCCGCGGGGGTAGTGATGCCCTATGAAGAGCTAAAAACCGAAGGTAAAACAACCCGAGTAATTGTATTCGGTGACTCAGACTTTGCTTCAAACATTATTCAGTATTCCGACAGCATGTACAATATGGATTTTCTTTTGAACTGTGCCGATTGGCTGGCAAAAGAAGATGACTTGATGGAAATACGCAGCCGTGCAGTGAGGGATACCCGACTGAACCGGCTTGAACCGCAACGGGCGCGGCGGCACTATCTCTTTTCGCAAATAATTAACCTGGTTATTATTCCATTACTGGTAATTGGCTATGGTATTGTTCGCTATATAGTACGAAGGAAGAAAGAGCATGACCTACAGGACTAAAGTTATATTGCTTATAAGTTTTGCTTTTATACTCTTGGTGATTTACTTTGCCGGTGGAATTATACATCCATCCTCACACATAGAGATAGAACCAAAGCAGTGGCTGCCCGATATAACGAAGGACACTATTGAGAAACTGGATTTTAGTAACAAAAATTACTCACTGGTGCGTAAAGGAAGGGGGGCCTGGGATATTATCATTGATGATGAAGAATTTCCTGGGAACAACGAAAAGGTCGAGGCATTTATTGAATCACTGTCGGAATTGAAATATTACTCTCGTGGGGGAAATAAAAAAGAGAACTGGTCTAACTTTTCTGTGGACGAGAGTGGGGATAAGCTGGAGCTTTACACCGAAGGTAATAGAGAAGCTGCTATGACAATACTCTTCGGATCAGCTTTAGAGGGCAGCGACCAACAGTACGCCCGGAAAGAAAATGAAGTTTCTACGTATGTAGTTGATGATATGCGAAATTACCTACAAAGCAATTCAGCATATTGGTCGGACTTGTCACTCTTTCCCGAGGGTATTTCAATCCAGGATGTAATATATTTTGAGTATAGTGATGACCGAAGTTCCCGATTTCGACGCGAAAGCGGCGAAAACAATCAGGGGCGATGGGTCTTGCTGGAAAACAGAGATAAAACTATCGATCAGGATATTATGGATAGACTTGTAAGAAATGTGATCGAACTAAGTGGCGAGAGGTTTGCCGGTCGGCAGGAAAGGGGAAACTCCGGGATAACTGATCCTCGGTATACCTTTTTTTTTGAAACGGAAAATGGAGATACCTTTGAAATGCGTGTGGGAAATAGAAACAGTGAAAAACAGTTCTATGTGAAACCACGCAACTCTCAGCACACTTTTTTAGTAAGTGAGTGGCGCATGAATACAATTCTTAATCCATACTTTACGGTTAGCCGGAATTAGCCAGAAAAGAACGAAACTTGCCCGGGTCCGGACGGAAGCCGATCAAATTGGTTTCAGAATCTTTTTCAGCCTTATTCAAGGCAACTCGGGCTTCTTTTAATATGCGCGGACTGTTTATAAGACGCCCGTTACGTGAGCTTATACCTATTGAAATATCAAAAGAGCAGAAATTATCTGAAGCTCCGTTAAATAGTTCTCTCTGAAAATCGGATAATTCATTTATACCCTGTTCGAGGTCTGTATTTGGGAGTATTACGGCTATCTTATCGTGCTCAACTTCAAAAAGAAGGTCGTGAAAGGTAAAATGATCTTTTACTATGTGTGCAAGCTGAATATAAAGTGCTCGTTCTTCCAAGCCGTTCCGACATTTTATAAGGGCCGCCACAAGGTCTTGATCAAAGGCAGCTGCTCTGCGAAGCTCGTTGCTGAGCCGCTCTTCAAGGTACTGTTCGAAGCATAGACCGGTATCCGGGGTGTATAACGCATCTTCAGAAAATACGTCATGCCCTTCTTCTTCAGTGCTTTCAGTGTCGGATGATATTTCATTGGTAAAAGTATCTGACTCAGAGGATACTACCTCCGAGGCTACAGCGCTTCGTTCTTTGTGGGCTCCTACAATACTGAAAAGGAGAACTAAGAATAAAGCACCTAGGGCGAAGAATAGAATTTTTGAAACTGAAAACAATCGGTGCGGGGTAAATACTTGATATACACCTTCACCATACATATTACTATTTTTGTCAATAGAAACCTTTTGGGTTGTTTCAAACAGGTTGTTGTAAGGGAGGTCAATTGATGCACGAAGGTACTGGTCGGTGGATTGAGGCTGCAGGACCCTTACATACGAGGGATTTCGGGCGTATATATATATAATTTCTCCGTTTGAATTATAAAGTACAAAGCTTTTGAGTTGTGATAATTCGGTGAGACTCTTACGCAACGTATTTAGTTGTGAATTTTGTTCAGATACTACGCCTTGGGTACCCCTATTTTGACTTTCGAGGCTTAAGAGGGTATAGGCACGTTCACTAATCCGGGAAATTGCAATCTTTGCATTAGAACTACCCGAACGGTAGAAAGATGTAAAAAGAAATGCAGTATACGCGAGGATAGCAATAAGTACTACAAGTGCGCAAATATTGACGGCCTTCAAAGTCTTTCGTGTCATGGGTGTATTATAAATAAAAAACAATGAAAGTAAAATCGTTTTTTTAAAAGCAGCTATTCTAAATTTGAAAATTTCACCAAAATTTTCAAATTTAGAATGCTCACATTTTGTTTAAGATAAGTAAATTAGCTTAAAGAGTTTGAGGTTATTCTAATTTTGGAAGTCAGAAGACATCAAAAACTAGAATTCCTTTTTTAAAAGTTAATGCCCTTGAGAAACACCTCCTCCATGTTCTACACTAGAAATATGAGTAATGATAAGGTAAGAAAAAGAGTTCTTCCCCCAGGTTGGTATCCTAACAATCAAAAAGAAACCGAAGAAAAATTCGAGAAATGGGAGAACGGAATTAATACTGTCCAGGAACAGACCGGTATTGCTGCCATTGTTCCCCATGCGGGCTGGGTTTTTTCCGGTAAGCTTGCCTACAAAACTATTCGAAGAATCAATCCGGAATGTGAAGTAGTACTAGTCGTTGGGGGGCATTTAAGAGCCGGTGACGGGGTAGCCGTGGCTGAAGAGCAGTTTTTTGAAACTCCCCTAGGTCCTATTCAAGCCGCCGATGAATACAGAAATAGGTTAATCGATCAGCTGGACATAAAAGCTGATAGTGTACCCGACAACACAGTTGAGGTACAGTTGCCAATTGTGCGCTACCTATTCCCAAGGGCCGAAATCGTATGGCTCAGAGTAGGGGCCGGGGAGGAGGCGGTAAATCTGGGCAAAGTATGTGCAGGTATTTCCGGTTCCTTTTCTGAAAAGGTCTGCATGATAGGTTCTACCGATCTAACCCATTACGGACCAAACTATGGATTTGCCCCAAAGGGAATAGGCCAGGAGTCGTTAAAATGGGCGCAACAGGAGAATGATGCGGGAATTATCCAGCAAATGCTTGAGATGAACTCGCAAGAGGTCCTCAGATGGGGAAATGAGCGGAAAGCTGCCTGTTCCGCCGGAGCTGCTGTGGCGGCAATAGAGTATGCCTCTGCCTACGGATGTGAAGAGGGAGTCCTGGTCGGTTATGAGAGCAGCTATTCTTTTAATCCAGACAGCTCCTTTGTAGGGTATGCCGGAATAACTTACTCCAATGCCGAAAGGTGAGAGGTAATTGTTGCCTGGGTCCACTCAATAACGTCCTGTAATATCTCTGCTCCGTCCTTAGGAGTACCCTGTATTTCATGTTCCCTTCGAATGGCTGCGGCCGCCGGCAGAAGAGTGGTTACTATATCTTTTTGCTCTTTTGATAGGCTGGATCGGTAATCACTGAGGGATTCCTGTGGAAGGGGAAGCTTATTTACCTCAGCAGCGTAATTTAGTATAAACTCTCGCCAAGTAAGGGATGCAGCTCCTGCTGAAAAAAGTGTTCCGATTACACCGGAAGAACGACGTTCTACAGTGCGTGGGGCCGGTTTCAGAGTTTCACCTTTTCCGGTCATAGGGATTAACTTTGCTGTAAGCTTTGCGGAGGCTTGTTCAAGTCTTTCTTTGTAACTAATCATCGGGCTTGTAGTGTAGCGTAGGAATCCGTCTTCCTTTACTTTAATAATATTATCGTTTCGAAGAAGAAAAGAAAAGAAATGATGCTCCAAAGGCTCCTTTCTGGATGTAAGGGTATGAAAATAGGGATAAAGGTAGGTCCCCCGGGTGTAACTCTTGCCCTCGGGGAAAGAAAAATCGGCACCGAATAAGAGTATGTGCTGTGCTCCAAGGGCTTCTGCAAGACTTACCGCTGCATGACTTACATTGCCGCCGGATGTATCTATATAGGGAAACTGCCTCCACACGTTGTTTACATATTTTGAAAAAGGATGACCGCTGGTAAAAAAGACCAGTTTATTGGTTCTATTTGTAAGATGGTGGGGTGATGCTAAATCTAAGACTAGAGGAACTTCTTTAGGATACCCATACATAAAGTGATGGTAGGTAATATGCTGACAATCAATTGAGATTACCAGATCCGGTACGATATCATTTTTAAGTAAAAAGGGAAGTGAGGTATCGGTTGCAATTAGAGTGCCCCTGGGTATTTGTTTTTTTAGCTCCGGTAGTTGTGCCTCAAGCGAGGGGCCTGCCGCGGTGATGAGTGCATTGCGGACTGGTGCTAACGTAGTGGTGGATGTTTCCGCAATATTGAGGTTTCTAATGCTGTTGGTAAACCAGCGTTTTCCAAAATAGGACTGTACGGAGTAATCCTCGGAAATAGATTTAATAATCATCTGTATATGTTTTTGAACATTAGTAAACTTTTCTCGTTCCATATGAACCCGTGAGCGTAATTGGAGCACCTGCAGGTTTCCGGATACGGCGGGTAGATAATTATCAAGCATTTCTTTGGTAATTTCTTCAGGGCCGGGGTCGATTAAAAAACGAACTCTTTGATCAAGAAAAAAATCCCGCAAATCAATAGTAGTAAGCAGCGATTTAAACAAGGATGAATCAAAGTCGATAATGATAATGCCGGAAATATTTGAATCTCTTAAAAACGGGCGAATGTGGTACCCGGCCCCAAAACCTAAAAAAACAAGATATCCACTGCTTGGAGAAGATTTAAAAAAACGTTCTCCCTCCCTTACCGGATCAATTTTTGAATGCAAACTGTATTCACGATTTTCGTGTTGTAAAACGGGTACTGGTAGGCCGGACCTGCTGGTCTTAATTGTTACTGCCTGAGAGGGGGGCTCTTTTCCAAGTTTAACCGACAATGTTGGTTGACTTGAGGAGAGGGCAAGCATATTGACATTTAATAAGGTTGTATCGGACATTACGACAGCACCGCCTGGCTAATAGATTGTAATTCTCCGATAATTCCAGGGTATGCTTCCAGTAAGTCTTTTTTATCGGCTGAACCCTTTTGTATGCGAAACAGCAAAGGAAGATTGGTACACTGGTATAACTCGAAGAGTAAGGGATTTTTTTTCAGCTGAGTAATAATGTGATGAGACTCCGTATCTTGAAGAAGGAACTGTTCATATTGGGATTGAACTGCAGCCTCGAGTGATGAAAGAGATGCACGGATCGTTTTCTTGTCGATTCTTGCAGAAGTGTAATCAAAAAGAGGTTTACTGATATTTTCGCACATTTTGCGCACCCCCTCTTCCCCTAGAGTTGTGAATGCGGGTATGGTAATGCTGGAAGGCTTAAGACGATAAAAACGGGAATGTGTTTCCGGTGGTAATCGCTGGAACCATTGTGAATAGCGCTCAAGGGAAAAGTTTTGATTTGGTGCGGGGGTACTCTTTTCTGCTGCCCGGGGTGAACGTTCATAGTAAAGTCCATGTATGTTCTTGTATCTATGGGTGACAGATTGAAGAATTTCTTCAAAGCTATGAGGTCTTGCATGACTTTGGATATCATTAAAACAAAAGTCGAGTCCCGCAAAAATAATAGGGCCGGAACTTATTTTCTGTGCAAGCTGATACGCTAATCCGGCAACCGTCCCGTGGGGGCTGATCGTTTCTGCGTAGGTGTTCAGGGTTTTAATAAAATAATTTTCCAGAGGGGAACCTGTTGCTAAAATGAGGAGGGTATCAGTTAGTCTTGTATACCCAGCTGCATATAGAGGTGCTGCCTGTAGAAATGATCCGGTTGACAGTTTTCGTAAATGATACTCAGCGTAATATCCCGGGTCGGAATGGACTACAATATCAGGACTAATTCCATGATAAGTAAGAGTTGCCAAGGATGAGGGAAGTGAAATTATAAAAAGAGCATGTTCTAGTTCCTTCAAAAGGGGAATCGATTGATTCAGTGTAGGTCCTGATGCTGCAATAAGCACAGGAGCATTTACTGTTAAACCAGTACACACAGAGGGAAGCCGGGCGAGCCGTTTTAGGGTATTTTTTATCCACACACGGCCGAATTTTCCGGTGGTATGAACAGTAGCCCTTCTTTCTTGAAGAAATGAACGGAGGTATTCCTTGGTGCGCACGTAGTCATCTCCATACACACGTGCGGCCGGCGGCCATTCTACAATTTTAATTTCTCCAATTTCAAAATCAGAAATATACTTAGATAAAAAGGATGAAAGTGAACCAGGGTAGTCCGGATGCCAAGTCTTAATAGATTCATGCAGCCGGGAGTCTCTGTTTTGAAATTCACTACTGCAATGTACTTCAAGTATTTTTGCAGAAGGGTTTTTATAATGTAGAATTTGAGATAAATATCCTTTCCCAGGTTCAAGTAAAATGTAGATTTTACTGTCTGTAGGAATTTCTGAATGAGCTAAAAATTTTTCAGCTTCCCGCATCGGGTCGTAGCGGGAATGTAAACCGCTTGTATGTGATGACGAAATACTCATTCCTCGGATAATAGGGTTTTGCTATTCTCACCATCCTCAGGCCAGGAACGTGTGGACACACTGAGTTCGGGAAGGGAGAAGCTTTTAGAAGAGAACCGTTCATTCAGTAACTGTCTCATCTGATGTATAAGCACGTTGCCATGTTTTAAGCCCCTCGATTTAAGGGCCAAAATTGTAGTTTTACTACCCAGGGTGCTGCAAAAGCCTCCCTCACCGCTAAGAAGTGAAAGGGTTCCTTGGATATCCTTCTGCAGGTAGAATTTTTCTATAAAAGGGTACTGGGTAGATATGTAATCCACTAAAGGATTAAGGTCAAAAAAGAATAAATGAATTTTACTGTTATCCCGTTGAGCTGATGATATAAGGTCATCCAATTCTATCTCTATATCTGATAATTCGAAATGCTCTTTTAGTTTATGACGGCTCAAATTCTGCCGTGATTCAACGAGAAACGTACCGATATCTTGTGCTTCGGTTTCTCCTAATTCAAAGGGAGAACGCCCTTCCTCTTCAGTTCTTAATTCAATAAGTACTGCTGAAAGCATTTGAGAAGAATGAAAGAAGTACATACCGAAATGATCCGTTGCTTCATAAGTGCGGAGAGAAAGGTATTGTTCTAAGAACTGAAATGCGGAGGCTTTTCCATGGAGAGAATACAAATTATTACTTCGACTCAGTAGTTCTTCATAGGGTATCCGTAATCTTCTTGAGCTTGATACATCAAGGTTCTTGCTTATTCTAGGAACGAACCATTCAGTATCAAGGTCAAGCATAAGAAGTGCGCCCCGGATAAAATCGTCTGACTCAAAAACAGTGTGTATCAGGCGGAGTGAATTAAGAGGAGTGGGGGGGAGATTTTGTATGCCCTCTTCAAACCCGTAAAAATGGTTTTGAATTAGTTTTTTTTTTTATGGGTAGTCTGTTTTATATCTATCGCCGAATGCAGCAAACCGATTTTTTGTGAATGAACTTCTGTAGTCATACTTCTCTTCTCCGGTTTCAAATTAAGAATTTAGCCCGAGCTCATCGAACAGTCGCTTATAGACATCAAAATGATCGGAGTTTGCAAACTCCTGTATTTTTTCTTCGGGCAGGGATTCTAACAACTGGTCCATATAGGAAAGTACTGATTTTATTTCAGTTCTTATTCCTTCAGGAATTGCCTCAACGCTGCTATCGTCATTTTCATCTGTTTCTTCTTTAAGATCGGTGAATTGCTCTGGTTGGCTCTCCTCGGTCTCTGTAGGCCCAACCGGAGAAGTTGCCTCCTCGGAGACTTCTTCCAACTCAATCTCTTCAGGTTCGGCCTCTGCAGGCTGTGGCTCGGCCTCTGGTTCTAATTCTAGTTCTGGTTCAGCGTGTTCGGACGGTCCACCCTGGAGATCTTCCGGCTGCTCTTCATGTTCCGATTCTATTTCATCATCAAATAAAATCTCTTCCTCAGGGACTGCTTCTTCATCTTGTTCTACCTGTTCGGAAGCTATTTCTTCGAGAGTTTCTTCAGTGGGTTCCTCGGAAAGTCCCTCTTCAGTTAACTCAGTGAACTCTGTTATTTCAGGCTCAGCTGTTTCAGCCGGCTCTGAAAGTTCATCCTCAGCCGGCTCAGCAGTAACTGCATCAAGGCTTTCAGCCTCTGAAACCTCCGGTTCTTCTTCGTTCTCATCGGGAATGTCGATTTCAATCTCGTCAAGAATATCTTCGTCGAAATTCGTATCAAACTCATTCTCTTCTTCTTCGGAAGATTCTATAGTCTCCTCTGTTGATTCAGAGGGTTCCTCCAGGCCTTCAAGTTCGTCGAGATCAATGTCAATAATATCATCTTCATCAATAGAGCCTTCCTCTTCTTCTTCAAGAGCTTCCGCTTCCGGTGATGGAGTTTCTGTATCAGCTAGAACGATTTCCTCTTCAGGCTCATTTTCAGGCTCAAGAGTGATATTTTCTCCAGTAGCTTCCTCAGCCTTTTCAACTAAAGAGTCCTTCTGCTCAGGAGATTCAGAAGAAGCTTCCCCTTGCTCGTCCTCTTGTTCGGTGAGAATATCTTCCTTATCAAGTAGAAGTTTTTCCTCTTCGCTTGTTAGTGGTTCGGGAAAATCGCCTTCATCGTTCAATTCTTCGATATCGGATATGTTGGGAAGTTCTTCAAAATCAAGCTCTTCCGGTTCTTCCAGTTCCTCGAAATCCTCATTGTCCTCTTCACTAACGGCTTCGGATTCATCGGTGTCTTCAGAAAATGCTTCAGTGTCTAATTCAGTGTCTAATTCAGTGTCTAATTCAGCAAGTTCTGTTTCACCCTCACTGCTGAACTCATCTGAATAGTCATCGGGAAGATTTTCAGCGGTACCGTTCTCTTCCGTAATATCAGCGGTATTGAGGATATTATCAAGCTCATCTCCGGTCAGTGCGATTGTCTCATCTTCGTCTTCTTCAAAAAAACCGGCCGCTTCATCTGCATCAATCTCTTCCTGAGTTAATTCCTCTTCAGCTTTGGAATCTGTCGGTTGTGCCGGTTTCTGGGCACGTAAAGAAGAAAGTTCGCTTTTTAAAGAAGACAACTCCTCTTTTATTGAAAGAAGTTCCTGTTCGATTTTAGAGAGGATTTGTCCGGATCCGGATTCTTCAGAGGGTGGCGATGCTTCTTCCTTATCTTCAAGGGAGAGGTCTTCCTCCAACGCTTTAAGATCATCAAACTCATCAAGATTTTCTTCTGTGGAAGGCTCCTGAATCTGATCTAATTCCTGTAGGCTTTCGCCATAATCAGATTGTTCAAGATCATGAAGGTCGATGTCCTCAATCTCCTGCTCGATGAGAGGTGTTTCGGCTTCACCAAGCTCCTCTTCACCTAACTCTTCCGTATCCAAATCAGTGTCGGCTTCCAGACTGCCTAAATCTTCAAGTTCAGTATCAGGTTCGGTGTTAGTTTCAGTTTCAGGTTCGGAAGCGTCAAGTTCCGAGAGATCTTCCTCAACCAAACTATCAACATCAAGGTCTTCTATATCTTCTAGTTCTTCAGTATCAAGGAGGAGATCTTCATCAATGTCGAGTTCGTCGTCTTCAACTGAGGTTTCAAGCTCTGAATCACTTTTAGATTGTTCCTCTTCAGTAGTTTCTTCAGTATCTTCCTCAGGTAAATCTGGTAACTCATCGAGGCTTTCAATGTCGAGATCTTCGATTTCGTCAAAATCCTCATGAGAAATACCTATCTTGCCTTCATCCTCTTTATCATCTTCCTTCTCTTCGACTTCTTCTACAGCGGAGGAATCTTCTTCCTCAAGATTTAATTCTTCTAAATCGGAATCAATATCAAGATCGGTGCTAAAGTCTAGGTCTTCTAACTCGGTATCATCCTCAAGCTCCTCAGACGTATCCTGTTCAAGTTCTCCCAGGAGCTGTTCTTCTTCATCCGTCAGGACACTATTTTCTTGGGATTCAAGATCGTGTAGCTCAAATTCATCTTCGATACCACCTTCTTCTTCTGAGGTGATTTCTTCAGGACCTATTTTCACCCATACGCCGTACTGCTCCAATTCCTGTTCTTCGGCTCCGGTGTCGTTATTTTCATCCTGAAATACATCGTCAAAGGCCATATTGCTCTCCTACACTCAACATCACGATACTTAATTGTCGGAAAAGAAACTAGATGATTTAACCCCTTCTTACAATAAGAGTATCAAAAAGATATGGAAATAACAAGATTAAATAAAAATATCATTATAACTCTTACTCAAGTGAAACCTGGGAAACGCCGTTAACGATACTATGAAAAGGGGACTTACTTTAATTGCGGCTATCTATATTGCCTTTATGACTTACGGAATTCAGATCTATATATGGGGTGATCACGGAATTCTTGCATACCGTGATCTATCCGTATATAAACAAAAAATAGAGAACAATTTGGAATCCCTAAAGGAAACTGGAATGAAGCTGAGTCGTGAATCGGAAAGCCTTCAGTACAGCGAGGAAAAGGTTGCTCTCTATGCACGAAAACTTGGATATTATGCTCCTGATGAACAGCATCTTCGGGTTGAAGGTATGAATATAAAAAAGGAATATTATTTAGTTGGAGAACTTGTGAAACCCTATTCAAGGACATCTATTAATCCTGCTGTATTTCGTATAATTGCGCTGTTAACAGGTGCAATTGCCTACATTATGCTTCGTTATAGAAAGCCGCTTTAAAGGTACCTAAAGAAAGAAGGGCCGCCTTGATGTTCCCCCTTGGAGAAGCTTCAGAACAGCCCCTTTCGAAAAGCAATGCAGAGTTTTTCAGTGATACCCTAGTAGTACCCAGGGTTGGGTATTTTTATCAGGATTTAATTTTACGGGCTTCAACATAATAGCGCTTCTCATTCGCTTCGCCCATGGAAAAAGTTTTTCTGGGTAGAGCGCCGTCATGAATTACCGTTCGAAAAAAATCTGATTTATCAAGGGCGGGTAAAAAGATACCGAAATTGCCCGGTTTACGACCGATGTTTTCAGTAGATTTTTGACCGTGGATGTAGTCTACGGTTGTATTTTCCTGTTGTACCAGGGAATCAATTGCTTCCTGAGCGGTACCCGCTGCAATAGTTGAGTTCGGTTCTTTTACTGTGAAAACACCAATGCGTTCTCCGTCGACATATCCGATTATATGTCTCCCCTCATCGGTGGAAACCCGTTTCATTACCTCATCGGTAGTAGAGAGGGAGGTAAACTCAACAGGACCGATCTTTTCAAGCTCCTGGGTAAATTGATTAAAATCGGAATTGAAAATAACCCTGTGAATCGGTTCAAATACCAACCCTTCATCATAGATATTTTCAATTTCAACAAGGGCCCAGCGTGCAGGATGCTGCATTACATCGCCGTCTCCGCTGTGTGTTCTTTTAGTATCCTCCCATACGGATTTTGCAGTGGCGAGTGAGTGGTTTCCGTCTCCCATGGCAAATAGAAGCACATCATTGTTCCCATATTTTTTAGAAAAAGCCGACGGATCGGACAGTTTTTCAAGTGCATCGGCAATCTGATGCAAGCTGCTTTCATTTTCTATTTTATATCCGGTAATGTGTCCTCCGTTTTTCATAAGATCAAAGTCATACACTTTTTCCAGGGAGGATGCATTCCTAGTAAAGGGTTCAATCACTGTTTTTTCCGGATCGTCAATTA
>Ga0102941_1000828_pt1 | contig 14667 bp, 15 predicted proteins | sample SalPonR2_C_D2_MG_FD_79281 | JGI IMG/M metagenome (GOLD analysis project Ga0102941, IMG submission 79281) | Salt pond soil microbial communities from South San Francisco under conditions of wetland restoration - Salt Pond MetaG R2_C_D2_MG | ecosystem: Environmental > Aquatic > Marine > Intertidal... | reverse complement strand
TCAAGAGTGTAATCAAACCCTAGGGAAAGCTCATTATTGGCATTGATGAAAAAATCCAATCCTGTATCCACTTTTCGTACCAACCCGTTAAAATCGTGAGGGGTGAAAAAATCCCGGGCATCCCCATTATCATATACTTGAGAGATACGCTGTTTACTGTTCATTCCCCTACCCGATTGTGAGAGATTCCACCTAAAATTTATCCAGGAACGGTTGTAGTTACCATCTACGCCGTAGTTGTATCGCATGGTTCCAACGCCTGCATTTAAATTGGTATTTAAGCCTTTTGAAGTATTCTTCTTGATAATTACATTGATGATACCTGAAAGACCGTCCGCTTGATTTTTGGACGAAGGTGAAGTAATAATTTCTACTCGCTGTACTGATGAAGCTGGCAGTTGTTCCAGTAATTCCGTAGGGTTCATACCAGAGGGTTTGCCATTCACCAACAATCTAACATTACCACTTCCTCTAAGAGAAAGACTTCCGGTACCCAAATCGGTCTGTATCTCGGTAATCTGGTCAAAAGCTTCTAGTGTGGTTGCACCGGCTTGCTGTAGATCAGCCCCTAGGTTTATAATCTTACGGTCTATCTTTAATTTAGATGTAGTTTGTTCTCCTTCTACGACAACTTCATCCAATGCTGTAACCGAAGGAGTAAGAAAAATGGCGATGCTTTTTGGATTATCTATTTCCGAACGTTTCAGAATGGTATTCTCATATCCTATAAAACTAATGTCAAAATGAGTGAAAACTTCTGCTGCCTTAATTTTGAACTGACCGTTTTCGTCAGTTGTTGTGCCGTTCACTAGCACATCGGCGTTATAGACAACTACCGTAGCAAATGGTACGGTTTCTTTAGAATTCATGTCTATAATTATTCCTTGGTAGGTTTCATTTTGTGCACTAACAACACTATTGGTCAAGCCTAGAAACAAGAATAAAACCGATATGCGCATTTGCTCTTACTTTACAGCAAATGTGATGGATTGTTAAGTTACAGGGAAATTTATTCTGTTAGCGTTAGGTTTTCTTCTGTTAGCGAAACTAGTAGCATTACTAAAACAACTATATATAAACCCGAGCACCTGTGATAGTCAGGTAAGCCTTTACTGTGCCGCTGTGCCTCGCTTGGCTCGTACAGAAGGTATTTTCATTGCATTTTTCCGACCCTCTCGGGGCCGTTTGAAAGGTCAAGCGGCCTTTCGGCCGCTTGACCTTTACTCCTCCTATCAATAATAAGATATCATAAATTAGATACAGTCTTTAATCGTTGTTATGGTAGTTCTCCATATTGCACATTGAAAAACTGTAAAGCTATAATTTGACTCACCAAGCTAGATAACCGGTTAAAAAAACATCAAACCTGTTTGACCAATACCTAACAGACAGGGGCTAGTGGTCTTAATTTAGAATCAGATTCCATGGCAAGATAGTATCGTCGAAATTTGAGCGTTTTTGCAAACGCTTAGAGCGTAATAAGTTTGGATACCGAAGAGAGGCTATTACCCATCAACCGAGCAAGAACTTTTTGGCCGTTTAGGCAACTATTCCCTAATTCCATCGATTTTGACTTACCTTACACGACTAATAACTAATTTAATAATATTATCTGCCTGAAGATCTCCCAGTTTTAATTGCCTCAAAATCTATATCCAATTCTTAGGTGTAAGTTAACGGCGGGTAATACATCTTCCAAATCAAATTGAGAAATGCGTCTGTATAATATTCCAATCCCTATACCCGCTTCATACGTAAAATAATTTCCAATATTTCTCCTTATACCCCAAGTTGGGACCATTGAAATTTGCCTTTCAACTCCAAAAAAGTCAACATCAGAAATCAAAAACCACTCTGGTTGATAACTTGTTTTAAGAGAAAAAAAGTTGCCACTATTCCCGTCAATACTTTTGGATTTTGAAACTCGATTATCTAAGTTATAATACCATCTTGGCTCCAAAGTAATTACAGGTTCTAGAGTATAATTAGAACCAGTAAATCTTGAATTCCAGTAATCACCGTCAAGGCCCAATTCACTTCGTAACACTATTTGATCAGATAGTCTTAGCTCGTTGTGAAGCCAAACGCCGAGATATCCGATTTGAACTCCATAGATGGATTTTTCTACACTCGAATTTTGTGACTTAGCAATACATGTCAATCCACAGAATATTAAGGTTATTAATCCTTTCTTCATTGATTAATTTTTAAAATATTTTTTTGTAAAGGTGATTGTTAAAATTTCAAAAAGCATTGACTTGAGTCAAGATTTCAGTTTGTTTGTAAATTAAAATCTTACCCGTCTTTGATAATAAGGGCTTTTATGAATAGAATGTGAGATAAAAACACCATGGGCACTACTATGGCCGGCAAATAAATAAAGGGAAACCGTAATACCGCTACATTTGGTTGTTCAAAACCAAATTGTTGTATCGGAGTTGGAGAAGATAAGATAGCCATCAGCACAATGGAAAGCAGGAAAAAAATCCCTATCACGTTCCATCCTACAAGAATAGAATTTGGCACTTTCCATTTATTTGAAAATTTAATCAATACCCATAGGATTAGCGCAGATATACCCATTAGTATATCAAAATTATATCCCTTAAATGTCATTAAGAGTGGTACTTCCTTTTGTAAATAGAGTTGATACAATAAAAGTTCTACGGGAATTCTTACGATATGAACGGCCATTAAGAAGTCCGTTCGGACTTTAATAGTACGAGCGAGCCTATATAGAATTACCGTTAATAACACAGAACCTGATAACACCACTAAAAATCGAGGTGGTGAAGCGTCTATATCTTCAAAATAGCCTATGTAGGCCAACCAGCCATATACACCCAGCCATATGACCGATAAAATCAAAACCCTTTTATCCTTGAGCAATCCATAATAGAATAGAAAGACGGTTAAAAGGGTAGTTACAAAAAAAACGAAGTTTAACATTAATAAAACTTAAACACCAAATTGCCTTAGATGGTGGTCGGTGTGTTTGTAAACATACTTACCAATATCATCCCTGGTCATCTTTCCAAAGAAAGGGTGCACGAAATTTTGGTTTGAAAAAGTACTATAATCGCTCAGTAAAATAATCCATTTTTTTCGTTCCCCTTCAAAATCACCTTTGCCCTTGATTTTAAAATCGGCATGCGTAGGTTGATTTTTCTTCATGGGTTCTTCGTTCTTTAAAATACCCTTAAGGGCTGATTTACCGAATAGTTTACCAATGAACAATCGCTTATATACTTTCTTACCTTGAAACATCTCTTCGCTCAGGTTGCAGTGCTTTATCATTTGATAAGCATCCATCTTGCCCCATGAGGCGGCACTATCCTCGGACAATAGATTTATCCTGTCAATCAATTCCCGTTTTGTCTTTTGGTCAAAAATAGTTTTCATATTAAAGGGTTTTTAAGATTCCATAGGCAGTACACTTCGCACTTCTACCGTGCCGCCCATCTTTAAAATGGGGCATCCTTTTGCCATGTCGGTCGCTTCTTCCAGTGAAGAAGCCTTTAAAACCATATTCCCGCTCAGGGTTTTATTTTCGGACATAGCTATTCCTTTATTGACCCGTAATTCATCATCTATAAGATTACCCTCAAAGCCCAATCTGGTAGTACTGACTAGTTTGGCTTGAGATGCTATACCACCTATAAACTTTCCCCAATGTTCGTGCATTTCGGTAAGTTGTTCTGGTGTAGTTTTTTCATTGCTTGGTTCAAGTCGAAACAGCAGCATAAATTCATTTAAATTTTTCATGATGTTATTTTTTTTTATATGGAATAAAACTACATCATGAATAAACGGTAAGACTTGGCATATGACAAGAAAAATCATTCGGCAGCCAATTCTTTACGGATACGACTGAGCGAGGTATCCGTTATTCCAAGATAAGTGGCAATATACTTCAGCGAAACATTCTGTATAATATGTGGTTTTTCCTTTAAAAGACGAACGTAACGTTCTTTTGCCTGGTCTGCGATCATAGAAACACTCTGCTTTTTAAGCGCAAAGTAACTGCCTACCAATGTTGTTCGCCCCTGTTCACGAAAGCTCTGAATGCCATGGAAAAGCTGTTGAAAGGTTTCGAAATCAAGTTGCCAACAATCACAATCGGTCAAGGCCTGTATATTCTCTCTAGTAGGATTTCGCAAAAAGAACGAGGACCAATCAATAACAATGTCACCCTTCGAATAAAAATGGGTCGTTATATCGTTACCTTGGGTATCGATTACAAAAGACCGGGCGAACCCGTTTTCAACAAACCAATAATGGTTTGCTGTTTTACCCTGTTCCAGAAAATAGTCGTTTTTCTTAAAAGCAACTTTTTTAAATTTAGGGACAATTTGATTAAGCTCGTCTTGAGAGAAATTCGACCTCTTAAAAATGTGGAGTAAAAAGTGATTTTCTTTCATTTTAAATGGATATTGGTAAACCAGTTTTTTATGGATTAACAATTAATTTTTCATAGGTATTGATCAAATCCTCAAGTGACGGCTCTGTTTTCATATAGTGAGCTCTTTGTTCTTGCGAACTCATCCATCGATATAGCCATGATATACCCCATTTTTTGTAATATCTTTCACGCCTATCGTAAAGCTTATCCTGTAGTGCCTCATCTAGACCGATGAATTCTTTATTCCTTTTTTTTAGTTTGCCTAATAAAAGCGGTAGATAATCTGCATTGATAGCGTTATCATGACACAAGTATATCTGATTTATCACACGCCCATGGCATTCTAGTGAAAGTTCATCGAAAAATTTAAAGTATTCCAACGTTTTATTGACATAACTCTTCCCAATCTCCTCTGCCTTTGAATATTCTTTATGTTCAATATAGTACTCATAAACAGTATTGAACATCCAGTCAGAACTTTCGATTGTAAACGGGGCAACCAAATACTTTTGTTCCTTAAGAAAATCAAGTAATTGAATTTGTTGGATGGAATCCTTCCCCAAATCATTGTAAGGAAGTCTAAAATATTTAAGCTCTTTATTATTTTGTTCCGTTAATGGTCTTGTAAAGAATTCTCCTTTAATCACCTCCGTTCTAAATGAATCGATTTCAACTTCAGAATATCTGGCATGGCTAAAAGAGTGATTTCCACAACTTATGTATGCACTTTGAGACCAGGTGTTCAAAAGTTGTATGTTTTTCTTTAAGTCATTCGTTTCATATAGTAATTTCTCATTTATAAATAGGGTCACCGGTATTTTTAATGAATCTAATTTCCAAATCAATCCCGCATTTTCTTTTCTATTTTGATAAAGTGTTATGTTCGGTGCATCATCTATGGTAATTGCAACTTTATTTTGGGAGAACATTTGTTTTCCGATAGTCAATAAACTAATTAGAATCAATATTTTATTCATTTGTTGTTGATGTATTTATGGTAATTATGGAATCGGTTTCAAATCGCATCATCAAAGGCAATTATCGCTATTTCATCTTCTTTTGAGCATTGTATTGAGTGAATAAATGATACCCTTCATCAGGACATCCAACTGTTGAAAGTCTCTATAATCACCCATTTACCATATACCCTTTTTAAAAAATACGATTGTCCATAAATACTTTTATGGAACTTTTGATAGGCAATAGAAACTATACAATTCTCTTTTTTATCATCAAAATTCGGTCTATCAATGATTAGTACTCTTTGTCTTTTTTTCTTAGTATCCAATTGTTTGTCTATTTCGTCCTTAGAAAGGCAATTTTCCGAGGTAAGCCCATATGATATAGAGGTTAATTTCTTTAAATCTATTTCCCAGACACCTCCACTCTCCATTTTACTTGATACCTGTATTTCATTAAGAATTACTTCTGGGACACTTAGGATACTCTGTTCCAAAAAATCAGCTTTACTGAAGGAATTCATTTCCTTTTGGCAGCTCAATAATACTTTTCCTTTTTGTATTTCGTGCTCAAGAACAGTTACGAAAACATCTATTTCACTATTCTCCTGGCTATAAAGGTGGCAACAAAGAAATATATAGAAAACAAGAAGTAGTACGCTTGTGTCTTTTCTTATCACAATTTTCATGTAGTAAACAAATTAATGGTTTAATCTAACAATTCTTAGATACCGACTTTCCCATGTTCCGGTATAACTATTTCTAAATGACGTTACATTTCTTTCAAACGTTCATGGCCAATTTGGATTGTTAGTAAGTTGCTCAATTTTATAGACCTTAGTTCTTAGGAAAATCAACCTTTTTAATTTTATAATCACCTTCTATATTATCTATATATATTTTGCAATTTTCAAAAAAACTTATTCCAATCCTTGGTTGGCTAGACGTATTTAAGGTTGTCTTGACATTTGTAAACTCCATACCTCCCAATTTTATAAGAGCTACCACGCCTGCCTTTTCGGTAATTGTTTGTAACCCCCCCAAAGTATATCGCTCTCGCTGATTATCCTCAAATTCATATTGATTCAATAGTTCTTTTGCCAGTTTTGAGTCTCTTGGTAGGTTGAATGCTGAGGACGACCCTGTATCAATGAGCACTTCATATTCCTTATCGCCAATAGTTATAATGGTATAGGGTGCTCCACCTTTTCTCTTTATAATTATTGATGTAAAGGAGGTATCCGTAAGATGTTCATTTGAAATTTGAATAGTTTTATTTGGGTAATCAATTAACCAGTTGGCTTTGTTTATGATGGGTTGACCAATCAATCCGCCGAAATTGGGAATCTGTTCTTTAAGACCCTTGAAATCCCCAGTAACGGCAACTGTATTTTTAAAATCAAGATGGCCTATTTTCATTGAACCGACAACTTCCTTCCCTAGCTTCATTTGCCGTTTGGAAGCTCCTTCATATTTTTTGGTCTTACCTAAAATCGAATCCCTTTGCACCAAATTTAAATCTGCGCCTGTATCAAAAAGGAAATTTTTAGTCCCACCATTTTCCATTACTGGAAGGACAATTACAGTTTTGGCAGTAGTAAAACTTAGTTCTTCATTAAAATTTTTGGGACTTACTTCACCTTTTACCTGTTGTTTGATAAGTGAACAACCAGAAAGAAGACAAATGCAAATAAAAGGAGCGATTACTCTTTTCATAACACAGTGTTTTAATTAAATTCAGTAATTAGTTGATTTGATATGTAATCTATGGGGTCAATATGGGTTTCAAGTATTCTATCAGGAACTACTGTTTTCAACCCCTCCTCACCGCTATTGGCGATATTATATACAGATGAAACCTGAAAAGTGATTTTGGAATTGGGAAGCACATGCTCCGAAAGGGCAAAGCCGTTAAATGAACATAAGTTTCCCGTTGGTTGCCCAATAATTGTTCCCATTTCATAATACTTGAACATTTCGGCAAAAACGGAACCCGCAGAAAACGTATTATGATTCGTAATCAAAAACACTCTTCCCTCAAATCTTTCCTCCTCTGGTAAGGGTTGTTTAAATTCAGGTCGAACAATAACCAAGTCGGTAGGTTCTGTACCGTAGAATACTTTAGAATACTCGTTGATTAAATAGATAGGTTTAAACCACCGTATGCCTTTAGGAACAAAACGTCTGTCAAAGGCTTCCTTAAACTCTGGGGTAATTTTCCAAAAGGCCTCATGCAATTTTCTAAATGGTTTTTTGGCAATATATTTTGCTAAATCCTCTCCATATTGGTCAGCACCACCTGTATGATTTCTAAAATCAATAATCAAATTTTTTATTTTTTTTTCCTTAAGCTTTTTGAAAGACTCCTCATAAAAATTATTATAACCACTTCTGCTACCATTGTCAAAATCAATGATTTTAATAATCCCGGTTTCATCTTCCAGAATCTCGAACTTAAAAGAGCTATCTTGAGATGATACTTTTTTACTACGTTGCTCCCAAGGTATACCTTCAATCAGTAGAGAGTCAATCGAAAAGCCTTCTTTTTCATTTTTATATTTTATTTTATAGGATGGCCCCCAATCGTAGGTTTTCCATAAGTAAAATCCAAAATCCTCCGAAATCTCCTTTAAGTCCAGCGAATTCGTTTCTTTAGGGCTATGTCTTGCGAGTTTTGGTATTAAGTTTTTAGCGGCAATCCCGTTTATGCTAACGATTTCCATTCCCTTTAATATAGTAGAATCCGAGGTGTGGCTAGAGGTGACAATGATTCTATCTTTATCAACTTTTGCAGCCAGTGGAAAAAAAAGCTTTTCCTTTTGAACGTAGTCGTTCAGGACATAAAAGTCCTTAGCGTAAGAATGTGCATCATTGAAGCGGCAAATAGTTTCGTCTATCAAGCGCCAAAAATTCAGCGTGTTTAAACTATCGGGTAACTCGCGCGTTCTTTGCTCAAGGAAACTTTTGAATTGATGTTTCTTTTGAAATCTATAAGGATTTGGGTGTATCTTTTCAAAGATAGCCGCAAGCGTGTCTAAATCTGCAACCATATCGTCCTTTTTTATGAAATCGTTTACATCTATATAGCGTTCCGATTCATCAATTGGTTTATCGGAAAGGGTAGCAAGCATACTGATAACCACTACGAGAAGAGCGAAAACCAACCAAAGTATTTTCTTATTCATTTATAGTGTTATTATCCAAAAAATTGGAGTTAATGCTTAATATCCTCTTTTTTGCAATTTTGCCTACGTTCCCGTGCCAGTTTCTTGATAACTTTTCTCCTGTCTAATTTGGAAAATCTTTTAACGTAAAAACTAATAATGCCATCGTAACCGCCCGAAAGTTCCTTTTCCTCTTTAGAAAGAAAATGCAACTTGAAATGCCGGTCAAGAATGGAATCTGGATACCTTTTGATTATTTCGAGATAAGTTTCTCGCGGTTGGATACTACGACCTAAACTACCTGTAACATAGGCCATTTTTTTTCCAGACCATTCAAACTTTCCCCGAACATCATCTAACAAAATAGTGAATTCGTTAGTGCTTAAAGTAGGGACGTAATCGAATCCGATTGTTTCAACGCTATTTTGACCGAAAGTACTGAATGACAATAAAGTACTTGCCAAACAAACCCACTTTTCAATAGGTGTCTTACTCAATTTACCCATTGTAACAATTTATTAATTCATAGGTCATAATATTTCAGTTTTATGTTTTCGGCTCTCATGAATATTATTTAAATACCATTTCTGTCGTATGTATGATTCTTGGTTTTCAAAATTGGGAACGCTATCTATTTCCACAAAATCATATAGATAATTTTTGTCCGGTAAATCATCAAACACCAATTCTAAACTACCATCGGAATGTATCAAGCCACGCTGATGAAAAACCGAAGTTTGCATCATATTCCTATTGGCTCCGTAATATTCAATAATCAACGAGTCTGCGCTCACTTTATACCAATGCATCCCATGGTCAAAAATTTGGCCATCCTTAAGAGTAAAAGTTTGTTGTATATCCAGATTTTCATTTTTCAAAATTGATCCTGAAACGACATATCCATTACTCTGAAAATCTAAAAATTTCTTTGATTTCTTGTCATTTTGTAGATGCTCTCTCAAAATATATATCCCATCGTTTCGCAACTTATTGTTATTGTCGTTTTTAAAAACTGGTTCTTGATACACTTCATATAATTTCTTTCTAATTATCCATGGCCCTGTGCCACAACTATTAACAATCAAAGTACCCAAAAGAAGTATAATTGCTTGATTATGCTTCAATGAATCGTAATGATGTATTCTAAACCCAATATTTTTATTATTAGTCGCCAATGGTTTTTAAATAGTTGCCGAAAAGCACCTTACCGGCCTTTTCCTCAAAATTCTTATTAAAAACGAACATATCCCAGAACCATACCCTTTGGGCAATGGTAAGTTCAATATCTCTGTAAATCGTTCTATCTGGCTTTACTTCAGCGAAACTAAACTGATAGCTATCATGAAGAAGGATTGGCACTTGTCCCAAAGTAAGAATGGATGCAGTCAGGGGTTGACCACATACCCAGCTTTGCTTAAGAGGATACAATCGAATATGAGTATCAACCAAACTATCACATGTAATTTTAAATATTTCTGATGCCAATAATATCGCTACCTCTTTTTTTAGTTCTGCATTGATAATATATGCCCTTCTTGGAACCTCACGACGTTCCAATTTCCCGTACTCCTTTGGGAAAACTCTGTAGGAATAACAAGCAGTACTTAATACTAAAATCAATACAAGAGCAAAATATTTACTAAAGCGAGCTACTGTCATAGCGATATTTACTTGAAAACATTACTATTCCTTGAAATCGAAAATTCCCATTTTGGCAAAGAATGCCCTCTCTGCATTACCGTATTCTTCAAAATCGACTATCTTCCCATCTTCAGGTGGATTAAGATTAGTGCTCTTTTCGTCATTCTCTATTTTGACCGCCTAAAAAGTGAACGAAGGTCTTTGGAGCTCCATAATTAGAGCATTTTTCATACCATAATATTCAGGACCAATCCGATTATACTCCGGTTTTCGCACGAACCATGCAGTTAATAAGATGTCATTCTCGAAGGTCGTTGCTTTTTGGCATTTTATACCGTTAATAGTCTTAAACTCGTCGAAAATTTTCCAATTGAAAGTTGGAATGGAATCTTTTATAAGATATTTCTTTCCATCAAGAGATTTTGAAATCAGCATTTCTTTGGTGGATATATTCTTGAGTATCAAACCCGTATTAGATTCATCAATAAACCCAGGATTATATAGGTCGATATTACCAACCACTTCGAACAAGGATCTATCTTGAGAAACCGACAATTCGTAAACCTTTTGATTACTTATTAAATGATTAGTTATGCTTTCCTTATGCACTGGGTCCATAACATTTCTAAGCTGATACTCAATATTCGGTTTTCGCTCATAAGTGACTTTAATGGTTTGACCCTTAACTTTGATTGCAAGAAAATGAAACAATACTAAAAGATACACAAAAGACGTTTTCATAGTTACCTAATTTTAAAGCATCAAAAATGAATAATTTAAGGCATACGCCTAGCGTCAATTGTTTTAAATAGGTGTCATTGGAAGCAGTGGGGCAATTTACAAGGAAAGGTGGAGCTGCTAAAAAAGGACTTAAAGTCACAAATCTACGAAGGCATAGACTTCTTGTACTCAGTGGGTGTTAGCCCTGTCTTTTTTCTAAAAATTCGATTGAAGCTCGATTTAGATTTGAAACCACTAGACTCTGCTATTGCGGTTAATGTAAATTTATTGAATTCCGAATCGGACATCTTTTCTATTACGGATTGAACTCTATAGTGATTGATAAAATCATAAAAGTTTGTCTCCATATAGTGATTTAAAAGAAACGAAAGTTTTTTGTCAGTGGTCGAAACCAAATTGGCAAGTTGGGTCAATGTCAAATCTTCATTTAGATATGGTTTAGATTCCTTTATTGAATTTAAAACATTAACTTTTAAATCTTCCAGTTCTTGCGAATCGGCTTGAATTATCTCAGATGTTATTTTTTTCCTAGAAGATTCTTTAAATCTCTCTTCGTTTTCAAGAACAAAATCAGGGATGAGAATACTCGTCTGTCTTATTCCATAAGATCCAATAACCACTACAAAAACTGAAATTGATATGATGGTAATTATGTAGGAGTTCCATTCTAAGTTACCAAAATACAGTTCGTAAAATTCAAATAGTGTATCTACAGCAATCACAACTATGATTAGATGTAACATGATTCGTATCCAATTATAATCCTTTATCGTTAAGCTAGAAGAATAGTTGGATAATCCAAAATTCATCCTTTTTAGAAACATTAGAGGCAATGCTAAGTAGTACAAGAGATAAGCATTAGAAATGAGAGAGAGCAATACTCCTTTATCCTTTAAAATCTCCGTATACCTTCCAAAACTTATAATTTCTAAACTATCTAAGTAGATTGGTAATGAAACGCTTAGGAAATAGAGCAGGATGGGAATAAAATGAACCAAATTTTTATTCTGGGTTAAATTTATACTTTTAAATAGGCTCTTAACATAAAAAAATAGGATTAACGTGGTCATCAAAGTGGCTATATCTACGAACAATATGGTAACATAATAGATAACAGTAATATTGTTAAACATTGCGAATGCATTAATCTGTATGAAAAGAACCAAGGCAAAAAATATTGGCAAGATGGGAGAATTTGTTTCTCGTTTCTTTTTTATGAGCACATATAACAGAACGATATTAGCAATAATACCGGTCGTAATAATAAAATTAAATAAAGTGTTCAAGATATATTAATTTTAATGAGTGCTCGCAACCAGATTACTGAGGTAAAATTGGCACATCTTCAATGAGCAAATATGCTAACTATATATATTCTGTACAAATCTACAAATCAAAAATACACCCTATCCGTTGTAACTAGGTTGTAACCGCTCAAAATAAGAAAACCACCCAATCTCTTGAATGGCTTGTTACAACTATGCTCCTTCCCTTGGATTCGAACCAAGTGCCCGCTGATCCGCAGTTAGAGCCGATATAATAAGGCGTCAATATTTTACGGTAACAGCAACTTTTAAAAAATAATTTTATGTAGACTAAAAACAATGGGAGCTGTATAATTGTTTACATTTATACTCAATAAAATGCTCATAGAACTTTTAGAAAGCCTTGATTTCACTCTTTGAAGAATAACACCTGACTTGAATTGGCAATCCTCGAATCAGGAACAAAATCTTATAAATACTATTTGTTGTACCTATGTTGTAACTTAAACAAAAAAAAGCCGAGACATAAGTCTCGGCTTTTCCTTTAAGTACTCGAGGCGGGAATCGAAACCGCACTCCGAAGAACTGGATTTTGAACTCAGTAGTATATCTTTTTGAATATCGTAAATTAAAAAATGGGTTCAATTTTCGTGTAGTAATTTCTGATATTTAAAGGATTACTTTCTTAATTAGAGCAAAACCCTCAATTGTTTTATCAAAACAAAAAAGCCGACTCCTAAAAGTCGGCTTTACTTTTGTACAGGCGGAGAGACTCAAACTCTTGCACCTTTCGACACTAGTCCTTAAGTTAGTTCAAACTTGTAAGCATCATTCATTCGTATGAAACAATAACCTTTTTAAGAATTCAGAACAGCGTCTAAAGCATCGTCGGCATCCTTATGTATAAAATTAGCTTGATAATTAATCGTCGTTTTTAGATCGCTATGCCGATATAGTTTTTGTAACATAAGTGGGGAAATCGCATCGCCCGCGATATTTCCGAACGAGTGACGCGCAATATGATTGGATAGGTTCTTTTCAATGTTGCATTTTTCAGCGAGCCGTTTCAGATATTTATTGAGTAACGTTGAGGCATTACGGGTCTTTACAAAAATATCCTGCTTACTATTTGAGTTGGCCATTTTTAGATAAGGAAAAACAAAATCATCTTTTGACCGTGATGATGGTCTGTAATAATCTAATATCTTTTCAGCCTTATCCGGAATTTTAAGACTTAATGGCTTTTCGTTCTTGTTCATGATGTAGAACAAACGTCCATCCATAAAATCGGACCATTTCATTTCTAGCACATCAGATATGCGGATTCCTGCAAAATAGTATGAAAACAACCAAACATTTCGGGTATGCCATATGGACGTATTTTCTTCTAATTCAATATTCTCAATTCGTTCAATTTCATCCCTTGTCAGTCCAATTTTATGACCTGACTTAACTCGTATCCGCTCTTTCTCTCCCGCAAATGGATAGTGCTTCGAGTCCACAACCCCTTCATTTATAGCTAAATTGAAAAGGGTACGTATAAAAATCAGTTGATTGGTTACGGTTCTGGTCTTTTGCTCTAAGTAAGAGATACAAAATATTTTGTAGTTACTCAAAAAGGCTTGATTTATATCTTCGAAATATAAGGATGTATCTTTTCCAAATTCATTTTTCACTTCATCTAAAAAAGAATACCCGAATTTTCTAGATTTACTGATTCGATTGCGCCTTCGCTTTTTTATGCCCCCAATTACAGTTTCCCGCTCTTCGAATCTCTTCCAATTCAAAAACTCACGGATATTGAACAACATCGAGAGCTCAGGTTTGGCAACCGAAAACGTGCCTGATTGAAATTTACTTCGAACCCGTTCCGCACCGAACTGAAAGAATGAAATAGTTCTTCCTTTATGCTCCACCTTTTTCTTTATATCCTTACTCGTAACGTAGTCCTTTGACCCATCCGCTTCCAGAGCAATGGTATCGGCTTCCGAAAGCTTTTTAATAAGATAGTTGTTTAACCGTGCAGAGTTGGGATGAGATCTTTTGACCTTACATAAATCTTTGTTCCAATCTTTCTCTTGAATATATTTACCGGTATAAACAAAGCGCGTTTTGCGATTCTGGGTAATTCTAATTGCAAGTGGACAAGTTCCATTTTTCTTTTTGTAATTTGTCCTAAGTACTATCTTTATTGATGCCATGTGAATTTCGATTACTAAAACAAGATACAAAAAACATTCAAAACTATGTACAACATATGTACAACATTATGCCATTTTAGCTGGTTTTTAATGATTCGATAAAACTATTAACTACCTGAAAATCAATAATTTTAATTCATATCAGACCATATGAAACCATTTACCTTTAGTCTCATAACCCGAAGGTCACTGGTTCGAGTCCAGTTCCCGCTACTAATAAAAAAAGCCTTTCAAGAAATTGAAAGGCTTTTTTTATTTCCTTTGTGCAATATTTGTACAACTTTTTGAATGTTT
>Ga0102941_1000827_pt1 | contig 14670 bp, 12 predicted proteins | sample SalPonR2_C_D2_MG_FD_79281 | JGI IMG/M metagenome (GOLD analysis project Ga0102941, IMG submission 79281) | Salt pond soil microbial communities from South San Francisco under conditions of wetland restoration - Salt Pond MetaG R2_C_D2_MG | ecosystem: Environmental > Aquatic > Marine > Intertidal... | reverse complement strand
GGTTAAATTTTTTAAAGTAACCCTGATTGAGCGAATAATATTTACCTGTGTCTGGAATTCGCATGTTGGTATGAGATAAACAAAACTCCCCTATACTCGGATCCAGTGTAAATCCATTGACGCCGTTTCCAGTTGTGTAAACAAGTATAGTCGACGTTCCGTAAATAACATATCCTGCAGCAGCCAATTCGACACCAGATTGCAGAAAATCTTTCTCTTGCACGGGAATTGAGGTTGATGTCAATCGGCGGTAAATTCCAAAAATAGTACCAACAGTTACATTCACATCGATATTCGAAGAACCATCCAGCGGGTCAAAAACAACCACATAATGGGCAGAGCGGTCTTCTACTGCGGGCAAGGGGATAAAGCTCTCGTTTTCTTCAGATGCGATCCCTGCGCACTCCCCGCTATTCTTTAGACATTCGATCATACGGTGATTCGCATAAATATCCAGCTTTTGAACCTCGTCTCCTGAAGCGTTTGAATACTGCTCCTTACCTAAAATATTTATCAAACCAGCCTTATTTACTTCCCTGTTCACTATCTTGGCAGCAACACCAATATCTCGCAACAAACCCGTTAGTTCGCCTGTTGCGTAGCTGAAATCTCGTTGTCGACGTATGACGAATTCATCTAAAGTAGTAATTTGCCCCATGCAAACTGATTTTATTGATAATTTTGTCAAATATACAGTTTCCATGGAGATTTTGAATGGCTTTGCACTCGCAACGCTTTGTTATTGTTCAACTTACACTAAGACAGCTAACACATTTTGAAGCATTTACAAGGATTAAATCATTACTTTGCTACCTATAAATGGCACTTTTTTTGGGGCATTATCTTCGTAGCGGCTTCCAATTATTTTAAAGTCCTGCAACCCCAAATTATCAGGGAAGCCTTAGATCTGGTTTTCGAAAACCTAAAGTTGTACAATAATATTAGTGGCTTCGAATCTCAATCCGTATTCTATAGCTACGTTGCAGAGACCCTTTTGTTTTTTGGAGTACTCGTTCTGATTCTCGCAATAATCATGGGTATTTTCATGTATTTCACTCGGCAAACGATCATTGTGATGTCTCGATTGATCGAATACGATATGCGAAAAGCCATTTTTGCTCATTATCAAGAGCTTGACCTCGGGTTTTATCGCAAGAACAATACCGGAGACCTCATGGCCCGAATTACCGAAGATGTCAATAAGGTGCGCACCTATTTAGGACCTGCTGTACTTTATGGGATAAACTTAGTCTTCCTCGTTGGTTTCGTTATGTATTCCATGTTTAGCGTTAATGTAAAACTGTCCATATACACCCTACTTCCCCTACCACTGCTTTCCATTTCGATTTACTACGTGAGTAGTATTATCAATAAAAAGAGCAGCATTATACAAAAACAATTAGCCTTACTTAATAGTCTAGCACAAGAAGTTTACTCCGGTATTCGAGTCGTTAAGTCCTATGTACAAGAACGACCTATGGGTGAATATTTTTTGTCTGAAAGTAATAACTTCCGAGATAAAAGTCTATCCCTCGCAAAGGTAAATGCCTTGTTTTTCCCCTTAATGGTTTTGCTCATTGGAACCTCTACTATTTTGGTTGTATTTGCAGGAGGTATTCAAGTCATGGCGGGTACGATCACTCCGGGCAATATTGCCGAATTTGTCATTTACGTAAATATGTTAACCTGGCCGGTCACCTCTATAGGTTGGATCGCGTCGGTAGTTCAGCAAGCGGAAGCCAGCATGGAGCGAATCGATGAATTTTTCAAAACCGAATCTGAAGTTCGGGATACGGGTTCTGAAAAAATCGGCGAAATCCAGTCCATTGAATTTAAAAATGTAAGTTTCACCTACCCCGATACCGGTATTACCGCCCTGAGTAACATCAGTTTTAAAGTCAAGCCCGGTGAGAAATTAGGCATAGTGGGAAAAACCGCCTCAGGAAAAACAACCATCATGGATCTCCTGGTACGTATGTTTGAACCCACTGAAGGATCAGTTATGATTAACGGAAAAGATATTCGCAACTACAGTTTAAAGGATTTACGGAAAAAAATAGGTTACGTTCCACAGGACGTTTTCCTTTTTTCCGATACCATAAAGGATAACATTAGTTTTGGCCTTATTGATCCAGAAGAGGATATCAAATCGACGCCTCCTATTGAAGACTACGCCCAATACGCCTCAGTCCATGATGATATTATGGAGTTTTCTCATCAATATGAAACCTATGTTGGAGAGCGGGGTGTCACCCTTTCTGGAGGCCAAAAACAACGTATCTCTATAGCCCGCGCTTTAATTAAAGAGCCTGATATCGTCCTGTTCGACGACTCCCTTTCAGCTGTAGACACCTCAACAGAGCAGGAAATCATCTCTTTTCTTGGAGAATCTCTGGGTCAAAGAACCACCATCATGGTTACACATCGCCTTAATATTTTAAGTGAGTTTGACCGAGTAATTGTTCTAGAGCAAGGAGAAATTGTGGAAGAGGGCAGCCACGAGGAGTTAGTATCTCAAAAAGGGCTTTATTCGCAAATCTTTGAGCATCAGCAATTAGGGAATAAATCCCCCATTGACTTGAATTGATTATGCCCTTGGATAAAAGTCACGGTGACAATACAATTCGGAATTATAGTAAGTTTAATTATAATATATAGATTAGATCCTTTCCCTAATCCCATGCATTTTTTTACATTTGTATCGAGGACAAATTATTAACCTTAATTGTAAAGTAGTGGAAAAAGGAAATAATACCATGAATGACCCGGTTTATTCTAACAAAGTTAGAGCAGGAAGAAGACGAACTTATTTTTTTGATGTGCGAAAGACCAAAGGCGATGATTACTTTGTGACGCTCACTGAAAGTACCAGAAGAAGCGATGACAGCGGATTCAACCGCCATAAAATCTTTCTTTATAAAGAAGATTTTAATCGCTTTTTGGAAGCGCTCGAAGACTCTATCAATCATATCAAAACAGATTTGATGCCGGATTATGACTATGCAGAGTTTGACAAAAAACACGAAGAGTGGGATAAGCAGAATGAATTAGATGAGCAGAACGACTCCAGCGACTCCGCGAAAAGTAATATAGATTCTGAAGACGATATGAGCTGGTAATCCAGCACATACTTCGAATAAAAAAAAGAGGATGTATAATACACCCTCTTTTTTTTTACCATATCATAATAATATTTTTATAGGCAAATCCCTCGAAGTCGATCAATTCTCTGCAGACGCTCGAGCTATTCGCCCACATCGCCCTAAAAATGCGAGCGTTATTCGCCCTGCGTGCGGGCCGAAGATTTCGCTTTGTTATGGTGAAACAAATTTATTTGCGAAATCCAGTAGGCCGGATCAATGAATCACTTGACGATTTTTGGAGTAAAACCACTCGACTTCAATGGTCAACCCTTTGGTAAATAGTTGATTTCTAGTTAATTATTACTTTCACAACCAATTTGTCATGTAAAGTTTATGAGTAATTCGGGATAGCGGGCATCCTCAGCAACTCTTATTACAAAACTTGTAAGCTATATCATGATCGGCTGTTCGATATATATATGTTAAAAGGTGCAACTCCCAGCAGCATTTGAAGCTGAAACTGATGGTGCAAAAAACAGGGCCTTCTTGGGTCGAATCGGCACTAAGCTAAAGAGGAGAGCTATAATCTCCTTCTTCGACGAGTTGCCGAATACCTTTTTGTACTGCTTTCAGGTCATCTTTATATGTAACTCCCAACCATTGGCTGGTTGTACTCAACACATCAATGCTAATTTGATCCTCCTGAAGACGGTTATCAATAACAAATGGAAGATAAAGTTCAGACTTCGATTCCCTGTAATGCTGAATAATAAACTGATTAAACGCTTGTTTTAAAACCGAAAAAAATGCTGGATGCAGTCCCCAGAGGTTCATAGATGCGGGGGCCTCTTCAGAAAGTGTTTTTGGCTGATCCTCTCCAAATATGATTTGACCTTGTTTCCTACGTATTTTCTCGTGTTCTTCAATTTTAATAAGTCTACCTTTTTCATCCACTTCACAAATCCCTCGCGAAACGGAGCCATTTGCGGAAAGTGTTTTGGCCAGTGGATAAGCAACCATCGCATAATGATCGGGCCGAACTTTTGTTTTCAAAAAGGTACTAATCTGATGAATAGCATGACTTCCATAAAAATCATCCGCGTTGAATACTGCAAAAGGCTTATGTAATTTGTTAGACGCGCACAATACGGCATGTCCTGTTCCCCATGGTTTTACGCGTTCAGATATATCTAAATGCTGGGGGACGAACTGATGAAGATCCTGATAAACAATATCTACCTGAATTTGATCCCGGTACCTGGATACTACCTGATCTTTAAATTCTTCGGAAAAACCCTCCCGAATAACAAAGACAACCTGATCAAAGCCCGCTTGAATGGCATCATGCAGTGTATAGTCCATTATGGTTTCACCAGAGGGACCCACGGCATCCATTTGCTTTAATCCACCATACCGACTTCCCATTCCGGCAGCCAGAATGAGTAGGGCCGGCTTTTCTGTATTAGAATGGCTCATATCAATTTATGTATTTAAACAAAGGTAATATTCTTATATTGTTCTTCAAACTTGAAAGGGAATGACAATACACTGGGTAGATAGTCTTATTATTTTGATCCCTCTTCTCATTTTCATTGGTATAGGTCTGCGTCATCGGCGACGAGCAGCAAAAGATGAAGGCGAATACTTTCTATCCGGCAGACAGCTTCCCTGGTGGCTCCTTGGCATATCTATGGTCGCTACGACCTTTTCTGCCGACACGCCTAATCTTGTTACGGACATTGTTCGGCAACGTGGCGTCGGCGGAAATTGGGCTTGGTGGTCGTTTTTACTCACGGGTATGTTGACTGTTTTTTTTTATGCCAAATTGTGGCGTCGCTCTGAAATGGTTACCGACCTTGAATTTTATGAGTTAAGGTATCAGGGGAAGCGAGCCGCTTTTCTCAGAGGCTTTCGAGCCCTGTACTTAGGCTTCTTCTTTAATGTCGTTATCATGGCAGGGGTTATGCTTGCCGCCATTAAAATCATGTCAATCATGATGGGCTGGTCTAGTTTCCAAACTTTACTCATAAGTGGCACCGTAGTTTTGATCTACTCGGGGTTGGGAGGCTTGAGAACCATCATTTATACAGACCTTATTCAGTTTATCATCGCCATGATTGGAACCATCTGGGCAGCTCACTATATTCTAAATATGCCCGAAATCGGAGGTTTGAGCGCCTTGTTATCCAATGAAGATGTACGCCCCGCTCTTTCATTTTTTCCCGACTTCTCCAATCCGCACGAGTTATGGATCATTTTCATTTTACCCCTAGCTGTCCAATGGTGGAGTGTTTGGTATCCCGGGAGTGAACCGGGAGGGGGAGGTTATATCGCACAACGTATGCTTGCAGCAAAAAATGAACGCCAAGCCATGTATGCCACTTTATTTTTCAATTTTGCTCATTATGCATTGAGGCCCTGGCCGTGGATTCTTATCGCTTTGGCTTCCATTAGCCTTTTCCCTTCCGTTGCAGACATCCAAAAAGCTTTTCCGGAGGTAGACCCGGCTATTCTTGGAAATGATCTAGCCTATCCCGCCATGCTTAGTTTATTACCCACAGGTTTGTTGGGCCTTATTTTACTTTCACTCATCTCTGCTTTCATGTCGACCATTAGTACTCACCTGAATTGGGGAGCGAGTTATCTTGCTCATGATTTTTACGGTCGATTTATTTCACCAAATTCAACAGGCCCGCAGCGAGTTTGGGTCGGAAGAATTTCTACTCTACTTTTAATGATTTGTGCCGCTTGTCTCGCTCTTTTTTTAGAAAATGCATTGAGTGCCTTCGAAATATTATTGCAAATTGGAGCCGGAACAGGCCTTATTTTTATTCTAAGGTGGTTTTGGTGGCGTATTAATGCTTACAGCGAATTAACAGCAATGGCAGTTTCCTTTATTCTAGCTATATGTTTTGAAACCATTCCTATTTTTGAAAGCTGGGAGCCTCATTATAAACTAGTTGCAGGAGTGCTAATCACAACATTTGCCTGGATTCTTGTTACATTTCTTACGAAACCTGAGCCCCCTGCCACCCTTCTCCGTTTTCTAAACAAGGTAAAACCGCATTTATTTGGATGGCGCACCGTCATCAAGCGCAATGGCTGGGATGCAAAGAATCTTAAATCGGGCGAATCTTTAGGTCGACAGGTAGCAGGATTTGCATTTGGAGTTGTGGCCATATACAGTCTTCTTTTCGCCACGGGTTATTTTATTTACAGCCAATGGCTTGCCTTTTTCATTTGCTTAATGGTTCTCATTCCGTCGAGTTATGGTGTGTTTCGCATCATATCCTACCAATTTTCACAAAAAGTTTAAGCACCCGAATAGATTTCTTTAAAAATAGCTTTACCTTTGAACAATAATAGTGATACTATTATTAGTTGAAAGTAATCAACTTATGAATCGAATTGTAAGCCACGTAAAGTTTAACGTCAACCCGGATCTTTTTCTTAAAGATCCGGAAAGCAGTTCTATTGGAAAACGGATATTGATGGAAGCTATCAACATTCTGGATCAATCGGGCTTTGAGCGTTTGACCTTTAAAGAATTAGCCCATACGGCTCAAACAACAGAAAGTACAGTATATCGATACTTTGAAAATAAGCACATGCTCATTTTATATCTGAGTAATTGGTATTGGTCCTGGTTGTTTTACCGCCTGCAGTTGGGGTTGACAAATATTCCAGCTGGGAAGAATAAACTAGCGAAAGCCATTGAAATACTATGCCGCCAGTCTGAGGACGACAATCTAATTGAACACATTGATTTAGTTAAACTGGCACACCTCATCCACCTGGAGTCCGGAAAAATATTTCGGGTTAGGGATGTTGATCAGGAAAATAAACAGGGCTTTTACTTACCTTACAAATTACTTCATGAGAAAATGAAAAACATCATTTTGGAAGTTGAAAAGACTTTCCCTTATGCAGAAAGCTTAGCAGCTTCAATCATTCAGGGGATACACCAGCAATACTTCAATTATGAGCACTTTCCTACATTAACGAGTATGAGCAATACGGAAAAAGATATCGAGAATTATTTCCTGAATTTATCCTTGGCATATCTCTCTACTCCTCAAACCTCTTTCTGCAATGGAAAATAGAATCACCCCTCTTAGAAGGTTATTTCGATTAGCGGCATTAGATAAAAAGGATCTGGGAGTTGTTTATATTTATGCATTTCTCAGCGGGATTATTTATCTATCTGTTCCGCTGGGCATTCAATCTATAATCAATTTACTTCAGGCTGGAAACACCAATCAGGCCTGGATTCTGATGGTGCTTATTGTTCTGGCCGGCTTACTTATCTCGGGGCTACTTCAGGTATTTCAACTCTCCCTGGTTGAGACTTTACAGCAACGTATATTTGTTCGCTCGAGTTATGAATTGAGTTATCGAATCCCAAAAATTAACTGGGATGAGATGGGAAAGCGATATTTGCCAGAACAGGTCAATCGCTTTTTCGATACCATGACCATTCAAAAAGGATTATCCAAGATTTTATTTGACATTTCCACTGCCATTATCCAAATATTGCTGGGGCTGTTGCTTTTAGCCTTTTACCACCCCTTTTTTATTGGATTTGGTTTTGCTTTATTAATCATTTTAATCCTCATTTTCTGGTTTACAGGAGCTAAGGGTCTGGGTACGAGTCTTGAAGAATCTTCCCATAAATATAATGTTGCATTCTGGCTTGAAGAATTGGCGCGTACAAATGGAATTTTTAAGATGAATCCTTTTTCTACGCTTCCCGAACGCAGAACAAATCACCTAGTCAATCAATACCTAACTGCCCGAAAATCCCACTTCCGAATTCTACTTACTCAGTATTATAATATGGTGGGTTTTAAAGTCATAGTAGCTGCAGGCTTATTGGTATTGGGCGGGATTTTAGTTTTTCAGCAACAAATGACTCTCGGTCAGTTCGTAGCGGCAGAAATCATCATTTTACTTATCGTGGGTTCGGTTGAAAAACTCATTCTAAGTATTGATGTTGTGTACGATATCCTTACGGGGATTGAAAAAATAGGAATGGTCACCGATATGGAGTTGGAAAGATATGAAGGTCGCGACCTGGATATTTCATCACATCCCAATGGCCTTTCCATTTCACTTAATGAATTTATCCTCAAAGCACCACAAGGTGGAGACCGAATTCTTCTTGACAGCATCAGTTTAAACGTGAAGTCAGGTGAAAGAATAGGCATCATCGGCCCTGCCGGAGCTGGCAAATCATCACTATTGCACTCTATTTCCGGCTTTTACAGTGAATACGAAGGATCCATTATATTTAATGACAATCAGCCCCTCGGTGGACTCCGAATTGATTCACTTCGAGATAAAATAGGGTTTAACTTCACAGAAGACAAGATTTTTAATGGAACCATCTTTGAAAACATTTCCGCAGGAGGCGAGAATCTGACAACTCCTAGTTGCCAAAAAATTATTGATGTTGTAGGACTTCGTGATTTCGTGAACAGCCAGCCCCAGGGGCTCGATGCCCAAATTAGCCCCATGGGAGAAAAAGTATCAGGAACAGTGCGGAAAAAAATCGTCCTGGCCCGGGCTCTCAGTTCCCAGCCTAAATTGCTCTTGTTCGAAGATCATATTCAATCTACTCCAGCCTACGAGAGAACTTCAATATATAATTACCTCGTAGATAAAAACAATACATTTACTGTCTTGGCCATCACTATGAACAAAGAATTGCTGAAGAGGTGTGACCGTATTTTAGTACTAAACGAAGGTAAAATTTATGACGAAGGGACCTTAGATGAACTCATAAAAAAACCGGATATAAAATCATTTATAGATGCTTAATATCTCGAAAAAACCCATACCTAAGGAGCTGTCAGAATCTAATTTTGATAGTTATAAAAGAGTAAGCACACCCGAGTTTCATAAACGCAATGCGTATACGATCCTTGCTATCGGTGCCTTCTTTTCCATCTTCTTGTTTCTACCCTGGACCCAAAATATAAGGTCCAAAGGAAAAGTGACCACACTTCGCCCCGAACAAAGACCACAAAAGGTGATGTCCCCTATTGCGGGACGAGTTGAAAGTTGGCATGTTCGAGAAGGAGATTTTGTGGAAAAAGGAGATACTTTAGTTGAGATATCTGAGATTAAGGAGAAATATCTGGATCCCGAACTGGTGCAAAGAACAGAGGAGCAATTGCAGGCCAAGGAGTTTTCCGCAGAATCCTACAATGAAAAAGTGGAAGCCCTAAATAACCAGATAAAGGCGCTACAACAATTGCGTGTCCTCAAATTAGAGCAAGCCACAAACAAAAGGGAACAAGCCGAACTTAAGGTGCAGCAGGATAGCCTGGACCTCGAAGCTAAAAATACAGATTACGAGATCGCAATACAACAGTTCCAGCGTATGGAGCAAATGTATGAGGATGGCGTTCGAACTAAAGTGGACCTTGAAAAACGAAAGCTTAATTTACAAGAAACAGAAGCCGCTTTCCTGGGCACTCAGGCCAAATTATTAGGAACTCGAAATGAACTCCTAAATGCTATTATCGAAATTAATAATATTGAGTCCGAATTTCAAGATAAGTTGGCGAAAGCCCAATCGGATAAATATTCCGCATTGAGTATGAAATTAAATGCGGAATCGGAAATTGCTAAACTCAAAAATGAGCGTCAAAATTACATCAATAGGCGCAATATGTATTTTATTTCCGCTCCCCAGGCAGGCTATGTGACGGAGGCTTTGACGGTAGGAATTGGAGAAACCGTCAAAGAGGGAACTCCCTTTTTGAGTATTATGCCGGAAGACTATCAGTTGGCTGTGAGTTCTTTTGTCCAGCCCATCGACCTACCCTTACTCAAGCTGGGACAGAGGGTGCGCATACAGTTTGACGGATGGCCGGCCATCGTATTTAGCGGTTGGGAAAATATTTCCTATGGCACTTATGCAGGACGAATTGTTGCTATAGATAACTTTGCCAACCCCAATGGACAGTACAGGGTTTTGGTTGCTCCGGACCCTGAGGAATATCCCTGGCCGGACCCGCTGCGACCGGGCGGTGGAGCCATAACACTCACTCTCCTAAACGATGTCCCACTTTGGTATGAAATATGGCGGCAGTTCAACGGTTTCCCACCCGATTTCTACACAATGGAGCCCCCTGAAAAGATCAATAAAAGCCCATTGCCCAAATGAGAAATATCCTGATTCTTTTCTTGGTGATCATGATTTTGCCGTTCATCCCGAAATTATCTGCTCAAAGCGATGACAGGCCGGTCTTTCAGGTGGCAGACTATATTCAAATGGTTCAGGAGCAATACCCCCTTATTGAACTTGCTAATATTCAAACTGATATAGGAGACGCTACCTTATTGCAGCGAAAAGGAGCCTTTGATGTTGTTTTGGGAACAGACTACAGCCAAAAATTCTTTTCGGAATCAAACTACTATCGGATATTTAATGGCGGCGCTCAGTGGCAGAGCCCCTATGCATTTAAGCTGCAAGCTGGAGTAGATTTAGCAGATGGCATATATCTCAACCCAGAACGTAACTTCCCCTCTTCAGGTCTAGGCTATATGGGCATTACTATGCCATTAGGTCAAGGTCTACTCATAGATAAAGCACGGGCCGGGCTGCGCGATGGGGAGCTATTTCAAGAACTCCAAATGCAAAAGCGCTTGCAATTTCGAAATGAAATCATGTCACTGGCTCTTATTGCTTATTTTGAATGGATTCAAGCAGACCAATTGTATCGAACATATACTGAAATAGCTGAAGCTGCCCAAGACAGATATGAGTTTGTTATCCTGTCCTACGAAGGTGGTGACTTAGCCCCTATTGATACCCTCGAAGCCTCCATGCAATTGAGACAGCGCCAGCTTGAACTCCTGGCTGCCCAAAATAAACGCTTAAGTGCTCAGGCGAATATCCAAAACTTTATTCCCAGCTTTAATCTCAGTGAGTGGCAATCGCCATCTTTCGATGAAATTTCTGCCCTTTGGCAATCACGCTCATCTGAATTTTGGACAAACAGCTTATTAGAACATCCTAAAATTATCGACCTTCAAATTGAAAGAGAGCGTATCCTAATTGATAGGAGATTAGCAAGAGAAAGCCTAAAGCCAAAGGTGGACCTAAAATACCAATGGTTGAATTCACTGAATCAAATACGCACTGGTGATATAAATACTACTCTATCCCCCAACGATTACAGCTGGGGAATTTCCTTTGCGTATCCGATTCCCTTGCGAGCAGCTCGTGGGAAAATGCAGCTCAATAAAATCAAACAGTTTGAAAACCAATTTAAAAGCAGCCAGTTGAAACAAGAACTTGAGGCACGCATGGAGGCTCTTCTGGAAATTCAAGCCAATTTCCAGGATATTATTCAGGATTATGGGGTCCTCATCGACGACTTTAGACGCCTCCTTCAGGCGGAGCGGTCCATGTTCGAAATTGGGGAGAGCTCTCTTTTCTTAGTGAATACGCGGGAAAACCGACTACTGAAAGCTCAGGTAACATATATAAACCTTCAATATAGCGCTTTTAAAAACCTCTTAAACATCGCTAAAACATCCGGTAATCTGGAAGGGAATTTAAATTTAGTAAATGAGTAAAGTAAGACTCAATGCTCTACATAAACACCTCCTTTTCTAATCGAATTGAGATTTTTATTTTTTTGATTTTAGGATCGGTTACTCTATTTTCTGCCCAAGATAGTTTATCGCCTTCTCACTTGTCTTCTGATTACTGGATCTACAGTGGAAGCAAAGAAGCCCAGCTTCTGCCCTGTGATAAGAAAACAGTAAAGTCCGCGGTGAATACGCCAAATAGCCCCGATAGCAATCCGTTCTGGGAGATGCCCCCCCCTTTTATCAGTGGCAAAAACTAATGGGAACCCTTAGCAAAAGCTACCCACATCACAGAAATGGCGGGCGAATGGCTCATTTTTTTGGGGGTCTTCACGACGCCCTACAGTTATCTTACTTGCATTTGCCAGATTCCCTCACCCAGCCCATCCGGCATTTACCAAAAAGCCAACACATTCAATATCAATTCGCCTTAATCGTGTCCGCAGAAACAGCCTCTCGAATTCTCAAGTTTTATTTCCCAGATGGACAAAAAGAGATTCAAGAATTGTATCAGAGTCATCTCACTTACATCCATAAGTTAGCGATCGATAATTGTTTAGTAAGCTTAGGGGAGAAAATCGGTCAGGAAGTCGCTTCAGAAGTCATCCAACGGGCAAAAAGTGACCGAACCCGATCATCAGAACAAGTAAAATTCACAAATAAAGGGGGTGGGAATTGGTATGGCACCCCCTCAACAAAAGATTACGCCAAAAGGCAATGGCGCCCCTTTGTGCTCGATCATCCGTCCCAGTTACGCTGCGGCCCGCCGCCCACCTCATGGGAAAAGGACATGAAAGAGCTTCGGCAATTCAACCTAAACCACACCCACAGTGACATTGCATGGAAATGGAAGTCGATCCCCGTTTGGGACCAATGGCTCGACAAACTCGTCTTTGAATATCAAATCGATTTGGCCCCTTTGAAAGCGGCTTCTATTTATGCCACCTTCCATATTGCCCGCTATGAAGCCACTCTTTCTGCCTGGGAAGCCAAATATCATTATATGGGCATCCGACCCTTTCAGTATGACACGACATTCCAACCCCTGCTGATCCAAACCCCTAATTTTCCCGGTTACCCGGCAGGACACACCACGGTTGCCGGAGCCCTGGCGGAGGTGATATCTTACTTTTTTCCAGGTAGAAAACAGCAGGCTGTTGAGCTGGCGAAGGAATGCTCAGAATCCAGATTCGAAGGCGGCGTACATTTCAGGACAGATAATGAGGTCGGATTGCAACAGGGGAAACGCGTGGGACAGGCTATCATCAGTCACATTGAGGAATAATCTCTGTCTCGTCATCTACCTCTATTTTATGTATTTGGGCGATCCCGCGCCGCAGCTTGCGGCGCGGGCGTTACGTTCCGGGCTCCTCCGCCAGCTGGCGGATCGGTCCTGCGCTGCGCTGGGACAGGTGCCGCTGGCACCTCCCTACACATCACTATCGCATAGCGCTGGAGCGTAAAAAGTGGCATTCATTCGGAAATTCGGCATGAATACCCACAAACTGCACTACCTATCGCCCAGCCCCGGACTAGCGCTGCGGAATGGGTGACGACTGGAGGGAGGAAGACCGGATCCGCCGGCTGGCGGAGGAGGGCCGAGCGAAGCCGACGATGTACGAAGGACAGAGGCGGAGATCTGAGCGAGCCCTGAAGCATAGCGACCCCAACCAAAGGGCGGGGAAGGCCCCACATAGCTCACAAAACACATAATAATCAGATCATGATACAGCGTGGAGGGAACATCACCGGCTGGGTCTGAGCTCAATGTATCTGAAGCCCTCGTGAATGATTCAGTGATCCGATAGATTTCTTTTACGGCATTTCCCACCTCCTGAATTATTTGTAATTTGCAGGGAAAAGGGGCCCTTGCTTTTTCCGAAAATAAAATGGTGGCAGAATATTATGCGGTATGATTACACTCAGTTTAGCGTATATCCTGGACTTTATGAGCCAATAGCTATGGTAGAAGTGGGCATAGATACAAGCCTGTTTATTTGGGGAGGCGATGTGCTGCAGGCAAGGAAAACGACTCAGCGATGGGTTCATTCAGTGGTGCGACAACTCTTTGCAGACGCATCGGATCTTTCTTTAATCCCGTTCTCAAAATAAGTATGATCGTCAATGAATATAGATTTATTTTTGGCATCCTTTTCTGCTTTCTCCATGAGTCATCTTAGCCCGACGTTTCAGGTGTTCGTTTATGCACTGCTAACTGCTATTGCTACCGGACTGGGAGCGTTGCCTTTTCTGTTTATAAAAGGTCTTTCAGAGCGTCTGACCCACTATGCCGATTCTATTGCAGCAGGTCTGATGCTCATCGCCAGTTTTCAATTGGTAAATGAAGGCCGTGCTGAAGGACTGTCCCTTACGCTCTTGGGGATTGTTATGGGATTTACCCTTCTCGTTCTCATCAAAAAAAACATCGACTTTGATTTTGCTGATACATGGAAAGATATGGATCGCGGCGATGTGTCAAAAATATTTTTGATTTTGGGCGTCATGACCCTCCATTCCTTTGCCGAAGGCGTGGGTGTGGGCGTATCCTTTGCAAGATCCGACACTTTTGGTATCTATATATCAAGTGCTATTGCGCTCCACAATATACCGGAAGGCATAGCCATATCCATCGTGCTCGTCAGCCGAGGGGTATCTGTTTGGAAAAGTGCCCTATGGGCGATTTTTACCAGTCTACCGCAACCTTTATTAGCTGTACCCAGCTTTCTTCTCGTGGAAGTTTTCGAGCCCTTTTTGCCCATTGGAATGGGTCTTGCTGCCGGCGCCATGGTCTGGATCTGCTTTAGCGAACTCCTCCCCGAGCCCTTTCGAAAGCAGAAAACGATTTATGTGATTGCGGCTCTAGTTTTTGGCATGGCTCTTATGTGGGCGTTGCAGCTGATTTTATGAATTAGCTTTTAGCTATTGGCTTTTAGCTATTGGCTTTTAGCTATTGGCTTTTAGCTATTGGCTTTTAGCTATT
>Ga0102941_1000826_pt1 | contig 14689 bp, 15 predicted proteins | sample SalPonR2_C_D2_MG_FD_79281 | JGI IMG/M metagenome (GOLD analysis project Ga0102941, IMG submission 79281) | Salt pond soil microbial communities from South San Francisco under conditions of wetland restoration - Salt Pond MetaG R2_C_D2_MG | ecosystem: Environmental > Aquatic > Marine > Intertidal... | reverse complement strand
TCCGCGTCCGACAGCACTGCCTCGCCCCGGCGAAAGCGGATCTGGTTGAGCCGCAACCCCGGCTTGACCAGAACGGAGAAGGACCTAGGGCAGATCTCGGCGAAAAGCGGGCCGGTGTATCCCGGCGCGATTCGGTCGAACTCGCTCCCGTCATCGGTGATCACCCGCGTCAGGCAGTCGACGCGTCCGGTGGAACTTTTGGCATTGGTCACGGCCGAGATGTCCTGGGGCAGGTCCAGCCGTTCCATCAGCGGCACGACATAGACACAGCCCTTTTCCAGCACCGCGCCCTCATCGAGCGGCATGCGGTGCATCTCGAATTCCGGCAACCGCTCGGTCAGGGTCCGGCCGCGTCCGGTCAGGAAGGACGCCCGGACGCGGTAGGCCACGGTCCCGAGCCGCAGATCGAGGCTTGCCGGTTGCACCTGGTCGCCGTCATAGGGCCGGTCGGCCGCGATCCCGCCGGTCGCGATCAGCGCGCGGATCGCGTGATCGGGCAGAACACCCTGCGGGGCAGCGCTGTCGGTCATGGTAAGTCGTCCCTGCGGCATTGCGGCGTGGCGCACAGGAAAGCCCGAGCACCTGTCGAGGGCAATACCCGTTCGTCGCCCGTTTTCTCGGACGTTTCTCGGGCGGAATGCGGAGCGGTTGAATTGGTCGGGCTAGCAGGACTCGAACCTGCGACCTTCCGTCCCCCAGACGGACGCGCTACCAGGCTGCGCCATAGCCCGACTTCGCGCCGTTCTAGCGATTTTCGGACCGGGCGCAAGGCCGGATTGGGGGCGCATGGCCCACACGGGCGGGCTCAGCCGTGGGTGCCGTCCACAGGCCGTTCCATCCGCTCCTTCAGGCGCCGCAGGGCATTGATCGCCGGACGCAGGCGCGGGCGGTCGTCGTCGGGGGTGGTCCTTGCCACGGTGACGAAGGCGGCCAACCGGTCGAGCCCGTTGCCCGGGGTTTGCGGCGCTTCGGCGGCGAAGTCTGCCGGGGCGGTTTCTCCGGGCGCTGTCCGCGCCGCGATGTCGGGTGCCGGTTCCGGCTCGGGCTCCGGCTCGGGCTCAGGATCGGGCGCGACCTCTGCCTCTGGCTCGGGCTCCTCCACTGCCATGGGCAGCACGGGTTCCTCGGGGGAGGCTGTCGCATCCACGATCTCTTCGACCGGGGCCTCAAGCTCGGGCTCGGGCTCCGGCTCGGGCTCCGGCTCGGGTTCCGGCTCGGCTTCCGACTGCGTGGATTCGGTGTCGTCCGGAACCGCATCGGAGGCGGTCTCCGCTTCAATGCCGGTGGCCGCCTGCGCGTCCGCGACGCCGTCCGTGTCTGCGTCCGTGTCTGCGTCCACCTCTTCGGTCGGGGGCCTGGCAGTCTCGGCCCGCGCGTCTTCGCGCCAGGCGGCCTCTTCGGCGATCCCCTCCAGAAGCTCCGGGGGAACCGCGATCACGTCGATCGGTGGCGACAGCGCCGAAACCGCCGCCACGCCCTCCTCTCGCAGCATGCGCTGGACGCCGCGCACGGTCATGCCCCGGTCATGCAGGAGCACCTTGATCCCGCCCACAAGCTCCATGTCGGCGGGCCGGTAGTAACGCCGTCCGCCCGCGCGTTTGACCGGACGGATCTGCGAGAATTTCGATTCCCAGAAGCGCAGCACATGCGCCGCGACGCCAAGCCAGTCGGCCACCTCGCGGATCGTGCGGAATGCGTCAGGCGACTTGCTCATCCCGGCTCCCCGGCGTCAGTACGGCGCCCTGCATCGCATCAGCTTCGATTGCCGGCCGCGACCCTGTCTTTCATCAGGTGCGAGGGCCGGAAGGTCAGGACGCGGCGCGGGCTGATCGGTACTTCCTCGCCGGTCTTGGGATTGCGCCCGATGCGCGCGGTCTTGGAGCGGACGGAGAACGTCCCGAAGGACGAAAGTTTCACCTGCTCACCGGCCACCAGTGCGTCCGACATCATCTCGAGCACCCGCTCGACCAGTTGCGCGCTTTCATTCCGGCTCAGCCCGACCTCGCGAAACACGGCTTCGGAGAGGTCCATCCGGGTGAGAGTCTTGTCAGCCATCGGTTCACATCCCCCGCTTGTTTGTCTGGGAGGCAGGATGCGGGATGCGATTTCTCAAGTCAATGCAGGGGTTTGCCCGGCGCTCTTTCAGTGGCGGATGACCGCTACCAGCGCAGGACGACCGACCCCCACGCGAGGCCGCCGCCGATGGCCTCGGCGACCAGCAGATCGCCCGGCTTGATCCGTCCGTCCTGCACCGCGACCGAGAGCGCCAGCGGGATCGAGGCGGCCGACGTGTTGCCGTGATCTTGCACCGTCACCACCACGCGATCCATGTCCACGCCCATCTTCTGCGCTGTGCGCGTGATGATGCGCAGGTTCGCCTGATGCGGGACGATCCAGCTCACATCCTCGGCCGTCAGGCCAGCCTTTTCCAGCGCTGTCTCAGCGGTTTCTGCAAGCTTTTCAACGGCATGTCGGAAGACCTCGCGGCCCTGCATCCGCAACACGCCGGCCGAGCCGCTGGTCGACACACCGCCATCCACATAGAGCAGGTCGCGGTAGCGCCCGTCGGAATTCAGGTCAGTCGCGAGGATGCCACGATCGGCCGGCGTGCCATCGCCATCCCGCGCCTCGAGGATCAGCGCGCCCGCGCCGTCGCCGAAGAGCACGCAGGTCGAACGATCCGTCCAGTCCATGATGCGGCTGAAGGTTTCGGCCCCGATCACGGCCACGCGCGTCGCCTGTCCCGAGAGGATCAGGGCGTTGGCATTCGCCAGCGCATAAACGAATCCGGCGCAGACCGCCTGCACGTCGAAGGCGAATCCCCCCGTCATGCCCAGCCCGTCCTGAACCATCGTGGCCACGGAGGGAAAGGTCAGGTCGGGCGTCGACGTGGCGACCACGACCGCGTCGAGATCGTCGGCCGCAAGCCCCGCCGCCTCGAGCGCGCGTTGCGCTGCGGCCACGGCCATGGCGCTTGTGGTTTCGCCTTCACCCGCGAAATGGCGCCGTTCGATGCCCGAGCGGCTGCGGATCCACGCATCCGTGGTGTCGAGCGAGGCCTCGAACTCGGCGTTCTCGACCACGCGTTCCGGCAGGTAATGACCCACGCCAACGGCCACCGCGCGCCGGGTCATGACGACCTCTCGTCATGTGTGGTGGCGGCCTTGTCCTGCATCGCCAGCGCCGCGGCATGTTCGGTCTGCGCGATCCGCGCGGCGAGCCGCTGGTTGAAGCCGCTGGCCGCCAGCCGCGCGGCGAGCTTGATGGCCGCCGCCACCCCCGTGGCATCGGCGCCGCCATGGGATTTGACCACCGTGCCGTTCAGGCCCAGGAACACGCCGCCATTCACGCGCCGCGGATCGATCCGTTTCGACAGGCGCCGCAGCGAGGTGTAGGCCAGAAGTGCGGCGATACGGCTGAGCGGGGAGTAGCGGAACGCCTCTCCCATCAGTTCTCGGATCATCCGCGCGGTGCCTTCGCCGGTCTTCAGCGCGACATTGCCGGTGAACCCGTCGGTCACGATCACGTCCACCTTGTCGGAGGGCAGGTCGACACCTTCCACGAAGCCCACGAATTCGAAATCCGCCGCGGGGGCCACGCGGGCGATAAGCTCGGCGGCCACCTTGATCTCGGCGCGGCCCTTGTGCTCCTCGGTGCCGACATTGAGCACGCCGACCCTTGGGCGTTCCAGGTCGAGCCCGTTGCGCGCGTAACTCGCCCCCATCAGGGCGTATTGCAGCAGGTCCTCGGCATCGGCGCGCAGATCGGCGCCCACGTCGAGCATGACGTTGAAGCCCGACGGATTGCGCGAAGGCCAAAGGCAGGCGATTGCCGGTCGGTTCACGCCCTCGATCTTGCGCAGGCGGGTCATCGACATCAGCATCAGAGCGCCGGTGTTGCCGCAGGACACCGCCACGGGCGACTCTCCGGCCCGGACCGCCTCGATCGCCGACCACATGGACGTGTCCTTGCCATGCCGCAGCACGGCCGAGGGTTTTTCGTCCATGCGCGCAACGTCGCCGGTGTGGCGCAGTTCGCATTTCTGGGACAGGCCGCGCCGGCGTTCTATCAGCCGCTCCAGCTCGGGGCGGTCGCCGTGAACGATGAAGCGCAGCTCGGGGTTCTTCTCGGCGGCCTTGGCCATGCCGCCCACGACGGCGGCTGGGCCCTGGTCCCCGCCCATGGCGTCAATCGACAGGACCGTGCCCGGAATCTTGTCACCGGTGAGCGCGGTCCCGTCGGTCATCTGCGCTCTGCCGTCCCCGCCGCCGCTCAGGCCGCGTCTTCGTCGAGATCGATCTCGTCGGCCTGGGCCACGACTTCACGGTCATTGTAGAAGCCGCAGGACGGGCAGACGTGATGCGGACGCTTGAGTTCGCCGCAGGAGGGGCACTCGTTGGGGTTCGCACCGTCCAGCGCGTCGTGCGCACGGCGCATGTTGCGGCGGGAGCGCGTCACTCGGTTCTGGGGGACAGCCATGTCTCAACCTCGAAGTTTATGACCGCCCGCAACCGATGCGCGCCGTCGTGAATTCCAAAATCCATCGTCTCTCATCGCCGCGCGCCACTATGCCAGAGGCGTATCTCCGCGCCGCGCGCGTCCCGTCGCATAGCCGGTGTCCGGATGCAAGACCGCCGAGGGCGGGCGAGGCCGGGAACATACTCCGATTTCGTGGCCATGCAAGTGCTTTTCAGGACGTGTTTCCGAGGTGATCCGATGGGGCGGATTCGGTGAGGTGCCGGTCATTCCGCCGGCCGTCTCTTCACCCGTCCGAGCCATCCTCCGACCCGCCGTCCGAGCCCTCCGGATCATCACGCAGGCGATCACGCAGGGCGGCCAGGCCCGCCAGCGGCTTGGCCTCGTCGTCGGTCATGGGCGCGACACCGGGTCCGGCGAACTGGCCGGCCTCCAGCTCCGCATCCGCAGCGCGCGGGTAGTCTGGCAGCGCCAGCGCCAGCGCCTCGGCCATCACTGCACCAAGGTCGAGCCGGGCGGGAAGTGCCTCGGTCGTGTCGTCCTCGGGCATTTCGGCCTCTTCGCCCGTGGGCTCGTGCCAATCGGCGAGGTAGCGACGCGTGACGTCCATATCTATGCGCGTGGTCACGGGCGCGAGCGTGACCACGCAGGGCTGAACCACCGTCGCGCCAAGCTGCGCGACAAGCTTCCAGTCCTGCGCCCCCTCGGGCTCCAGCGTGCCGGCGAACCGCAGCTTGCGCACCGCCTCGATGTCCAGCGCCTCGGCCAGCCGTGCGCGCTCCGGCGCTTCCGGGCGCAACTCGAAGCTGCGTGGCGCGCGGGGCAAGCGGGCGAGGTCGAGGATCGCCCTGTCTCGGTCTGGCTCGGGCATGCGTGATCGGTCCCCGTCTGTGCATGGCGCGGGGCCGAACTTGCCCCCGTGCGCCCCATCGTCTAAGCGGGATACAAACCCAGACGGCAGGGTGCAAGCCGGGCGCCACTGACGCCCGGAGGTCGCCTGCCAGAGAGCGGCGAGAGATATGCGACGGACCACAGCTGACATGACCACGACACGCCGAACCGCGCATCGGCATGTACTGGGCCAGATGCGCCCCGTGATGCGCTTTTTGATGCGCCTGATCGCGCCGCTCGCGCTGATCGGTGTGCTGTCCGCGTGCGCCGCGACCTTCAACAACCACGGATTCGTCCCGCCCGACGCGGAGCTGGAGCAGATTCTCGTCGGCGTCGACACGCGCGGCACGATCGAGGAGACGATCGGCCGCCCCTCGGCTGCCGCCGGCGTGCTGCGTGACGAGGCCTGGATCTACAGCGCCTATCGCGTGCGCAACTACACCTATCAGGCGCCGCAGGTCATAGAACGCGACGTGGTCGCGATTTCCTTCGATGCCGATGGCGTGGTCACGAATATCGAACGCTTCGGGTTGGAGGACGGCCAACTCGTGCAACTCTCGCGGCGCGTGACGGAGGGATCGGTGCGCGATCTTGGCTTCTTCCGGCAGCTTATGCGGAACCTGGGCCGTGTCGATCTGGGCGCGCTCGGAGACTAGCCACTGCACAGGCCGGAACGCGGTCTGTCGCAGGCCTGTCATCGCCCGGGTGATAGGCGGGCCGTGGACAACAACAGGAGCATCGGCATGCTGACGCTCTCGAAAGGCCGCTACAGCGCGCGGCTGGCAAGGACCGAGGCCGACATCCTCGCGACACAGCGCCTGCGCTGGCGGGCCTTCCGCGCCGATGCCGCGCGGCCCGACGGGCGCGATACCGACGATTTCGACGATGCGTGCCAGCACATGCTGGTGGAAGACAGCCGGGACGGCACGCTGGTGTGCTGTTTCCGGCTGATGCACCTGCCATGCGGCGCCGAGATCGGGCGCAGCTATTCGGCGCAGTTCTACGAGCTCTCCAGGCTGGCCTCCTTCGAGGCGCCGATGGCCGAGATGGGCCGGTTCTGTATCGCGCCCGATCGTTGCGATCCCGATATCCTGCGCGTGGCATGGGGCGCGCTGACCGATCTGGTGGACCGCAAAGGCGTGCAGATGCTCTTCGGCTGTTCGTCCTTTCACGGCACCGAGGCGCAGGCTTATCTGGATGCCTTCGCCCTCCTGCGCCAGCGCCACCTCGCGCCGCGCCGCTGGCTGCCGCGCGTCAAGGCGCCGTCGATCTTTCGCTTTGGCAGGCTGCCTGGCGGCAAGCCTGACATCAAGCGCGCCACCGCCGAGATGCCGCCCCTGTTGCGCACCTACCTGATGATGGGGGGCTGGGTGTCGGACCACGCGGTGATCGACCGCGATCTCGGAACGCTGCATGTCTTCACCGGGCTGGAGATCGCGGCCGTTCCGCCGGGGCGTGCGCGGCTGCTGCGGCAGCTGAGCACGGTCTAGGCGCGTCGCGCCCACCGGTCGCAATGGACGGCGCGCGCGGCACCTGCTAACGGCTGGGCCCGTCACGGCGGAAGGCAACGAGATGAGCGACAGCGACAATTCATCCCCGGGTCTGACCTATGCGGAGGCGGGCGTGGACATCGCGGCCGGCAATACGCTGGTGGACCGGATAAAGCCCGCCGCCGCCGCCACGACGCGGCCCGGCGTGATGGCGGGGCTGGGCGGGTTCGGCGCGCTTTTCGACCTCAAGGCGGCAGGCTATGACGACCCGATCCTCGTGGCCGCCACCGATGGCGTGGGCACCAAGCTGCGGATCGCGATCGACACCGGGAACGTGGACACGATCGGTATCGACCTTGTCGCGATGTGCGTGAACGACCTTGTCTGCCAGGGGGCGGAACCCCTGTTCTTCCTCGATTATTTCGCCACAGGCAAGCTCGAGGTCGACGCCGCCGCGCGCATCGTGGCGGGCATCGCCGAGGGTTGCCGCCTGTCGGGCTGCGCGCTGATCGGCGGCGAGACGGCGGAGATGCCCGGCATGTACGAGGCGGGCGATTTCGACCTCGCAGGCTTTGCCGTGGGCGCGATGGAGCGCGGTGCGGCCTTGCCGGCAGGCGTGGCGGAGGGCGACGTCCTGCTGGGCCTCGCCTCGGACGGGGTGCATTCCAACGGCTATTCGCTGGTGCGCGGGATCGTGGCGCGGGCGGGGTTGTCCTGGGACGCGCCCGCGCCCTTCGCTGAGGCCACGCTGGGCGCGGCGCTGCTGACGCCCACGCGGCTTTATGTGCGCCCTGCGCTCGGCGCGATCCGTGCGGGCGGGGTGCATGCGCTGGCCCATATCACCGGCGGCGGGCTGACCGAGAACCTGCCACGCGTGCTGCCCGATGGGCTGGGCGCGGAGATAGATCTGTCGTCTTGGAGTCTGCCGCCCGTCTTCCGCTGGCTGGCGGAGGCGGGGCGGCTGGATCAGGCCGAGATGCTCAGGACCTTCAACGCCGGCATCGGCATGGTGCTGGTGGTCGACGCGGGACAGGCCGGGGCCATCGAGGACACCCTTCGCGACGCGGGCGAGACGGTCTTTCGCATCGGCACCGTCGCGCCGGGGGAGGGCGTGCGCACCACCGGCACGCTAGCGTGAGCGTCCAGTGACGGCCCGCGTCGGCATCCTGATCTCGGGCGGCGGATCGAACATGGTCACGCTGGTCCGCTCCATGACCGGCGCGCACCCCGCGCGGCCCTGCGTGGTGGTGTCGAACAACCCCGAGGCGGGGGGCCTGACCCGCGCGCGGGAGATGGGCCTGCCCGCCGTCGCGGTCGATCATCGCCCCTATGGCAAGGACCGCGCGGCGTTCGAGGCCGCCCTTGCCGAGGCGCTGGCGCCCCATGAGGCCGATATTCTCTGCCTTGCCGGGTTCATGCGCGTGCTGACCGCCGGTTTCGTCGAGGACTGGCGCGGCCGGATGCTGAACATCCACCCCTCGCTCCTGCCGAAATACCGCGGGCTCGACACCCATGCGCGCGCGATCGCGGCGGGCGACACGCAGGCGGGCTGCACCGTGCATGAGGTGACGCCCGCGCTGGATGACGGGCCGATCCTCGGGCAGGCGCGGGTGCCGATCCTGCCCGGCGACACCGCGGATACGCTGGCCGCCCGCGTGCTTGAGGCGGAACACAGGCTGTACCCCGCCGTCCTGCGCCGCTTCGCCGCCGGTGACCGCCGGCCGGTTCTGCTGGGGTGAAACCGCAGCGGGGTATGCCGGCCGCACTTCCCTTTCCCGGGAGCCTCGCCTAAACCCGACCGAACCGGCCGCAACGAGCAGGATCCGAGCCCCCTTGACCCAGACCATCACAACCACCGACGCACTCGCCGCCTTTTGCACACGGGCCAAGGACGGGCCCTATGTCACCGTCGACACCGAGTTCCTGCGCGAGCGTACCTATTTCGCGCAGCTCTGTCTCGTGCAGATGGCGCTGCCCGGCACGGACGAAGCCGACGCCGTCCTGATCGATCCGCTTGCCAACGGCCTGTCGCTCGACCCGCTATACGAGCTTTTCCGCGCCGAGGGCGTGGTCAAGGTGTTCCACGCCGCGCGGCAGGACCTCGAGATCTTCCACGTCGAGGGTGACGTGGTGCCCGCGCCGCTGTTCGACACGCAGGTGGCCGCCATGGTCTGCGGCTTCGGCGAACAGGTGGGCTACGAGACGCTGGTGCGGCGGATCGCCAATGCGCCGCTCGACAAGTCGTCGCGCTTCACCGACTGGTCACGCCGGCCGCTGTCGGACGCGCAGAAGACCTATGCACTGGCCGACGTGACCCATCTGCGCCAGATCTACGAGCATCTTCAGGAGCGGCTGGAAAAAAGCGGGCGCTCGCACTGGATGGAAGAGGAGCTTGGCACGCTCACCGATGCGTCGAGCTACATCGTCGACCCCGAGCAGGCGTGGCAGCGCCTGAAGCTTCGGAACGCCTCGCCCAAGGTGCTGGCCATCGCGCGCGAACTGGCAGCCTTCCGCGAGCGCATGGCGCAGGAGCGCAACATCCCGCGCAACCGCATCCTGAAAGACGACGCGCTGATGGAGCTGGTCTCCACCAAGCCGAAATCGCTGGAGGATCTGTCGAAATCGCGTCTGCTGCTGCGCGAGGCGCGCAAGGGCGCGATCGCGGAGGGCCTCGTGGAGGCGGTGCGGCGCGGGCTGGAGACACCGCAGTCGGACTGGCCGCGCTTGCCCAAGGGCCGCGACCGCTCGGCGCTGAACCCAGCGCTGGCGGATCTGTTGCGCGTGCTGCTCAAGGCAAAGTCGGAGGAGGCCGGCGTGGCATCCAAGCTGATCGCGTCCTCCAGCGATCTCGACGATATCGCCAGTGGCGAGCGTGACGGGATCTGGTCGCGGGGCTGGCGGCGGGAGGTGTTCGGCGAGGCGGCGCTTCAGCTGCTCGACGGCAAGATCGCGCTGGCGGCCGAGGGCGAAAGGGTGAAAACCGTTCCGGTTTGAGGCTTTTTGCTTGCAGGCGAGAGGGCTTCGCCCCCTCGCGCTCCCCCTGCGTATTTCTGGAAAGATGAAGGAGGCTCAGCGCCGCTCGACGCTGCGGCGGTTGGTGCGTGCGATCACGGTGATCGAGCGCAGGCCGCGCAGCTCATCTTGACCGAGCGCCACGGCCGCCACGATTTCCCGGCTGCGCCCGGTGCCCTGGCTCGCGCCATCTTGGGGTGGGGCGGCGCGGAATTCATAGGTGACGGCGCCGTCCTCGCGGCTCAGCAGCACAAGACCCGGCCGCCAATGACCCGCCGCCTCGGTGAGCGCCGTGGCCGTCAGGATTGCGCCCGATGTCGTGGGCTCGATGGCCAGCCCCGTGACTTCTGCCACGAGGGGGCGGGGATCGGCGGGGCGTTCGACCTCGGTCACCGTGATCCGTTCCTCCCGCTCGCCGCCGAACCAGTTGAACGGGTTAAGTCGGCTCTCGCCGCAGGCCGCCAGCGACAGGCAGAGGGTAAGGGTTAGGGTGACGCGCAGCATGGGGCCTCCGGCATAGACGGTCGTGGTACAGACAGTCCCGGCATTGCCTAGACCAAAGCCCCTGCGATGAAAAGCGCCACTGGACGCGAGGGGATGGCGCGCATACTTCCGGAGGATACCAGACCCACGGAGAGGACCATGGCCACCGAAGCTTTCGAAGAGATCGCCGACACGTTCGAGTTTCTCGACGACTGGGAGGAGCGCTATCGCCACGTGATCGACATGGGCAAGGCGATGCCGCCGCTCGACGAGGCGGTAAAGGTGGACGCGACGAAGGTGGAGGGCTGCGCCAGCCAGGTCTGGATCCTGCCGCGGATCGACGGCGAGGGGCCGGCGGCGACGTTCGATTTCGCCGGCGACAGCGATGCGATCATCGTGCGCGGGCTGATCGCGGTGCTGCACGCGCTCTATTCGGGGTTGCCGGTACGCGAGGTCGCGGAGGTGGATGCCGCTGCAGCGCTCGGGCGGCTGGGCCTCGACGAGCATCTCTCGGCGCAGCGGTCGAACGGAGTTCGCGCGATGGTGGGCCGCATCCGGGCGCTTGCGGCGGAGCGTGCCGAGGCCTGAAGGCTGCGTGAAGGTCTTTCGACAAGACGTTGCCAAAAATGAAAAAGCCGCCCTGTATGAGCGGCTTTCTCCTTTGCCTCTACCGGACGCCTCAGCGATCCTCGATCTCGACATAGTCGCGCATGGTCTCGCCCGTATAGAGCTGGCGCGGACGGCCGATCTTGAGCGCGGGATCGGCGATCATCTCTTTCCACTGGCTGACCCAGCCGACGGTGCGCGCGACTGCGAAGATCGGCGTGAACATCGAGGTGGGGAAGCCCATCGCGTCGAGGATGATGCCGGAGTAGAAATCCACGTTGGGGTAGAGCTTTTTCTCGACGAAATAGGGGTCTTCGAGGGCGACCCTCTCAAGTTCCTTGGCGACCTGAAGCGTCGGGTTGTTGTCGACGCCAAGCAGGTCCAGCACCTCGTCGGCGCTTTCCTTCATCACCTTCGCGCGGGGGTCGAAATTCTTGTAGACCCGGTGGCCGAAGCCCATCAGGCGGAAGGGATCGTCCTTGTCCTTGGCGCGCGCGATGAATTCGGGGATGCGGTCGGGCGTGCCGATCTCGCGCAGCATCTCGAGACAGGCCTGGTTTGCACCGCCATGGGCGGGACCCCAGAGACAGGCGATGCCGGCGGCGATGCAGGCGAACGGGTTGGCGCCGGAGGAGGCCGCCAGGCGGACGGTCGAGGTCGAGGCGTTCTGTTCATGGTCCGCATGCAGCGTGAAGATCCGGTCCATCGCGCGCGCAAGGATCGGGTCGACCTTGTATTCCTCGGCCGGGACGGCAAAGCACATGCGCAGGAAATTCGCGGCATAGTCGATGTCGTTGCGGGGATACACGAAGGGCTGGCCGATCGTGTACTTGAAGGCCCATGCGGCGATCGTCGGCAGCTTGGCGATCAGGCGGTGGGACGCGATCTCGCGCTGGCGCGGGTCTGTGATGTCGGTCGAGTCGTGATAGAAGGCCGACATCGCGCCAACCACGCCCACCATGACGGCCATGGGATGAGCGTCGCGGCGGAAACCCCTGAAAAAGTTGCCCATCTGCTCATGGATCATTGTGTGATGGGTGATCGTGGTTTCGAATTCCTCGAGCGTCGGGGCGTCCGGAAGCTCGCCATAGAGCAGCAGGTAGCAGACCTCGAGGAAGTGGGACTTCATCGCCAGCTGGTCGATCGGGTAGCCGCGATGCAGCAGTTCGCCCTTGTCGCCGTCGATGAAGGTGATCGAACTGTCGCACGACGAGGTCGAGGTGAAGCCCGGATCGTGGGTGAACACGCCCGCCTGCGCGTAAAGCTTGGTGATGTCGATCACGTCAGGGCCGGCCGTGGGTGAGCGCATCGGCAACTCGTAGGTCTGTCCGTCGATCGTCAAGGTGGCGGTTCTGGTGTCTGCCATGGTCGTCCCTTCTCCAACAGGCGTGCCGGGCGCGGCGCGCCAGCGTGTCTGATCGGGGCCAGGTCCTGTCCGGACCCCGTCGCATATAGCGGCCACCCGCGGCTTCAGTCGCGGCGGGAGGCGGCGTCCGTCAGGCGGGCGAGTGTTTCGTCCCGGCCGATGACGAGCATCATGTCGTACACGCTCGGGGTGGCGCTCCGACCAGCCAGCGCGGCCCGGATCGGGGCTGCGAGTTTGCCGAATTTCAACCCATGGGATTCCGCAAACGTGGTGAGCTTCGCCTCCAACGTGTCTCGCGACCAGCTATCATTCTGCAACTGCGCAGTCAATTCTGACAGTATACCACGGGATACATCGTCGAGCGCAGCGGCGGATTTCTCGTCCGGCTGAATGGGACGTTCCGCCAGCACGAATTGGGCCTTTTCGAGCAGATCGGGCAGGGACCGCGCGCGGTCCTTGAGGCAATACATCGCAGCCAGAAGCCCGTCTTTCTGCACCTGCGAAAGCGGCGGGGCGCCGGTGAGGGCGCGGTAGCGTTCAACCTCCGCGACAAGCTCGGCATCCTCCATCCGCGCGATATGCCAGGCCGCGACACTGTCGAGCTTTTTCATGTCGAGCCGGGCGGGGGACTTGCCGATGCCCGCGAGGTCGAACCATTCCAGCGCCTGAGCGTCGGTGAAAAGCTCATCGTCGCCATGGCTCCAGCCCAGACGCGTGAGGTAGTTGCGCATCGCGGCCGGCGGATAGCCCATCTCGGCGTACTCCATCACGCCCGTCGCGCCGTGGCGTTTCGACAGTTTCTTGCCGTCAGGCCCGTGGATCAGCGGGATATGCGCCCAGACAGGTTCCGCCCAGCCCAAGGCGCGATAGATCTGCGCCTGCCGCGCCGCGTTGTTGAGATGGTCGTCGCCGCGGATCGCGTGGGTCACGCGCATGTCGTGGTCGTCCACGACGACGGCCAGCATGTAGGTGGGCGTCCCGTCCGAGCGCAGCATCACCAGATCGTCGAGCTGGTCGTTGCGGAAGCGGACCGTGCCCTGCACGGCGTCCTCGATCACCGTCTCGCCCTCGCGCGGGGCCTTCAGGCGCACGGCATAGGGTGCGTCCGGGTGCTCGCTTTCGGGCACGTCGCGCCACGGGCTGAGAAACAGGGTGGAGCGGCTCTCGGCCTTCGCGGCGTCGCGGAAGGCCTGGATGTCGTCTTGCGTGGCGAAACACTTGTAGGCCGTGCCCTCGGCCAGCATTTGCAGCGCGATTTCCGCGTGGCGATCCTTGCGCTCGAACTGGCTGACGGCCTCGCCGTCCCAGTCGAGACCGAGCCAGGTCATCCCGTCGAGGATCGCCTGAGTCGCCTCGGGGGTGGAGCGCGCGCGGTCGGTGTCCTCGATCCTCAGCAGGAACTTGCCCCTGCGGCCGCGGGCATAGAGCCAGTTGAACAGCGCCGTGCGCGCGGTGCCGATATGCATCGTGCCCGTAGGCGAGGGCGCGATGCGGGTGACGACGTCTGTGGCCATGGGACCCCCCTGCGGGCGGCGCTCGCGGCCCGCGTTAACCATTTGGAAACCATGTCTTGGCAAGACCACTGGGACTTACCCGAGCCTTGAGGATAGGTGCAAGGGTGCTGAGCCGCGCCACCCTTTCCGCGCTGAACGCGGTGCAGCAGGGGCAGCGCGGCGCGCTGATGCCCTGGACGGTGGTCGCGCTGGGGCTCGGCGTGGCGCTTTTCTTCGCGCTGCCGGTGGAACCGGGTCCGGCGGAATTCGGCGCGGCGGGCGTCGTGGTCGTTGTGGGCCTGGCCTTCGGCTTTTGGCGGCGCGAGACGCTGGCACCGCTGGGCTTGGTGCTGGCGCTCTCGGCGACCGGTTTCGCGGCGGCGGGCCTGCGGGCCCACCAGGTCGCGGGCCCCGTCCTCGATTTCCGCTATTACGGCCCGGTGGAGGGGCGCGTGGTGGGCATCGACCGCTCCGCCTCCGACGCGCTGCGCCTCACGCTGGACCGTGTCCGCCTCGACGATGTCTCGCCCGACCGCACGCCGCGCCGGGTGCGCGTGTCGCTCCATGGTGAGCAGCGCTGGCTCGATCCGGAGCCCGGCGCGCGCGTGATGATGACCGCGCATCTTGGCCCGCCCGCGGGCCCGGCGGAACCCGGCGGCTTCGATTTCCAGCGCCACGCTTGGTTCCTGTCGCTGGGCGCGGTGGGCTACACGCGCACGCCCATGTTGCTGGCCGAGGCGCGGCCCGAGGGCGCGCAGGCTGTGTTTTACATGCGCATGGCCATGTCCGAGGCGATCCGCGCCCGCATCGAGGGCCAGCCCGGCGCCTTTGCCGCCGCCGTCCTGACAGGCGACCGCTCCGGCCTCGACGCC
>Ga0102941_1000822_pt1 | contig 14732 bp, 12 predicted proteins | sample SalPonR2_C_D2_MG_FD_79281 | JGI IMG/M metagenome (GOLD analysis project Ga0102941, IMG submission 79281) | Salt pond soil microbial communities from South San Francisco under conditions of wetland restoration - Salt Pond MetaG R2_C_D2_MG | ecosystem: Environmental > Aquatic > Marine > Intertidal... | reverse complement strand
TCAGCGATCCATCTCGGACCGGATCTGCTGGCGCAGAACGTCGATGGGCACCGTTTTGCCATCGCGCTTGAAATGCCAGTAGGTCCAGCCGTTGCAAGATGGCGCGCCTTCCAGCTTTGCGCCGACCTGGTGGATCGAACCTTTGACATCATCTGCGATCAGCGTGCCGTCGACGCGGACCTTGGCCATCTGGCCGCGCAGGTTCACCAGCATCTCACCCGGGCGCAGCATGCCGCGTTCGACCACCTGGCCGAAGGGCACACGGGGTTCGTTGCGTTTCGAGGTCGCCACCTCCAGCGCGCCACGATCCAGCCGGCGCACCTTGGACAGACGCTTTTCGGCAATGGCGCGGTAGCTGTCTTCGCGTTCGATGCCGATGAAGTCGCGGCCCAGCATCTTGGCCACGGCGCCGGTCGTGCCGGTGCCGAAGAACGGGTCGAGGATCACGTCGCCGGGATTGGTCGAGCCGACCAGGATCCGGTGCAGCAGCGCCTCGGGCTTTTGGGTGGGATGCGCCTTGTCGCCCTTGTCGTCCTTGAGGCGTTCACCGCCATTGCAGATCGGGATCACCCAGTCGGACCGCATCTGCACGCCGTCGTTCAGGGCCTTGAGCGCTTCGTAATTGAAGGTGTATTTCGCGCCTTCGGCCTTGGAGGCCCAGATCATGGTCTCGTGGGCATTGGTCAGCCGCATGCCGCGGAAATTCGGCATCGGGTTCGATTTGCGCCAGACCACGTCGTTCAGGATCCAGTAGCCCTGGTTCTGCAGCTCGGCGCCGACGCGGAAGATGTTGTGATAGCTGCCGATGACCCAGATCGCGCCATCGGGTTTGAGCAAGCGGCGCGCCTCGGCCAGCCATGCCTTGGTGAAGACGTCGTAAGCGCGAAAGCTGTCGAACTGATCCCAGGCGTCATCGACGGCATCGACCTTGGTGTTGTTGGGCCGGTGCAGGGCGTTTTTCAGCTGCAGGTTATAGGGCGGATCCGCGAAGATCAGATCGACGCTGCCCTCGGGCAGGCTGCGCATGACCTCGATGCAATCACCGGCCAGAATCGTGTTCAGGGGCAGCGCGGACGCGCCCTGTTGTTTTGTGTTGGTTTTCATCTCTGCCTCTTTTTCCGCGCCTCTGTCGGGCGTTCTCGGGATCGAGGGGCAGAATCACCCAAAAGTGATTCGCAGTCAATTTATTAATTGGAATCAATGCGTTGTGCGGGGGCAGATAGCAAGATGTTGTGCACCGGCCTGAAGGACCGTCTATGGTGGGGTGTAACCCCTAGATGTTGTAGGGCGGCGGTATGAGCCGCCGTAGGGTAGCCTGCGTTGCCCTCCCAGCCGTAGCCGGGAAAGGCCTTGGCCAGGTCTGCCATCACGCGGTCGCGGGCCACCTTGGCGATGATGGAGGCAGCGGCGATCGACAGGCTGCGGGCGTCGCCCTTCACCAGCGTTTCGGCCCGGCACGGCAGATTGTCGGGCATCGCGTTGCCGTCGATCAGCGCGGCATCGGGCCGGTGCGCCAACCCCTCGACCGCGCGCCGCATCGCCAGGAGGGACGCCGCGCGAATGTTGATCGCGTCGATTTCTTCGACGCTGGCCCAGGCCAGGCTGACCTCGGCCCTGGCATGGATTTCGTCGAACAGGGCCTCGCGCCGGGCGGCGGACAGTTTCTTTGAATCGTTCAGCCCCAGGGGCAGGTCCAGCGGGTTCAACACCACGGCGGCCGCTGAAACCGGGCCGGCCAGCGGGCCGCGCCCCGCCTCATCCACGCCGGCGACGCGCCCGCCAAGGGCCGTCTCAAAGGAAAAATCGGGCAGGGTTTTCATGACCCCTCATCCCACGGGCAGGTCCGGCGCACAAGAAAGGGCGGCGGCCTTTTCAGACCGCCGCCCCTCTTGCCGATGGCTGCTCGATATGTCGGATCAGCCGCGGACCCATCCGTTCTGGGCCAGGCAGCGCCCGCCATAGATCTGGCGCTGGCCGCGCTGGGTCTGGACCAGGCGCAGGCAGTTGGACGGCAGCAGGTTGGGACGCGCCACGCTGTTTTGCATGCAGCGCCGGACATAGCCGCGGTAGCGCTGACCATGATCACTGCCTTCGATGTAGCACCGCGCGGGCGCCACAAGGTGCTGGGGGCGCGGCCGATGGCCGTACCCGTTCTGGTTGCCATTGTGCGGGCGGTTGTTGGAATAGGCCGGGGGCGGGTTGCGGTGAACCTGCGCATTGCGGTTGTCGCGGCCGTTTTCGATCACGCGACTGATGGCGTACAACGCCAGCAACCCGCCAAGGATGCGCGCGGCATCATCGCCGTCGGCGCGCGCGGCGGTGGTTGTGGCCCCCATCGTCCCGATGGCGATGGCGAGGCTGGCCACAAGGGCGGTGGCCGGAATGCGGATGGATCTGAACATGAGCGAGTCTCCTTTAGAGCGATACGTCGAACGGCACGTCGGTGCTGCAATGACACCACCGTCCGCCCGACTGCCCCTGCCGCTCAATATCGGCGCGGTGTTATTGAATAACGGGGGGCTTGCACGGAGCGTGACATTGAATGACACGCAGACTTTGACGCATGTGTGGTCAAGCGACCGACTTGGGGGCCGGACACCGGGTGAAGGACATGATGAAACACTTGAGAACCACCTTGATCGCCCTGCTGGTCACCGCCGCAGCCGGCCCGCTTCACGCGGCGTGTTTTGCCGACTATCGCGCAAAGATGGATAACCCCCTCAGACTGCATTACGGTGTGATCGAACTGCCCGATGAGGCCTGTTCGGTCGAGGCGGCGGCGCCGGTGATTGAAGATCGGCTGGCCCAGGACGGGTGGGAATTGTTGCAGGTGGTGTCGGTCTTCGATGAGACCGGCCTCACCCCGAGGAGGGCTGATGCCGGAGACTATTTCCTCCGTTTCTGAGGCGCGCATCGCGGGGACGCGTGTGGTCCAGCTGGGTGTTCTGGCGATCGTCGCGATCCTCGTGGTGTCGGCCGTTCTCCTGTTCATGAACCTGCCCGACGCAGACGCCTTCAATGCCGCCGTGCAGGAGGTGTTCGTGCTCAACGATGTGCGCGACCCCGATGCGACCCGCATGCTGGAGGTTCTGGCGCAATCCGGCACCGCGTTTTCCAAGGTGCTGGCCAGCTACAGGGCGATCATCTTCGTGTTGATGGTGTTTGCCACCGCCTTGCTGGTGGCATGCCTGGTGTTCCTGGTGGCGATCGTGACGCTGAACCGCCGGATGGGCGAGATCGAACGGTCCGGCATCCAGGTGTCGTCCCTGATCCTGAGCCGCGAGGAACGGGTGGTGCTGATCAACAACCTGGAATTCAAGCTGACCGACGCGGCCATGGAAACGCTGAGCGTTCTGGCCGAAGCGCGGCTGGATGACGAGGTTCTGTCCGGCGCGCAGATCGAGGCCATGGTGTCGGGGAAACATTCCTCGGAGGCCGACGAGGCGGCAGGCGCCACGCGGATCAAGCGGCTGCGCGACACGCTTGGCAATCAGATCGTGTCGGAGCTGCTGGTCAAGAACATCGCGCGCAAAGGGTATGTCCTGGCCATCGACAAGGACGTCATCAAGATGCTGTGACACGAGCGACGCGGGGGCCCGGACGAAAAAACGCGGCCCCGAAAGGCCGCGGTTTACGATTTCGGGATCGGTGGCGCCTCAGCAGTAGGGCGCACCACGGCCATAGCCGCCCGCATCGGTGATGTTTCCGTTGTCGGCATCGGTGCGGCCCGTGTAGATGCCACCACCGCCACGACCGCAGTTGCCCCGGTCGGTCCAGCTTCCGTTGTCGATATCGGTGGACTGCGCCTGTGCCTGACCACCGCTCAGGGCCGCCGCGGCACCCGCTGCGCCACCAACCGCGACCATGCCCAGGAAGCCCCGGCGGCCGGCGTTGTGTTCGGTCTTGATATCGGTATCCGCCAAGGTCTTGGGCGTTTTCTTGTCTTCGCTGGACATGGCGTAAATTCCTCCAACCTATGTCAATCTACAGTCCCCGGGCGGACCTTAATCGCAAGGGCGCCGCACGGTCAACGACAGGCCCGGGATATTTCGAAGATGACATTGATCCTGCGGCTGTTGCGTGTTCCTACTGTGCCCCAATCCACACGGTTTTCAGCAGATGAGCCCCCATGACCCAGAATTACAGCTTTGACTGGACGATTGCACCGACGGCACCCGAGACGTTCTTCAACGAGTATTTCGAGCAAAAGCCGTTCGTCATCCGCCGTGGAGACCCCGACTACTATCGCGGGTTGTTGTCTTTTGCGGATATCGACCGGGTCGTGTCGACACTGGGCTTGTCGGTTCCCGAGGTTACCGTGACGCGGGCCGATGGCAACATCACCAGCGCCGACTACGCCTACGAGACCGGCGTGATCGACCCCGTCCGCGTCAGCCAGTTGTTTGCCGATGGCGCGACGGTCATCTTGTCGGGCCTGCATGACAGATTGCCGGAACTGGGACGGTTCTGTCGCGCGCTGGAGGCCGTGATGTCGAGCCGCGTGCAGACGAACATCTACATGACGCCGGCAAATTCGCAGGGGTTCCGCGCGCATTACGACAACCATGACGTGATCGTGTTGCAGGTCGAAGGCACCAAGGAATGGCGGATCTACGACACCCCGGTCGAGCTGCCGCTGCAAAGCCAGGGGTTCGATCCCCACAGCGTCGACGTGGGGGCGGAAACCGACCGCTTTTTGCTGGAGCCGGGCGACATGGTCTATATCCCGCGCGGCGTGGCCCATGATGCGGTCGCGACCGATCAGACATCGCTGCATGTCACCACCGGGCTGATGCTGAGATCCTGGGCCGATCTGCTGGTGGAGGCCGTGACCATCATGGCGCACCGCGAGCCCGGTATGCGCCGGGCCCTGCCGCCGGGGTTTGCCAATGCGGGCTTTGACGCGGGCGCCCATCAGGCCGATTTCGAGGCGATGCTGGGCACAATCGCGCGCGAGGCGCCGCTGGGCAAGCTGCTGGAGAGCTTCAAGCAGGATTTCCTGACCGGGCGGGTGCCACGCGTGGAAGGGCAGATGGCCGAAATGGGCAAGCTGGACGGATTGAGCATCGACAGCCGCGTGGGCGCCCGGCCGCATCTGATCTATGACATCACGCATTTCGAGGAAGACGACAGCGTGCGGATGGTGTGCTACGGAGCCGAGATCGTGTTGCCCGATTTCGCGAAGGAGCCGCTGGAATACGCGGTCAGCCACGGGGATTTCACGGTGTCCGAGATGCCGGGCGAACTGGATGATGCGGGCAAGCTGGTGCTGGTGCGGCGGCTGGTGCGCGAGGGATTGATGGTGGTGCACTGACCGCACCCGGGATTGCGCCGCCTTCGGCGTCGCCCGGTGGCGATTTTCGCGTGGCGAAAATCGCGGGCGCGCGGGGCGGATGCGTCGGGGATCGCGGCACGCGTGGGACAGGGGGCTCTGCCCCCGCCCGTTCCGGGCTCCCCCGCCATATTTTCCGGATAAAGATGGGGTCTGTCAGTCCGGGCGCGTTTCGCCCTCACCGGGGGCAAGCCCATAGCGTTGGGCCACGCGCCAGACATGGGTGGGCACCATGTTCTTGACCCGTGCCGGATGCGCGCGGCGCAGGTGCAAGATGGTTTCGATCGCCTTCATCTCGACGCGGGCGCGGGCGAACTCGAGGCCGCGCGGCCCGATGCGGGGTTGCAGGAAGGCCACGATGGGGCGCGCCCAGTCGGGCATGGAGCGCAAGGGCAGGCCGCCCGCCGCGCGTTCGGTGTTGGCAAGGAAGCCTTTGACCGCGCTGTCGCGCTTGCCCTTGTCGGTGAGGGGCCGCTGCTGCAGGTTGTCGGCGATCGCGGCCAGCATTTCGGCCCCGCGCGCATTGCGGGCGATGACCCATTGATCGCCGTCCCCGCCCATGTAGCCCACAGTGATGTCGGCCAGACGGTTGGTGTAATCCACGCAGGTCTTGCAGGTCATCGGAAAGAAATCGGCCGGCAGTTTCGAGATCGGCAATTTCAGGAACGGCACCGTGCGGGTGGGCCGGCCATCGTCGTAGCGCAACTCGACCCGGTAGTCGGCGCGGAACTCCAGGTAGGAAATCGTCCGGGGCCGGTCATCGAGCAGCGCCAGGAAGTCGTGGAACCGGTCCGTGGTGGTATTGTCCGAACACGGCGTGCCGATGACGTAGAGGCGGTCGAGACCCAGGTCCGCCTCGATCGCGCGCAGGGCATAGACCTGGCACGGAATGCCGATCATGGCGATGCGCCTGTGGCCTGCGGCGGCGGCGGCCTCGACCGCGGCGAGGGTGGGGCCGAACCCCATGCGCATGCCCCGGCATTCGGCCATGGCGTCGGGGTCGGTCACGATCACCGGGACGGGGCGCCAGCGGTCGTCGGGATGCGCCTTGACGGTGACGACGGCATCGACGGCACCCCGCCGCAGAAGGGTGGCGGCCAACGCGGTGGTGATGCCCGTCCATTGCGCGCCCGGCGCGGGCGGGTCGAGCCGCGCGCGGATCATCGACCGGGTGACGCCAAAGAACATCTCTTCGCCCTGGTCGGGATCGGCCACGCGGCCATGCACGCGCCGTTCGGCGGCCTCGTAATCGGGTTGGATGAACTGGCAAGCCTTGCCGCAGGCGCGCCCGTCACCCATGCGCGAGACCCCGCAATCGGTGCACAGACCCGGGCGCGCGGCCCCGCCGATAACGGGGACGGCAAGGCCGGGTGTGGGGATGTCCTTGGGCATGGGCAGGTCCGTTCGGGCGATCCTGACACCATTCCCGCGCCCGCCGCGCATGTCAACTTTCGTTTACACCTTGACCCCGGGCGCGCCGCCCGCGTCCATCATGCTTTCACCCGGTCCGCCTGCGGGTCGTACAGCGGGCGCAGGCTGGGGGTCGCCGCAACGCGGACGCCCGCGATCTCGATTTCGTAACTCGAGGCGAGGACCTCTGCGGCGGTCTCACCGGGGCAGGGCACGTAGCCCATGCCGATCGCGGCCCCGAGGGTATGACCGTAATTGCCGGAGGTGACGTAGCTGACGACCTCGCCATTTCGCAAGATGGGTTCGGCGTGAAACAGAAGCGGCGCGGGATCGTGAAGCTGGAATTGCACCATGCGCGCGCGCAAGCCTTCATCCTTGCGGCGCAAGACGGCGTCGCGGCCGATGAAATCGGGTTTCGCGGTCCTTACCGCAAAGCCGAGCCCTGCTTCGAGCACGTGATCCTCGCCCGAGATGTCGTGCCCGAAATGGCGAAAGCCCTTTTCGATGCGGCAGCTGTCCATCATGTGAAGGCCGCACATCTTCAGCCCGTGATCTGCGCCTGCCTCGGCGATCGTCTCGAAGACATGGGCGGCCTGATCGGTGCTGACATAGAGTTCCCACCCCAGTTCGCCCACATAGGTGACGCGGTGGGCGCGCGCGATGCCGTAGCCGATTTCGACCTCGCGCGCGGTGCCGAAGGGGAAGCCAGCGTTGGACCAGTCATCGGGGCTGACCGCGCGCATCAGGTCGCGGGCCCTGGGACCCATCACGCAGATCACGGCCTCGGAGGCGGTGACGTCGGTCAGCACGGCCATGCGACCGCCCATATGCATCCGCAGCCAGTGCAGGTCGCGCATCAAGGTCGCGGCGGGCGTGACGACCAGGTAGGCGGTTTCGCTCAACCTTGTGACGGTGACATCGGCCTCGATCCCGCCATTGCGGTTGAGGAACTGGGTGTAGACGATCTTGCCCACGGGCACCGACATGTCGCCGCCTGCCACGTGGTTCAGGAATGCCTCGGCCTCGGGGCCCTCGACGCGGATCTTGCCGAAGGACGACATGTCATACAGCCCCACGGCCTGCCGGATCGCCATATGTTCGGCGCGCTGGTTGGCGAACCAGTTCTGGCCTTTCCAGTCATAGCGGTATTCGCGTTCCTGCCCGTCATTTGCAAACCAGTTGGCCCGTTCCCAGCCTGCAGTTTCGCCAAACACGGCACCACGCGATTTCAGGTGCTCATGCAAGGCCGACCGGCGCACGCCGCGCGACGTGGCCTTTTGGCGATAGGGGTAGTGATCGGCGTAAAGCAGACCCAGCGTTTCGGAGGCGCGATCGCGCAGGTAGCGGCGGTTGCGCTGAAACGGCTGCATGCGACGGATATCGACATCGCCGATATCAAAGGGCGGCAGGCCGGTTTCCATCCATTCCGCCAGTGCCCAGCCGGCCCCGCCGCCCGACTGGATCCCGATGGAGTTGAAGCCGGCACAGACCCAGTAGCCGTCAAGTTCGGGCGCGGGGCCAAGGTGGTAGGCGTCATCGGGCGTGAAGCTTTCGGGGCCGTTGAAAAACGTGTGGATCCCCGCATCGGCCAGGATCGGCATGCGCGCGCAAGCGGCCTCGAGGATCGGTTCGAAATGTTCGAAATCCTCGGGCAGCTGGTCAAACTCGAAATCCTCGGGGATGGGGCCCCAGGGCTTGGACACGGGCTCGAACGCGCCGAGCAGGAACTTGCCCGCGTCTTCCTTGTAGTAGGCACATTCATCGGGAACCCGCAAAACCGGAAGCTGCGACAGGTCGGGAATGTTTTCCGTGACGATGTAGAAATGTTCGCAGGCCTGCAGCGGGACGTTGACCCCCGCCATGGCCCCGAAATCGCGCGCCCACATTCCGGCGCAGTTCACGACCGTATCGCAGGCGATGGTGCCGGTGGCGTCGCCCTGCGCCCAGGTCACGCCGGTCACGCGGCCACCATCGTGGTTCACGCCGGTGACTTTCACGTTTTCGGCCACGATGGCCCCGCGTTGGCGCGCACCCTTGGCCATGGACAGCGCGATGTTGGCCGGATCGCCCTGCCCGTCCAGTGGCAGCCAGACGGCGGCGGTCATGTCGTCGGTGTTCACGTGGGGGTAGAGGCGGTTGACCTGTGCTGCGTCGATCTCTTCGACATCGACACCGAAGGCGCGCGCCATGGAGGCCTGGCGCAGCACTTCTTCGCGCCGCGCCTCGGTCAGCGCCATGGTGATCGATCCACAGCGGCGGAAGCCCGTGGAGATTCCGGTTTCGGCCTCTAGCTCGCCGTAAAGCTCCTGGGAATATTTTGCCAGGCGCGTCATGTTCTTGGTCGCGCGCAACTGCGCGATCAGGCCCGCCGCGTGCCAGGTGGTGCCCGATGTCAGGCGCTTGCGTTCCAGCAACACGACGTCGGTCCAGCCCAGTTTCGTCAGGTGGTAGGCGACGGAACATCCGGCGACCCCGCCCCCGACAATGACCACGCGGGCGGATTTGGGCAGATCGACCATGATGTTCCCTCGGCACAGTTTTCGTCCGCGCATCAGACGGACCCACGCGGCCGATCGCAACAGGTTTTTTCACCCGGCGCCGAGCGGATTGCGCGCTTTGGGTTGCGACGAGTTTGTCCCTTGATCCGCGACCACGGCAGGACATACGTTTTCGTATCGCGGTGGAATTCGCAAAGTTATTCCTGCGCGTTGGAGAATTTGAGAACCCGGGCCATTGCATTGCCGGCCCGCCCGGTCAATCCTCCATCCGGGATCGCCAAGGGGGAGGACCCATGGGACATATCGAGCCGAAACTGGAGCTTTCGCCGAAGGTTTCGGACGAGATTCGAAAGACGACCTGCTACATGTGCGCCTGCCGTTGCGGAATCGATGTGCACCTGAAGGACGGCAAGGTCGCCTATATCGAAGGCAATCGCGACCACCCGGTCAATCGCGGGGTTCTGTGCGCCAAGGGCAGCGCGGGGATCATGCAGCACAATGCGCCCTCGCGCCTGCGGGCACCACTCAGGCGGGTGGGGCCGCGTGGGTCGGGCGAGTTCGAGGAAATCTCGTGGGACGAGGCGCTGCAAACCGCCGTATCGTGGTTGAAACCGATCCGGGAAACCGCACCGGACAAGCTCGCGTTTTTCACCGGGCGCGACCAGTCGCAATCCTTTACAAGTTTCTGGGCGCAGAATTTCGGCACGCCCAATTACGCCGCCCATGGCGGGTTCTGTTCGGTCAACATGGCGGCGGCCGGCATCTACACGATGGGCGGGGCCTTTTGGGAATTCGGCCAACCCGATTGGGAACGCACCAAGCTGTTCATGCTGTTCGGCGTGGCGGAAGACCACGACAGCAACCCCATCAAGATGGGGCTTGGACGGCTCAAGGAACGCGGGGCCAAGGTGATTGGCGTCAACCCGATCCGGTCAGGCTACAACGCGGTGGCCGACGAATGGGTGGGCATCACACCGGGCACCGACGGTCTGTTCATATTGTCGCTGGTGCATTGCCTGCTGAAGGCGGGAAAGATCGACCTCGAGTACCTGACCCGGTTCACCAACGCCCCGGTCCTGGTGAACGAAGACCCGCAAGATCCCGACTATGGCCTGTTCCTGCGCGATAGCGCGGGCAAGATGCTGGTCATCGACCGCGCAACGGGCATGCCGGCGAAATTCGACCAGGCTGGCATCAAACCGGATCTCGCCCATGGGTATCGCCGGGCGGGCATCACGCACCGCCCGGTGTTCCAGCTATTGGCCGAGCGGTATCTGAGCGACGATTACGCGCCCGAGGCCATCGCCGAACGCTGCGGCGTGACGCCCGAGCGCATCCGGAAGATCGCCGCCGAACTGGCCCGCGTGGCCTTTGACGAGGCGATCGAGATCGACCAGCCATGGACCGATTTCCGGGGCGAGCGACATGACAAGATGATCGGCCGCCCGGTCAGTTTTCACGCCATGCGGGGGATCAGCGCCCATTCCAACGGGTTTCAGACCTGCCGCGCGTTGCATGTGCTGCAGATCCTGCTTGGCAGTGTCGAGGTTCCGGGCGGCTTTCGGTTCAAGCCCCCCTACCCCAAGCCGATGGAGGCGCATCCGACGCCCCATTGCCGGTCCAGCCCCGACACACCGCTGGACGGACCGCATCTGGGGTTCGTGCGCGGCCCCGAAGACCTGGCGCTCAAGGCAGATGGCAGCCCGGCGCGGATCGACAAGGCCTTCACCTGGGAAAACCCGATGTCGGCCCATGGGCTGATGCACATGGTGATCTCGAACGCGCATGCGGGTGATCCCTACAAGATCGACACGCTGTTCATGTACATGGCCAACATGGCGTGGAATTCGTCGATGAACACGCGCGGCGTCATCGAGATGCTGACCGACACCGACGACAGCGGCGAATATGTCATCCCGCGCATCATCTATTCCGATGCCTACAGCTCGGAAATGGTGGCCTATGCCGACCTGATCTTGCCGGACACGACCTATCTGGAACGCCATGATTGCATCAGCTTGCTGGATCGCCCGATCTGCGAGGCCGAGGCCGCCGCCGACGCGATCCGCTGGCCGGTGGTCGAACCCGACCGCGATGTGCGCGGGTTCCAGTCGGTGCTGTGCGACCTGGGGGCGCGGCTGAACCTGCCCGGTTTCGTGAACGCGGATGGCAGCCAGAAATACGCCGATTACGCCGACTACATCGTCAACCACGAACGCAAGCCGGGGATCGGACCGTTGATGGGGTTCCGGGGCGACGGCTCGGATATCGGGCGCGGGTCGCCGCATCCCGAACAGCTGGAACGCTACGTCGACAACGGCGGGTTCTGCGTCAGCCACATCCCGCAAGAGGCGCAGTTCTACAAGCCGTGGAACATGGCCTACCAGGATTGGGCCGTGAACCTTGGCCTGTTCGACAGCCCGCAGCCCTACCTGTTCAACCTCTATGTGGAACCCATGCGCCGGTTCCAGCGCGCCGCCGAAGGCCATGGCGACCGCCAGCCGCCCGAGCATCTGCGCGCCCGCGTCCAGACCACCATGGATCCGCTGCCGATCTGGTATCCGCCGTTCGAAGATGACGCCGTGGATACCGAAACCTTTCCGGTTCACGCGCTGACGCAACGGCCCATGGCGATGTATCATTCATGGGGCACGCAAAACGCGTGGCTGCGCCAGATCCACGGCCACAACCCCTTGTTCGTGCCGACCGGGATCTGGGAGGCGAACGGCTTTGCCGAAGGTGATTGGGCGCGCGTGACCTCGGCCCACGGGGCGATCACGGTGCCGGTGGCGCATATGGCGGCGCTGAACGAACACACGGTCTGGACATGGAATGCCATCGGCAAGCGCAAGGGCGCCTGGGCGCTGGACGAGGATGCGCCCGAGGCCACCAAGGGGTTCTTGCTCAACCATCTCATACATGAACTCATGCCGCCCAGGGGCGACGGGCTGCGCTGGTCGAACTCGGACCCGATCACCGGGCAGGCGGCATGGTTCGACCTGCGGGTGCGGATCGAAAAGGTGGATGCGCCCACCGAGGCGCAGCCGGAGTTTCCGCCGCTGACATCGCCGGTCGGCAAGGGCCCCGGGTCACTGGCGTGGAAGGTGGGGCGATGAGCGCGGGATTCGTCACCAGCCGCGACGGCACCCGGCTTGCGTACCTGACAGCGGGCGATCCGGCCCTGCCGCCGATCGTGCTGATCCATGGGTGGGCACAATACCATGGCTGCTGGATCGACCTGATGGATCTTCTGGCCGATCGCCATCATCTTGTGGCCATCGACCTGCGCGGACATGGCGCGTCGGACAAGCCCGAGGACGAGGCCGCCTATACCGACACCGCCCTTTGGGGCGATGACGTGCACGCGGTGATCGAAGACCTGGGATTGATCCGGCCGGTCCTGGTCGGCTGGTCCTACGCGAGCCGGGTGATCGCGGCCTACCTGGCCACCCATGGGAATGACGATATCGCGGGTGTCGTTCTGACCGGCGGCATCCTTGCGATCGGATCGGCGCGCGAGGACTGGATGGTCGGCACGACCAGTCCCGGGCTCGACCGCGACCTGTATACCGAGGACACCACCCGCCGTCTGGCCGCCACGGCGCGGTTCGTCGAGGCCTGCACGACCAAACCTTTGTCCCGGCAGGACTTCGCCGCGTATGTTGGTGCCAACATGCTGTGCCCCGCCCATGTCCGGCGCGCGCTGTTCGCCGCGAACGTCGATCTCAAACCCGCCTATGGGGCCATGACCTGCCCGGGTCTGGTGATACACGGCACGGCCGATACGGTGGTCACGCCGCGCACCGGCGAGATCGCCGCCGACCTGATGCAACGGGGGCGATACCTGCCCTATGACGGCATCGGTCATGCCCCCTTCGTGGAAGACCCGGACCGATTCGAGAGCGACCTGCACGCCTTTGCCACATCCGTGACGGAGCCCGCCGCATGACCGCGCTGCCCAAGACGACCGACCGCAAGCTTGGCCTTGTCATCGATCTTGATACCTGTGTGGGCTGTCATGCCTGCGTGATCAGCTGCAAGGGCTGGAACACGGAAAATTACGGTGCGCCGCTGTCGGATCAGGACCCCTATGGCGCGGACCCGGTCGGCACCTTCCTGAACCGCGTTCACAGCTACGAGATCACCCCCGAAAGCGGCCCCGCGCAGCTGGTGCATTTCCCCAAGTCCTGCCTGCATTGCGAGGATGCGCCCTGTGTCACCGTCTGCCCCACGGGGGCCAGCTACAAGCGGCAGGATGACGGGATCGTCCTGGTCAACGAGACCTCGTGCATCGGCTGCGGCCTGTGCGCCTGGGCCTGCCCCTATGGCGCGCGGGAAATGGACGCGGTGGCCGGCGTGATGAAGAAATGCACCCTGTGCGTGGACCGGATCTACAACAAGAACCTGCCCGAGCAAGACCGGCAGCCCGCCTGCGTGCGCACCTGCCCGTCCAATGCGAGGCATTTCGGCGACCTGGGCGACCCGGACAGCGATGTGAGCCGCCTGGTGGCCGAGCGGGGCGGCATGGACCTGATGCCCGAACAGGGCACCAGGCCGGTGAACAAGTATCTGCCGCCGCGCCCCAAACAGGATACCGCCCCCGCAGGCGAGGTCGATATCCTTGCCCCGTTCCTTGAACCGGTCGCCGACAGCCCGCAGGGGTTCCTGGGCTGGCTCGACCGCGCGCTGGAGAAGCTCTGACATGCATCCGGCCCCTTCCGTCATCGTGTTCACCACCCTGTCCGGCCTCGGGTTCGGCCTGTTGGTGTTTCTGGGCATCGGCCAGCCCGCCGTGACCGGGTGGGGCGCGTTCTGGTTTTTCCTGATCGCCTATGCGCTGGCGGTCGGCGGGCTTGCGGCTTCGACCTTTCACCTGGGTCATCCCGAGCGCGCGCTTCTGGCGTTTACCCAGTGGCGCACCAGTTGGTTGAGTCGCGAGGGATGGGCGGCCGTGGCGGCATTGGTCGTCATGGGGGTCTATGCATTTGCCGCCGTGTTTTTCGGCACGCGCATCATGGTGTTGGGCTGGATTGGAGCCGGGTTGTCCCTGGCGACTGTCGGCACCACCGCGATGATCTACACGCAGCTGAAATCCGTGCCGCGCTGGAACCAGGTTCTGACGCCCCTGCATCTTGTTTCGCTGAGCCTTGCGGGCGGGGCGCTGATGGCGGGCCAGATCACCGAAACCGCTGTCTTGATGATCCTGGCCCTGATGCTGCAACTGGGTCACTGGCAGGTGGGCGACAAACGCTTTGCCGAAGCGGGCCATACCATCGCCAGCGCCACGGGGCTGGGACGCCCCGGCCGTATTCGCGCCTTCGAGCCGCCGCACACCGGAAGCAATTACCTGCTGAAGGAAATGGTGCATGTGGTGGGCCGCAAGCACAGCCTGAAACTCCGCGCGATTGCGTTGGGCCTTGGTTATATCGTGCCCATCACGCTGATCTTGTTGCCGGGGGCGGGCCACCTTTTGGGCGGGCTGGCGGTGCTGA
>Ga0102941_1000821_pt1 | contig 14739 bp, 17 predicted proteins | sample SalPonR2_C_D2_MG_FD_79281 | JGI IMG/M metagenome (GOLD analysis project Ga0102941, IMG submission 79281) | Salt pond soil microbial communities from South San Francisco under conditions of wetland restoration - Salt Pond MetaG R2_C_D2_MG | ecosystem: Environmental > Aquatic > Marine > Intertidal... | reverse complement strand
AATTAAACTTAAATCAGACATTTTTGCTATAAAAAATGTTTATCAAATTTTTATTAGATAATTATATATTTAACAGAATCTTGGAGTAATTGTACCATCTGTTCCGAGATTAAAATTGTATGTACATGAATTAGTTTGAATTGATACCTTTTTATATGGATATGTTTCACTAAATGCAGATCCACCTACAACTCCATCAAGTTGGAATACAGAACTAGGTTCAAGATTTGCTTTAATATCAAGTTGTAATTTTCTATTTCTAGAAACTGCTGCACAACCCCAATTTTGAGTGACTCCAGGTAATTGAGAGAAGTTAACAAATAATGGATGAGATTCATCTTCATCATCATGGAACCAGTTTCCACAGGAATAGACCCATGGAAGATAGAGTTCGAAGAAACGTCTAGGAAGACATTCATAATAATCAGTGTCATGAATTTTAACTCCCATTTCTGTAATAACAGGTTCGAATCTTTGGGTGAGATCATATTCAAGTTCGTTATGAGAAAGTAAGAAATTTGGAGCACCTCCTGTTCCAAGATTTTCTCTAACATGTTGATATTTAGAGACAGGGGTTTGAATAACATGACCAAGTTTAGCCCAGTTTCTACCATGTAAGAAATTAGCAGAGTCTGAATTTGCTGTTGGAACATCTCTAACAAGAAGATATTCAACTGGGAATTTACTATTACAAATTTCATGACATTGTTTATCTGAACATGAAACATTGAAACAATAATCTCTGAAGATTCTAATAAATTCGAAGACAACTCTAGTAACGATTGTGATATGAACTGCTTCACTGAGATAAAGTTGTTCAGAAATTAAGACTGGATTAAGATTGTAATGTGCTGGTTCAACAACTGTAGATTCGTTAAGTAAAACTGGAATTCTTCTTCTAGCAACTTCAACTGGTCTTGCACCATCAGGCGCATCATCACCATCAATAACATCTTGTGGATAAAGAACAACTTCTTCTTCAATATAAAGATCTCCAGGATGAGGGAAGTAAAGTTCGTCAAGTCTAGATAACTCAATTTCATATTCAATATCTGCATCAGGAAGAATTGCTGTGATAAGAGATTGACTTCTATCCATATTATGTTGGAAGAACATAGGAATAATAAGATCTCTAGATTCTTGAACTGGTTTAGGAGTTTGAAGGCCACTTCCATATCTTTTATATTCTCTGTTATATTGAGTAGATGGAAGACCTTCTCCAAGTCCTGATGGTTGAACCCCATTAAGAGATGCAAATGATTCGGATGCTGTATCATAAGCGGTTTCATGACCGATCATTTTATCATATGCGCCTCTTTGTTCAAATTTAGCCATTCTTAATTTACGAGTGTTAAGAACATATTTATCTGAGTATTTTTGAATTTCAGTTTGTTCAACTGAGAATTTACATTCTTTGAACATTTTGATACCAAGATAATCTGCGGCATATACCCAGTTAGCTCTGGTAACTCTAGCAGCTTGACCTCCTGCACCAAATCCATCTACATCAGGATAGACTGCAGTTCCATCAGGTCCAGCAATAAATTGACCACGTCCATTAACATATGTATATCTGATTGAACCTTCACCATTTGCTGCATCAGCAGCGACACGAAGATAGTATGTATTTCCATCAAGTTCAATTGATGTAGATGCTGCTGCTCCACCGGAATGATCATAATTATATCCACGATGAACAAGAGTTCTAGTAGCAGTTTGAGAAACAGTAACGAGTGCCCCTGTTCCAAAGTTAACTGCTCTTTGACCATTTGTTGTGAAAAGAGTTTCATCAAAAGGTGCTACAATAATGTCAGGTAAATCGACTTCTGAACATGATACCTCTGGAGTTGTAATTCTAGTATAAGCATCATTCATGTAATCAGAAAGTGGTTTGATTTCAAACTTAACTTTTCCTCCTAATCCACGATCACATTTACCACATGTTTCAATAAATTCAAATGCAACTAAAAGTGCTGGTCTGAAAATATTACAAAATCTTGTATTATGTGTAGCAGCAAGGACTGTCATAGGTGGGGTTGGATTTGCTTTACCTTCTTTAATTGATCTATCAATGTATGCTTGAATACGTTGATTTAAATAATCATTTGCATTAATAATAGTTTTGATTCTTCCATGAAGATTATTTAATTGGGCTGCGATCGTGCAATTGACCATTTTACTCTTAGGTTTAAATATGCATTAAAAAAATAAATAAAAAATTAATAAATTGTGATTTAATAATTTTATTCTTCTATTTGATCGTCATCAAAATCCCCAAACATATCGTTGTGTAATCTAGGGACCATGATTTCGTAAACTTCTTCATACATTTCAACAGTGATATTGAATTTCTCTACCAAATTGCGAACAAACAGAAATAATTCCTCTCTGCTTGGAAGGTCGATAATTCTTTCACCCTGATGAAAACATACAAATTCGCCTACTCTGGAAGCATCTAAATCATAGATCAAATAGTAAATTCCTTTATTGTACTCAAACACGATTGGTATTGGATTTTGATGAGGAGAAGGAATCCCCTCATATCCAACATGGAGATAAATTGATTGATTCATCATGACTGAGCAGTTTTTAATGTCTTCGATTGGAAACATAGTAAAGATAAAGGAAATTAGAGAGTTAAAAAATCAAAATTTTTTATATATTATTTTTTATTTATTGTCCTAAAAGCAATATATATTATCACAACGGCTATAACCGCTATAATTACACAGATAAATACTACTATAAATGCCCTATAATCAACTTCCCCCAATGTTTGAGGGGGGATATTATATAAGCAATATCCATTATAACAGCTACAGTTATCCCCACAATCGGAATTAGATCCACATTGCTGAGCTACACAAGAAGTTCCATTACAACTAAGACATGGACTAATCGAAGCGCAATCTTGATCAATCGTACATGGCATTATATCACATTTACACCCATTGCAAACCCAATCAATTGTATTTCCTGTGGTAGGAACTGTCAATGGATCTCCACAATCAGAAGCTGTGGAGCATTTTTGCTGTACACATTGTCCATTACAACATGCTCCACTATCACAATCAGAGTCAGATTGACAAGACATAGACATGTTTTCATTTGAATAAAAATTAATTTGAGTAAAATATTATCTATTGTGTTTTTAATTATGTTTCAATTTATTCAACTTACTAACAAATCTGATACAGATAGTTATTTTGAGACATTTAAATCTAATTTACAAAGATTAGATTTTGCTGTTATTGTAGAAGATGGCAAGATTATCATCGATTATAACATGGAAACTACTGCAACTATTGTTATTGAGGAATGTAAAATTACCTTCTTCACTCAAAAATCATTACTGGTAAATAGAAATGACTTCAATTATGTGATTTTGGAAAATAAAATTATTTCTTATATCACTTCAAAATTAGCAAAATAAAGGAAAAAATTGATTTTTTATTTTACTATATTGTGTTTATTAGTATTATGTCTCTTCAATCTAGTGATGTTTCAAAAATTGTTCAATCTTATTCTAATCAAAATTGCATTTGCGAATGTGGTACTGTTGGTTTATGTCCCTGCTGTAATAAGTGTGAGGATATTTGTTGTCAATGCGATGATGATTAAATTTTAAACAAAGCTAATTTACACTTTTTTAAAAAATATGATTTCAGAATTAGATTATATTCATGGAAACTCTAATAGTAGATTTTGAAAAATTATTTATTGCAGGGGTAATATCTTCTGAAATACAAAATAAGAAATGGAGAATTAATCAAAGATGGTATAAAAATGGAAAGTCAAATGAGTGTGAAAAATATCAATTAATGAAATTAGAATTATTGATCAATCAAAAAATAAAAACTAAAACAAATTTGAGATTAAATTTTGGATCTTGTAAATTAGAAATTAATAAAAATCCGTTATCTAAAAAATTTGGATTTGATTATACCGAGGATATAGATGGATATTGGGAAGTAAATCAAATTAATATTTACTTGAATTTAAAATTTATATGTGATTCTGGGGGAGCTCAAAATAGATCTATTAGAGAGGTATATCATTTTATTAGATTACAATGTGAATACTTACTTCAAAATGATGGATGTTTTGTAAATATATTAGATGGTGATACTTGTTATAAATTTACATATTTGAACTATAATAAAAAGGCTTCATTATTAGATATACTAGACGAAGTCAGATATAAAAATATAAAAAATAGAATTTACATAGGTGATACTTATAATTTTATGAATTGGTATAAATCAAATGATTACATATTCTGAATGCTAAGATAAATGAAATACGCTTCCTGGCAATTGAATTGCTTTCACGATAATTAGTTAAAAATAATGAATTATATTTTTTTCTTTGTGTGTTTAGATAATTATTAAAATCATTAGCAAGTTTAATCTGGTCTTCTTTAGTCATTTCTAGATTTATTAGCAATGTTGCATAACTTCGAGCAGATAAATTTTTAGTTTTGTCAATATATAATTTATCATCATCTACATATTTAAGTGATATTTTATTATCTTCATTGTCGTCGATACATTTTAATAATAAATTAGTAAGGCCATTCAAATTATTTTTTGTAGCTCTTTGAATTTTTATTTCTTTGTCAATTGATAAATTATAAATTTCTCCACCTATTGAATAATTATTAGATTTATCTAGTTTTAATATCATTTCAAGATTTTTTGGATATACCTGGACTAAAAAGTTATCACTTTTTCCTGAAATAAATCTAATAGAACATACAGAATATTTAGTATCAACAAATACTTGCTCTTCAAAAATGTTTATTAGAGATATAGAAAATCTACTTAAAAATTCTTTTCTTAATGTTATATCGGCCTTTCTGATAGACGATAAGAAATTCAAAGGAATAATTATAATCCCTCCTAATATATTTGAATCTATTATAGATTTCAAGAAACATTTATATAAATCATTATATCCATATTTGTCATATATTTTTTTACAACTTGACTTATTTCTAGCTAAGTAAGGCGGATTAGTTATCACATATTTATTTTCATAATCAGGAGGATTAAGTAAAGTATCTCTCTGATTGACTAATTCATTAACAGGATCGATGTCATATAATTCTACATCTTTGTTTATAAATTTTACTAGATCACAATTTCCTGCAAATGGTTCAATTATATCACCTTCAAATATTTCCATATTCTGAAAAATATATTCATAATTGGTAGTGAAAAATTGACCTAATTGTTTTTTCTTATACATTTATGGATATTTTTAATATATTATAATCAAATTTTAAAGTCTGATTTCTTTTTATTCCAAGATTTTTTAATTTTTGCCATGTTTTTAGGAACGACCTTAGAATGATCCACGATAGGCTCCGGATAGTCTGATCCAATTATACATTCACATTCTTCCTGAATATCAGCAGGAGCCGTCCAAGGTTCGTAGATATATTTTTTAGGAAACTTCGCTAACTCAGGAACAAAGTGCCTAATAAAATCGCCATTTGGATCTGTTTTCTTTCCAAACCCAATAGGCGAATAAACCTTTGTATAACCAGTGAAAAATGCAGATGCTGAAACCCACATCCAATTTGCATTGTTCATTGCATAATCATCATCTACTAAAAGTTCATCAAATACATCACGTCCTAATTCCCAATGTTTATATAGATCTCCACGGGTTAAGAAGCAAGCCACACAATGCCTACCTAAATGATGCATCCAGCCATGTAAATGGAGCTGCCTCATGAGTGCATCTATCCAGGGATAACCAGTCATTCCATTATACCATGCTTGAAATTTTTTATCACGCCTATATGAATATCCGAAATCACGAGATAATGAATTACTTTGTTTATGAAAATTCTTAACTGCATATGACATGAAATAAAAATATTCTCTCCAAAGTAATTGACCAATCAAGGTAGATTGAAATGGAACTGACGATTTTTTATTTATCTTCGATAATTTTTTATAAACATATCGAATAGATAAACATCCATGTTTTAGATAAGGTGATATTCCTGTGGTTGATCCCTTAATAGATGCAACATGATCAAGATTGGTTGGATGTGATTGAGGTTTGTTAAAATTTTTAACCACTGATTTATGTTTTATATATTCATCAAATCTACGAATTCCTTCATCTTCCCCTCCTATAAAATATATACAATTAGAAAATTCTCCTTTAGGATGTTTAGGATAAGTTGATTTAAGTAGACACTTAGTAGATTTAATTAGTTTATTTGGATTTAAACCGGATTCAAGACGTGGAGGTGGATTAGGAAGTTTACCTAATTTAACTGGATCAGCAATTGGAATGGACTTAACTAGTTTTGCATAACTTGCTATTGACTTAGGTAATTCATTTTTACACATTTCTAATACTTCATCTGCGTCATATAGAGTATGACCATAACTAACTACTGTTTCAATTTTAGGTAATTTTTTATCCAGAGATATGTGATAAGGCTCGGTATCAAATTCATATCCAAGATAAGAAACTTTATATTTTTTTATTAATTTATTGAGAATTGAAATTGGATTACCTTTTAATATAACTAATCGATTGCTATGTTTTTTTAAATTTTTATCTAAACAATGAAGTGATTCAAATAAAAATCTTTTTCTATTTTCACCTAATTTAGTCAACTCAATTGGATCAATAATATATAGACAAATTAAGAATTTAGGATTAGTATCTTCAAGTAAATTATAAAGTGAGTTATTATCAAATACTCGAAGTGATTTTCTGAACCAATAAAGAGCCATTTTAATTTGATTTAAAAATATTTAATTCCAGATTTATATCATGACAGATAATTATAATTACATAGAGAATTTGATATCTTCTAGAAATATTCTTTATATGTCTATATCCAAGATAAATAATAAATTATCTAAATTAAGTAAAGAAGAATGTAAAAAATTATTAAATGACTATCCAGATACAAACTCACCATATTATCTTTACTTTCAATATAGACTTGGAATATTAGAGAAACCAGATATAAATAATTATGATATTCAGAATATATTCATATTTGATGTATTTCATAATTATTATCAAATGGGGTATGAAGCACTAAAAACCATCTCTCTTGAAAATGAAGAAAAAAAAATTAATTTAAGTTCATTTTTATTAGAATTAGATAATCATAATTTATTTAACTTGAAACTATTATCTATATTTATTAAAAAAGGGAAGTCTTTGATTAATAAGGAGGAGAATGTAAATATAATTTTTAAAAGATATATATTAAGAGTACAGATTAAACCAGAACACTCTGAAATAAAAGATCTATATAATTGTATCGAATTTACAAATCTTAATGAAGAATTAATTGAACTATCAAAAAATAATTTATCTCATTATGGATCTCATTTGGTGGCATTGGCTGTAATCTATCTCGGTATAGTAGATCAAATAAATAATAAATCATTGGTTTTTACGTTAGCAAAAAGAATAATCAGAGATAAGACTACTAAAAGTGCTAAATCTAGCTAAATTATTTTGATTTTTTAAGTTGTTAATTTTTAGTTATGCTTCTACCTATCGATCAATTTAATCGCATTGAGAAATATAATGAATTTATGGACTTTGTCTTGTTTGTAAAATCATTATCTTTAGATTGTTGTAAAGATACTCTCAGCCACATATTAAATAATGACTTAATTCAAAGTCATTCTAGGATGTTTTATGCACTCGTATGTAGATTGAAATTAAGCGCTAATTCATTTGCAATTATATCTCCAACTATTGATATGTTCATTATTGGCACGATGTTAGGAACAAGGGATGAATTTGTTGATCATTTTTCAGAGGATCATGTAGCGGTGATCTTGAATGACTCTGAGTTGCTTTATAATTTCAATTCACTAGTTGTATTTCACGATTACTTTAATACATCCGTTGATGAAATTAGAAATGCAGGAATAAGAATTTTAAAAGAACTAAATCATGATTATATTTGTGAAGGTTGTTATAACAACTGGCTTAAAATCGTCAAATAACCGATATAAAAAAATTTATCGTAGATTAATAATCATAATTATCCAAATAAGGCATTAATCTACCATCTAGATCATTAGCTGAAATTATTTCTACATAAATTTTTTCTTCATCCTCAGAAATAATTCTCATAATTGAAAATGGACTTTTTTTCTGATTAATTTCTAACTTAGCAATGTCTCTAGTGCTACTTAGTTTAACAAATGATTCACCTGCATATGAAAGAACTTCGTTAGCTTGAATATTTGTACGTTTATGCTGCTCAATATCTTTTATATTAATTAATAATAAATTAGGATCTATAAATATTTTAGGGTTATTCTTGATCATAGTTATTCTCTTAGTAGTAATATTACATTGTTCATAGATAGATAACTTATTTAAGGTAATTCTTTCATCTTCAGGGGTGATAACAATCTCTTTGTATTTAGGTTGTTCCATTTTTAGATAATTTTTAAATCTTTAAAGTTTAAATAATCAAAAAAATTATTCATATAAATTTTCTAATAATTCAGTAAGTTCATCTTTATAACATTCGGCTAATCGAGAAATAGTTTTTTCAGGAAAGTCCATCATATCTCTAGCCATTATGCTGGTATTAGAAAACTCATGTGGATTCAAATACTTGGTAAAAATATTAATTTTGTAAACCTTGATAATTAGTTGTTCATAATGAACTAAGAATATTTTTGTGTCATTTTCATCAATTTTTAAAACATCCATAATTGATTTAATAGTGAATTTGAGAAATGTATTGAAAAGCAAGTTATAAATAATTAACTCTTCATTTTCAAGAATATCGCTTTCGGGATTTTCCTGTCCTAAATTGTTTAAAATTTTATCAATATTAATCATAATCAAAATATAGATAAATAATATATCAAAATATTTTTACCCAATTTTGATTAAAATTTAAATTTTACTATATGAAAATGTATAGGATTGATTATGGTAATTATCAACGTCTTGTACAAACTAATGTAGAGTATCTAAATCTAGCAAATTTGAAATTAACTTCGGTTGATCAAAACTTGCTTAAATTAAACCGCCTTAAATATTTAGATTTATCAAATAATTTAATTTCATCAATTTGGAATATAGACATGCTAGATAACCTTGAGTCCCTATATCTTGATTTAAATAAATTAAAATCTCTAAATGGAACTGGGATAAATGATCTTCAAAATTTAAAAATTTTATCATTGAAGAACAACAGACTAATAAATATAAATTTATCCAATCCAATTATTGAATTACATCTTGATAATAATTCGCTTTCATCTATTCCTGAACATTTACAAAGACTTGATTCATTAAGAGTTTTATCTATATCAAATAATGACTTATCTCATTGGGATCCAATTTTATTATTTAAGAATTTAATTTCCTTAAATCTAAGCAATTGTGATATCAATCTAGATGATTTAGTTATTCATGAATCTAATGATTTACAGCATTTGGACTTAAGCGGTAATAAATGTAGTTCTATAACAAGTATTTATAATTTAATAGAGGATAGAGTTTGCCTTCATAGTCTAGATATATCAAATTTAGGATTAAAAAAAATATTTAATAAGCCCATTAAGTGTAATAAATTAAATCTATCTAATAATCCACTAGGTGTAATTTACATAACTGATAAAATTTATCCTAATTTAAGAAATTTAAATTTAAAATCATGTTCATTAAATTATATTGCTATAAATATTCCTACACTTAAGGTTCTAGAAATTGAACATAATAATATAAAGAATATACCAGGCTTAATAGACCTTCAATTAATTACAAGCGATTTTATGATCTCTAGTAATTATCACATAAATTATTCAAATGGGGTTTATATTCATAATCAGCCGATAGAAATGAAATCAATGCCTATTACAATTGCCGATAAAAAAATTAACGAATCCAGCAATAGTTATGATAATGGATTTATATCAAAGTATAAAGCATGTGGAAAGTGTATAGAAATATGGGAAGATTATGATTCTAATACGTTTTAAATTTACCCATTGTACTAGAGTATCCTATGCTTACTTTTTTGCCGCCCTCATCAATCAAATATCCATCTAGAATTAAATTATGCATATTTAGCAAAATATTAAATGGAATATATACATTTACATTCCCTTGTAATCCTTCCAATGACTTAAAACTATCTGGTATTTTTAGATAACCTTCTTGAGGATTTGATATAGTAATTATCATTTCTACAATTACATCGAATTTTAAATCATTTAAAATTTGTTGAAGTTCTTCATAGTTTAACCCTATTACCCTGATATACAGAAGATAATCCATTAGATCGGAAGATTCCTCCCAGACCTCTTTATGATATTCCTTATCATTGAATATAATTTTTTCACCTACTTTCTGAATGATTACTTGATCCATATTATTTTTGATTATTTAATTCTCTATTTTGTGTTTACTAGTCAAAGATATGAATAAAAATTGTGAAAATTTTATCAAATTAATTTCTGATGCAGTCAGTGCTCCGCGGGCTGACAATAAAAAGTTTGAATTTGGGCTTGCTCCAATTTCAATTCCAACTAGTGAACACTCCCCTTTTAATCTTGAAACTACTCAAATTGACAACATGAAGTCTGGTGATTTAATCCCAATGTGTGCCAAAAATGACAATTGTGCGATCCAAGTAATTGGATATATCTTAACATTGCTCGGAACATTTTCAGGTAATGTGTGTGAAGGCGATATTTCTCGTGCAAAAAGAATAATTACAAATGAAAGTAGAATTGCCTCAGATGAATTAGCTAATGTTCTTGACTTCTTTAAAGTTAATTACGCCATCTATGAAATCTATGATTCCTACAGTGAGATTTTCCTAATGAATAGAATTTCTTCGGAATATTCTATTGTCTCTCCTGAAAGGGCTCATCCTGCTTCTCCTGATTTTGTTATTGTTCTTGCCAATGGTCATTACGATATTTTAAGCGACTTCCCACTTCCAATTTAAGTTTTAAGTTTTTTAAAAAAAATTTAAGTAGTTTTTGGTTTTCCTCTAATTCCTCCACGTTTATTTTTGAAATACTTGTTTGGACTTCCTCCTCTTGACTTACCTCTTAATCCACCTCTACCTCTGCTATTACCTCTTTTAGGAGATATCTTCTCAGGTTTTTCCTTTTTCTCCGTTTTGCTTTGTTTCTTTTGCGGGGTGTAATTTGCAAATGATCCAGGATTTGATACTTCTGATGGAAGTAATGAGCAAGATGATCTAGGAAGCATCTTAAATTCAGGATTAAGATAGCAATTTTGAGATAGATCCAGATAATAACTCTCGATCACCTCAAATGCTGCATCAGATGTACCTCCTCCACAATTGATCATGAAGTTAAGACAGAGATTACAATAGATTATATCAAATAATCTAAATGGTACCAAGAACTTACCACCCATGTATCTAATACTGAATTGAATTGCACCACAGATAACTCTGGTATATTCAAATGCAATATTCTTAAAAGTCATAAAGCAATCTTTTTTATCCTTATATTCATACGGACTAAAGATTTTCTCTACAACTTTTTCCAGATACTCAATTTTAATAAAGAATTCAAGATTGTACTCTCTAATAAATTTCAATACTGGGGTGATATTTCCTTTTTTATCAGGAAATATGACATGAATCAAGATACTGATTAGCTTGTTTACACTAGTTTGATGGATACCAAACTTAGTTTTAAGCTTTTTCAATTCTCTCTTCATGTCATCAAGATTTCCATTAGGTCCTACAATTTTTCCAGTTTTATCTGTCCAAACATTTCTAGGTCTAATGTTGAATATCCCAATAAAATTAATAAGAGTTGAAAGATTTTCATACCCTTCAGGTTCTAAACTAGGATCTTCTTCAAACGAGCTAACAGGTTTGATAACATTGATTAAAGGAGATGAGATACCAGTGAAGACTACTTCGCTAACATAATCGTTAGGAGCGACTGGACTAAGTGGATCATAAAGACAAGAAGCATTGTTTCCTGCAATTAAGAATCCAAGAACGTTTGCTATGTTGTAATGAATTAATTTGCTTGAACAAAATGGGAAAACTTCGTTTCCATAAAGCACAAACAAAGAATAACTTTCAAATAAATCTTCCATTTTACTGGATGATTCACATTTGACTAATTTTTCAGAGAATTTTTCGATGTGGGATTTGACAACTGACAACATAACTAACTTAAAAGTATAATAATACAACATAAGGTTTTAAAAAATCAATTTTTTTTTGATTTTAAAATCTAACTATTTAATCAAAATGTATGATCTCATTTATTGTTCAGGATGTGGAAGAAATATTTATAACTGTAAACTTATTATCAAAAAAATAAAAGCTGATAAGGAAGACGAAATAATGAAAACCGATCAATTCTTTTTATCTGGTGAAACTATTGATTTTCCCATAATTGAATATATAAAAGAGTTAAAGCTCAAGTCATGTTGTGTAGCAGATATATGCACATATGTGAATATTAATAATGAATATTATATGGAAGCTGCTGATGTATAAATTATCATTTTATTTTTTTATTGATTTAATCTAATCATTGACTTAACATATGGAGGCATTTCAGGTCCTTCATAATTAACATTTGGACAATATGACATAATACAATTTCCTTTAATAAACTTTTCTAGTGAATCTGAATGTGTTTTGAGATAAGATTTATCTTTAAATAATGATTCAGATGATACATCTTCACCAGTATTTACTCTAGCAAGTTCATCTGAATCATCATATGATTTACCTGACATTCTGAAGGCTAGTTCATCTGCCCAAATTTTCATTGCAGGGTTGTCAAATGCCTTTGAATAAAGAGATGAAAGCATTCCAAATAAATTCTCGTTAATCATCACATTTGATAAATTATTTTTTGCTTCATTTATTTTTTCGGAAGTAGATTTATCACAATATTTATCACAAAAATCTTTTACAACAGTGTTATAATCCCCATAATGTGGAGCACCTACCCATGTTTCGATAAAATCATTAGGAACTAATTGACCTGATCCTCGATAAGGTTGAAGAATTGTATAGAAAGTAGCAACTGGATTATCATAAATATAAGCACATAATTTTTTACATACATCATCATGTCCACAATCTTGGAGACATTTAAGCATCCCACATACAGCCGAAGTAAAATGATTTTTACCGCTTGCTTTACTAAATTCAATACATTGTTTAACACATGCTAGCTTGATCTTTGATGATTTACTTGTAGATGGAATCCCTTCTACGACACCACCTTTAAAGGATCCTTCTAATCTAGCACCTCTTTCTACATTAGGTCCTCCTACAACTGGGTATCCCGAAAGTACTTTTGCAAATGAAAATGGTTTAGCAGATTTATCAAAATTAGGAGCAACCATTACTTTGAGTAATTCACATTTAACATCACTATTGCTACCATCATCACCAGTGTAGGTGACGGTAAATTTACCTTTCGAGACTGGTGAAATAGATACTTTCTTCCTAGCACGAGTGCTACATAACCCGCCTGCATAATCTTCGGTAATTGTTTGATTTAGAAGGAGGGACATTACTTTACCTTTTTCTTCTACAACTGTATTTGCATATTCTTCGTTAAAATCTTTAAATTTACTAAGTTTTTTAGCAACTTCAACGCACTTAGCATCAGGCAAGATTAGAATGCACATAACACTGTCTACATTAACGCAAAAACCTTTTAGTAGTTTAGCGAATTTTGGGTGATTATCAGTTAAGTATAATTCAGTATTACAAACTGGAAGATCCATTCTTTATTATTTATCAATAAAAAAATAAATTATTAATTTTATTAACCGCGTATTTACATTAATAAGAATAAAGTTGGATAATAACGCGCACGATTAGATATAAACATGTGTGATTGTGCGACTTTTGAATCTGACTTTTTTAATGTTGATAATGGGAATGCTACATTTATTGGCGGACTCGATTCTGACTCATCCATAATCGAAAATATGGGTGCTCATGAATTTAGAGCTGGTAAAATTGTAGACACCTTTTATGATATGTCGGTCCGATTGAAGGGAGGTGATATGGACTTTGCTAAATCATATGAATCTAAAATGGAAATGATTGGAACTACATTCGGTCATTTAGGTAAAATTTTAGAAAAACTACCTACCAACAAATTGAGAGACGTTGCTAACTACATAAGCAAAGCACATGCTAATGCTGTAGAAGATTTAAAAAAAATGTTTAACATGGACGTGTCTGGTGAAGTTAAGGCATCTGCATCTATATTTGTTGGAGGTGCATCTACATATGTATATGGAAAAGCAGATTCTTCTACCAAAGCTCTTAAAAGTGCATTAGCTGAGATTATCATGCTTAAACAAGTTTTAGGAACCGCGGTAGAAATGGATATGAAAGAATTGAAAGGTAGTAATAAAGAAGTTGCTAAAAAATACGAAAAACTTATTGGCAAATTTGGTGAAACTTTAAATAAGGCACTTCGATCATTAGGATCCGAATATAAGAACCTTGAAAAACTTAATAAAAATATATTTGCAGATGCAAAGAATATGGATAAAATTAGAAATATGCTTGCTGACAATGATGAATTATCTGAATCATCAAAAAAATATATGATCCAAACAATTAAGTCTATTTTGCCAATTGCATATAACTCAGATAAACTTAGAAAGGCACTTAAAAAGGTAGGTGTAAGTGTAGCTGAATTTAAAAAGGCTGTTAATAATGATGAGTTT
>Ga0102941_1000820_pt1 | contig 14740 bp, 13 predicted proteins | sample SalPonR2_C_D2_MG_FD_79281 | JGI IMG/M metagenome (GOLD analysis project Ga0102941, IMG submission 79281) | Salt pond soil microbial communities from South San Francisco under conditions of wetland restoration - Salt Pond MetaG R2_C_D2_MG | ecosystem: Environmental > Aquatic > Marine > Intertidal... | reverse complement strand
TTTTTTTATTGACAGAATAAAAATGTTGTAGTATAATATGACTAAATCGTCATATGACTAAAAAGTCATATGGTAAATATATATTATTTCCCGGGAAATAATATTTTGGAGGTGAACAATTTGCCAACATCTACTTTTTTTAATCTTCCTCAGCCAAAAAAAGAAAGAATAATTGATGCAGCTCTAGATGAATTTGCTGATCATTCCTATCATCAGGCAAGAGTTAGCAATATAGTAAAAAAAGCTGGTATAGCAAAAGGTAGTTTTTATCAATATTTTGAAGATAAAAAAGAAATTTTTAAATATATAATTGATATTATGGGAGAAAAGAAATTAAAATATTTGAAAGATGTAATAAAAAAGCAGGCAGAAATGGATTTTTTTGATTTTTTAGAAGAACTATATAAAGAAGGTATAAATTTTGCTAAAGATCATCCCCGTTTAAATAAGATTGGAAATAAATTGTTTTCGGATTCAAACAGTGAAATATTTGAAGAAATTATGGATATAAATAAAAACAAAAGTATTTATTTTTATGAAAATATTCTTAATAAGGGAATTGATAATGGAGAAATTGATCCCCAAATTGATATAAAACTTACTGCCCATTTATTAACTAAAATTAATATTTTTATTGGAGAATTATTATATAAAGAAAGTGAGGTTGGTTTAGATGATATGAGAATAGTACAGGAGGTATTATATATTATCAAGAATGGATTAGAATTGAATAAAAAAGGAGGGGACAATATTGGCACTACTTAATTTAAAAGATGTTAAAAAGATTTATCAACAGGGAGAAATAGAGGTGCCTGCCTTAAATGGTATAAATATTGATATTGAAGAAGGTGAATTCACCACTATTTTTGGACCTTCAGGTTCTGGGAAAACTACATTTTTAAATATGATAGGTTGTCTTGATAAACCTACTTCAGGTGAAATATATTTTAATAAAAACAAGTTAAAAGATTTGAATAAAAAAGAATTAGCAGATATTAGGAGATATAATATTGGCTTTATTTTTCAAAGTTATAATTTAATTCCTGTACTTACAGCTTATGAAAATGTTGAATTTGCTTTAAGGTTAATAGATGGGGAAACAGATAAAGACATAAAAAATAAAGTAATGAAAATCTTAGCTGATGTTGGTTTAGAAGGACTTGAAAAAAGAAAACCTAATGAACTTTCTGGTGGACAAAAACAAAGAGTTGCTGTAGCAAGAGCTTTAGTAAAAGAACCTAAATTGATTTTAGCTGATGAGCCAACTGCAAATCTAGATTCAAAAACCGGAAAAGAAGTAATGGAAATTATGTTAAAAATGAATGAACAGTTAAATACAACTTTTATATTTTCAACTCATGATCCTAGAGTTATGGATTATGCCAGACGTTTGATTGAAATTAAAGATGGTCTTATTTCTGATGATGAAAGGAGGTAAGTGTTATGTTTTTGCTCAAATTAGCATTTAAAAACCTTACCCGCCATCGTAAAAGAACATTAATAACTGCTTCAATAATTGCAGCTGCAGTTGTTATATTTTTAGCTTTTGATTCTATTTTATTAGGTTTAAATGAAGCTTCTTATAAAAATATAATTAATTATTCTACATCTGAGATGCAGGTTGTTAAAAACGAATACTGGGAAAATAAAGATAACTTACCTTTAAATAATTTAATTGAAGAAGATCAGGAGTTTATGAATAAGTTAAGTTCCAACAGTATTATAGAAGGTTATAGTAGGAAACTTATTTTTCAGGCAAGATTAAATAATGGAATTGATGAATTGCCAATTAAGGCAGTAGGTGTTAGAGGGGATGAAATTAATAGAACTTTAGATTTGAAAAGCAAAATAATTGAAGGTGAATTTTTTCTAAATGGTGAAAAACATGCAGTTTTAGGTAAAGAATTAGCTGATTTAATGAATTTAGAATATGGTGATTATTTAACATTATTAGTAAGGACTAAAGAGGATACTTTTAATACTATAGAATTAGAAATCGGTGGATTATTAAAAACTCCAAATCCAGAGGTTAATAAAAACAATCTTTATTTACCTTTAAATATTGCTCAAAATTCTCTTAATTTAAATAATGAATTTAGTCATTTATTAATTAAAACCAAAAATAATATTGAAATAGATAGAATAGCTGCAAAATTAGAAAATGATCTAAAAAATATAAATCAGAATTTAAAAGTAGTTCCCTGGAATGATTTAACTGCAGTTTCCGTTATGACTGCTAAACAGGGGGCAAATCGAATGATTTTAGGGATTATTCTTTTGCTGGCTGCTATTGGAATTATTAATACAGTAATTTTAGCAGCTTTAGAACGCATGGAAGAAATTGGAATGATGAAAGCTATGGGAATGAAAAGAAGTGAAATTATTATTTCTTTTGTTCTGGAATCAACTGGATTAGCAATTATTGGAGGAATATTAGGTTGTGTTTTTGGGGCAGCAGTAATATTTTTTATGCATAATTATGGTATAGATTTTGCTGCTCTTTATGATATCAATATTAATGAATTTGGTATTCCAATTGTTGATAAGATTTATGGTGCATGGAAAATTACTTCTTTTTTCTTTGTTTTTATATTCAGTGTAATTGTTTCTATGATTTCTAGTATCTTTCCTGCTTACTGGGCAGCTAATAAAAATCCTGTGGATGCTATTCATCACAGATAAAGGAGGGATCATATGGGTTATTTAGTTAAATTGGCTTTTAAAAATATATTCAGACATAAATTACGTACTATTGTTTCAATATCAGCAATTATTGTAGCCATTATAGTTGTAGTTTTTGCCAGAGGCTTAATTAATGGGATGATTAATTCAACTTATTCAGATTATTTTCACTATCAATCCGGACATGTAAGAGTTATTAATAAAGAATATGAACAAAAAGAAAGACTTCTATCATTAAATCATACTGTGAGTGGGTTTTCTGAAGAAGAAGGTCTGGATACAATGTTTGAAGAATTTAATAATATAGAAGGTGTTGAAAGAGTAATACCCAGATTAAAATTTGGAGCTATAGTTAGTACAGGTGATGAATTGGTTGAAATGATGGGTTGGGGAGTTGATTCACAAAAAGAATTAGATTTTACAAATTTGGGAGAAAATATTGCTGAGGGAAGAATGGTTGAAAAAGGAAAAATGGAAGTTGTTATGGGAGATAGTCTGCTTCAGGATTTAAATAAAGAAGTTGGTGATAAAGTAACTATTGTTTATAATACAGCTTTTAGTTCTCTAAAAGGTGCTACTTTCAAAATTGTAGGGAAAGTTGATAGTAATTTAAAACTACTTGATGAAAAATTGTTTTATTTGCCATTAAGTGTTGCTCAAAGACAATTATATCTTGATGGTCAAACTACTGAAATTTTATTTGAATTAAAAGATCGAAATATGGCTGGAGAGACAAGCAATAAAATCAATGCTCTTTTATCTAATAAAGGAGTTGCTGATAAATATGAGGCAATTAACTGGCGAGAAGGTGGAGGCATAATTTCCTTTTTTGATTTAGCAAAAAACATATATAATGTAATATATATTTTCATTGTTGGCCTGGCCAGTTTTGTAGTAATCAACACTTTGATTATGATTGTAAAAGAAAGAACTCAAGAAATTGGAATGATGAGTTCTCTAGGATTGAAAAAAAGTTCGATTTTAAAGCTATTTATTTTTGAAGGAACAGTGATGGGTATAATCGGTAGTTTTATTGGTGCAGTTTTTGGAGGTATAATAACTAAGGTTCTTTCAACTGTTGGTCTTGACTTTACTCAAGCATTTGAGGGAATGGGTGAAGAAATAATAATGAGCACTATAATTTACCCTGAACATTCTATTTCAAATTTGATTTTTGCCTTTTTCTTAGGAGTCATAATTGTAAGTTTAGCTAGTATTATACCAGCACGAAGAGCTGCAAATCTAGAACCTACAGATGCTTTGCGTGATATAGAATAAGAGGAGGTTAAACTATGAATACTAATAAATTAACTAAGATAGATTTTAATATGAAATTAATTACTAGTTTTTCAATAATGATTTTCTGTTTAATATTTTTCAGTCAAAATATGATGGCTATAACTGCTGAAGAAATCATTAATAAAAGAGATGAAAATGAATATATAGAATCTGCCAGAATAGAAGCAAAAATGATTATAACTAATTCAGGACGTGAAATGACTAAAGAAATGGTGTCAATTTCTAAGGGAGAAGATGCTTTTGTTGAATTTACAAACTCTAGAGATAGAGGCACAAAATATCTTAAAAAAGGAGATAATCTTTGGATGTTTTTCCCAGATGCTGAAGATGTAGTAAAAATTTCCGGGCATATGATGAATCAAGGAATGATGGGCAGTGATTTTTCCTATCAGGATATAATGGAATCAACTAAAATGACCGAGCTTTACAACTTTGAATTAATTGGAGAAGGTGAATATAATAACCGCACCTGTTATATATTAGAAGCTACTGCTGTTGAAGGTAAGGAAGTTTCCTATTACAGGAGAAAAATTTGGATTGACAAAGAAAGGTTTATTGCTTTAAAAGAAGAATTATATGCACAAAGTGGTAGGCTTTTAAAAGTTAGTGAAGTAAAAGAAGTTGATGAATTTGAAGGAAGATATTACCCGGTGATAAGTATTATGGAAAATAAACTAAGAGAAAATACAAGTACTGAATTTATTGTTGAAAAAATTGAGTTTAATCCTGAAATAGATGAGAGTATATTTACATTAGAAAATTTACAATAATAAGGAGGTAATTATGAATAAAAAGCTTTTGATTATTTTCAGTTTTTTACTAATAATTTTACTATCCTTAACTGCTTCAGCTGAGGTTGAAATAGGTGGAGAAGTAGGGGTTGATTCAAGTGTTATTTTTAATAATAATCAAAGTGAATTTTATTTAACAGAGAATCTAAAAATTAAATTATTTATTCCTCAAACAAAAAGTGCTGAAGTAAAAGTAGATTTTGAGCTAAGGAATAATCAATTTGGTACAAACACTACTTTTAAAAAATTATATATAAAAAGAGGATATAATAATTTTAATATTAGTCTGGGAAGACAGCCGGTTTCCTGGTCATTTGGATCATTAATTAATCCAGTTGATTTTAATTTTGGAGCAGAGATTATGGATCAGTCTCAATCAGCTAAATATATAGATGCTGCAAAAATTTATGTACCAGTTAACTGGAAATCTGGAGTGGAAATAGTGGCCAACCCTCAATTAGAAATTATTGATCCTGAATCAAAGAAATTGAATTTTAAAGGTACAAAAACTGGGATTAGGGCTAGAACTATGATAAATAATTATGATCTATCATTAAATTATATAAATGATCCTCTGGATATTAATAGAAAAAACAAAATAGGATTAAGTTTAAAAGGTGACTTAGGACCCCTGGGTCTATATTCAGCAGTTAGTTATGAAAAATCGACTAAGCAAACCATTGAAGATGAAAATATATATTTATTGGGACTTGATTATAGTAAAACAATTAATTATGATCAGCGAGTTTATTTACAGGGAGAAGTTATTAATTTAAGCTCAATTAAACTCAAAGAATTTGCAACAACTTTATTACAGGCTGACATCTCAGATAATTTAGAATTAGATGAAAAAAGATATAATCTTTTAGCAGGAAATATATCTTATTCAATTAATAATTTTTCAAGTGTAAATTTATTTTTATTAGGGAATATTAATGACAGCAGTTTTGCCTTAACACCTCAATATAAAAATCAACTACCTGGAAATATAGATTTAACTATAAGTAGTATTTTAGCAACCAGCAAAAACAAAGATTTTTTCAATCAGGAAAATGTACCACTATCCATAAATTTTAATTTAAGCTATTCTTTTTAAAAATTAATTCTATAGATAAATTTATTTGTTATGGAGGGTTTTTATGTATTTAATAAGATTAGCAATCAAAAATCTAACCAGACATAAAAAAAGAACGTTATTAACTGCAGGGATTATTGCTTTAGCAGTAGTATTTTATATATTTTTAGATTCTTTAATGTTGGGTATGAGAAATAAAGCTTTATCAAATATAATTGATTTTGAAAGTGGTCATATTCAGGTTGCTAATGAAAATTATTGGGAGCAAAGAGATGAATTTCCTTTAGAAAATTTAATGAACCAGGATGGAGAAACAGCAGCAATAATAAAGGAAACTGAAGGAATAAAGGGAATTTCTCCTCAATTAAAATTTCTGGCCAGATTAAATAATGGTGTGGATGAGATTCCAATTCCTGTTGAAGGAGTTATACCTCAAAATGAAAAAGAGGTATTTGAAAAAGATAAATATTTTGTGAAAGGTGATTATTTTGCTAATGGTGAATATAAAGCTGTTTTAGGAAAAAATCTAGCAGAATTAATGGGGCTAAAAAATGGTGATTATTTCACTTTAGTATTTAGAACAAAAAATGAGACATTTAATACAATTGATTTACAAATATCAGGGCTTTTAGAAACCCCTAATCCTAATATCAATTCTAATAGAATATTTATTCCTCTTTCTATAGCTCAGAAAGTTCTTAATGTAGATAATAAAATTAGTCAGTATGCTATAAGAACAGAAAAAAAGGAAGTTGAAGAAGAAATTAAATTGTTAAATAATGAATTAAATGGTGAAATAACAGCTTTTCCCTGGCAGGATTCTGCTTCTTCTATGATAAAATTAAGTCAGGCTCAAGAAATAGAAAGTGAAATTATTTTAGGTATTATTTTAATTATTGCTGTTTTAGGTATTATAAACTCCATTATATTAGCAGGAATAGAAAGAATCGAAGAAATAGGGATGATGAAAGCTCTTGGTATGAAAGAAAGAGAAATTATTTTGACATTTGTTTATGAATCTACTGGCATTGGAGTTTTAGGAGCATTTATAGGATCTGTATTTAGTTTTATAGGAGTTGGTTTATTTCAAAAATATGGAATTGATTTTTTTAAATTAATGGGAACCGACTATGATTTTAGTGATTTTGGGATGCCAATTATGGGAAAAGTTTATGGTGAATGGAATCCTGAGACCTTTCTCTTTATTATTGTATTTGTGATTTTGATTAGTAGTATAGTTAGTATTTTTCCTGCAATGTGGGCAGCTAAAAAAGAAGCAGCAAAAGCAATTCACCATAAACAATAAAAAGTCTATAATTATCCAAGTTGTGTTTCATCTATAAAATATTTAAATGAGATTACTAATGGTAGTGAAATCAAAACTCCAATTAAGCTAAATCTCATTCCTACTAAAAGACCATATTTATCTATGAAATAACCAATTGCCATTGGTCCCAGACTATAGATGATTGTATAAAGAGTTGAAAAAAGACCAAAACCTGACCCCTGGTATTTTTCAGGGGATTTTTTCATTACATAGGAATTGATTAAGGTATTATGGCTTTTGAAAGTAATTCCTAGAACTATAAGTGTTAAAATAATCATAAAGTGATTAATATGTAGGGTAAAAATAATAAAAAAGATGAGATTAAGAGCAGTAAGTGTAGCAAAAATTCTTTTTACTCCAAATTTATCAGCAGCCCAGGCAACTCCCATTTTGGTAATGAGTCCACTTACAGCTATTATTGTAAAAAGCTTATTGGCATTAGAAAAACTATAATTTTTTGCTTCAGCTAAAGCAGTAGGAATAAAAGATTCAAAACCTTTTATAGCAAAAAAACCAAAACCTCCTACTAAGGTAGCCCAAATTATAAATTTTCTAAGATTAGGGTGTTTGAAAACTTCAAATATTTCCGTTAATTCTTCTTTAAAACTATTTTGATTTTCTGGATCACTTTTTATAGTTTTTTTGATTTTTTTGCCTTTCATAAAATAGGCAAATAAAAAACTGGTAATTATAATTCCTATACCAGCAGCCAAAAATAGACTATTCCAGGAATAACCTAGATTTTCTAGAAATAAAATTACAGCTAAAGGTGCTATAAAACTGGCTGTACCTCCAAAAAGTTCTAAAAGAGCAGTGGAAGTTGTTTCTTTACCTGTTTTTCCTATCAAAACTGAAAAAGTATAGCCTGCTGTAGTATAAAGGCCTGTTGCTCCTCCCATTAAAAATGATAAAATTGCAAGAACTAAATAATTTGGTGAAAAACTTAATAATAATAGACTTAAACCTGTTAAAAAACTACTATAAATTATTGTTTTTTTACAACCATATATATCAGTTAAAATTCCGGAAGGGAATCTGGTAAAAGCATAACCTAAATAGACGAAGGTTATTAGAGAGCCAGCCTGAGTTGAACTTATACTTAGAGAGTTTTTTAAAGGTGATAAAAGTGGGGTATATATGAATTTGGCAATACCGGAAAAGAAAAATAATATTGAATTTAGTACAAAAACTACAATATAGTTTGGATTATCTGTGTCCATTAATTAGTCTCCTCAAATATATTTTGGATCATTTTTTGAAATTTTTCTGGTTCATAATTTTTATAATCTTCTATTAGTTCTAAAACTTTATCAAGTTGTTCTTTAGTTATTTCGCCATTTTCATAAAGGTCATAATAATTGTTAGTTAAAGTTAAAGTTATTTTTTGATCTATATTATCTTTATTAAGCATCAGGCATACTCCCTTCTATTGATACATTTTCAGGATCAACAAAACGAATATGTTCTTCATCAAATGAAAGTTTGATAGAGCCGGTTTGGCCGGTTCTTTGCTTGGCAACAATTATATCTGTTTCATCTTCTGTACCTTCTGCAATAGCTTTTTCACGGGCGGCAGCACTTGTATGTGCTTCCCGGTAAAGAAAGATTACCCCATCAGCAATTTCTTCAATATTACCAGAATCTCTTAGGTCAGATAAAACCGGTCTTTTGTCAGATCTACTTGTAAAACTTCTACTTATCTGTGAAATCAAAATAATAGGAACATTTAATTCAGATGCTAAATTTCTTAATTGGAGAACAATTTCACCAATTGCTCTTGAAGTGTTTTGAATCTGATCATCAGGAAGTTGAATCATTTGCAGATAATCAATAACTACTAAACCAATATCATCTAATTGAGATCTAAATTTACGTAACCGGGCTCTTATTTGAGCGACATTCAAACCTCTTTCATCAGAGATCATTAATGGGTATTCATGCATATTATCAAGTGCTTTAGAGATGCGATTTTCTTCTTTTTCATTTGTTTGGCCCTGGGAATATTTCCAGGCATGAACCTGTGATTCAGAAATTACCATTCTATCTACTACCTCAGTTGCATCCATTTCAAGACTTATCATTGCTACTGGTACATCTCTTTTTAAGACATTTTGAGCAATATTAATAGCAAAGGCAGTTTTACCCATACTGGTAGATGCTGCTATTACAGAAAGGTGACCCTTTTTGAATCCGCCAATTAAATTATCGAGAGAAATAAAACCACTTCTAAGACCTACATCTGCTTCTCCATTTTTTCTTTCCAGGTATGATTCAAAAGAATCTATTAGGGCTTCTTCCATTGAATAGATATGTTTATCCATATCTGTTGATTCATTAGTTGCCTCAAAAATTAATTCCTGAGCCTGAGCCTGATAATCTCCAATATCAAGATCATCATTATCAGCTAAATTTTTGATTTTGTTTGCAGCTCTTAACAATAAATCTTTTTGATGTCTTTCTTTGATAAGGTCTATAGTTGGTTGGAGTTCTTCGACTGTATTAAAGCCTGAAGTTAATTTATCAATAACTTTTTCTGGCTTTTTAATAACTCCATCTTTTTTTAATTTAATAAATAATTTAGTTTTTGAAATTTGACTATCTCTTTGAAATTGATTTAAAAGTATTTCATAAATGAGTGAAGCCTGAGGATTTTGAAAGTGTTCTACTTCAAGAACATCTGCTACTTCATCAATTTTGCTTGGGAACTGAAGTAGTATACCCAGTAATTGAAACTCTGTTCTGGCTATTTCATTTTCATCACTCAAATATTTTTCTTCAACTGCCATTTAAGAAACCTCCTTTTACTACAGATCCCAATAAAATTTATCCCATTTTTTTATATTATCCTCTTTATCATTTTTATTTTTTTTATTTTGATTTGAATCATGATTTCTATTATAATTTTTCTTTTTTGCAAAGTATTTTCTTGCTTCTCTTACAGATCTTATTTTATTATTTTTTAGTGGCTTTATAAAATTATCTTCAATATATTTTAAAGAAGGTTGACCATCTCTTTTTCTTTTAACTCCTTCTTTTATTGCATACTGAACCATAGAAGAACTCAAGGCAAAATCATCTATTAACCAGCTTTTAAAAGTTTCCAATTGAGTTGGGTTAATATTTCTCCATTTAATACCATATACTCTTGCCAGGTCTTTTGTTTCTCTATATAATCTATCAAAATATTTTAATTTATCAAGATCAAAAATTTCTTTATTATACCAATCATCTATAATCCCTCTTAAATAATAGAAAGCATTATTATGATTTTCCTGACCTCTTTGTTTTTCCAGCCATTTATTTACTCGTCTTATTAATTCCTGTAGAATTTCTTTGGAAAAGTCATTTAACCATTTATCTATTTCTTTATTAAATTGACGATAATCAATATCATCAGCTAAAAAACTTACTATAGCTTTTTTTATTTCGTTAATTGAAGGAGCTTTCTTTTTAATTATATTTTTGCGATATTTCTTTTTATCCTGGAAATTATTGAAAGTTTTTCTGTTAATTAATATATTTTTCTCTTTTTTATTTTCATTAATATTTTCTTTGTTTATTATGATTTCAAATTCTTTATTGTTTTTTTTCTCTATATCGATTATATCATTGTCATTCATGTAATCAAGGGATTTTTTGATTTCAGATAAATTACATGCTAAACTTGAAGTAATATTATTTAAATCTAATTTTAGATAATTATCTTTTTTTAAATGGGTTAAAAGATAAAGAAAAACAGCAAGTGAAGAGTCAGGAAATTTTTTTAACAAACCAGCATCTATTGCAGATCTACCAATTTCAAGACTTTGTTTTTCTTCATGAGCCACAAGTTTAACTTTTTGATGTTCTAAAAAATTAATATTACCCATTATAAATACTCCTTTTTATTATTCTTATACATCACCTTAATATATTATTTCTCTAATAAAATGTCAAATCCTTTTCAAATTTATCTTTCTTGACTAATCACTATAGTTTTAGATATAATTGCACTAAGGAGATAATTATTTATTAAATAAGATCTAAAAAAGAAAGGAAGATTTATTTGATAGGAAGATATTCTTTACCACAAATGGAAGAAATTTGGAGTGAGGAAAATAAATACAAGAAATGGCTTGAAATAGAAATAGCTGTTTGCAAAGCTAAGGCTGAATTAGGAGAAATTCCTAAAAAAGCTGCTAAAAAAATTGAAAATAATTCTAAACTTGATCTAGAAAGGATTAAAGAAATAGAAAAAACAACACGACATGATATGTTAGCTTTTATTGAAAGTATTAATGAAAAACTGGGTAATGAATCAAAATATGTTCATCAGGGTTTAACATCTTCTGATATAAAAGATACTGCTCGTGCACTACAAATGAAAGAAAGTGTTGAATTAATTTTAAAAGATTTAAATGAAATGAAAAAAGTACTTAAAGAAAAAGCAATTTTACATAAAAAAACAATTATGATTGGAAGAACTCATGGAGTACATGCTGAACCAGTAACCTGGGGATTAAAAATGGCCCTCTGGTATGAAGAAATAAAAAGACATATAAAAAGAATGGAAAATATACTTGATCTGGTAAGTGTTGGTCAGGTTTCAGGAGCAGTAGGGACATATACAAGTGTCAGTCCTAAAATTGAAGAAGAAGTTTGTAAGAAATTAGGACTTAAACCTGCTCCAATAAGTAATCAGATAATGCAAAGAGATAGACAGTCTGATTTTTTGAATCATTTAGCATTAATTGCAGCTTCTTTAGAAAAGTTTGCAACAGAAATCAGGAATTTACAGAGAACAGATATTTTAGAAGTTGAAGAAGGTTTTCGAAAAGGGCAAAAAGGTTCTTCTGCTATGCCTCATAAGAAAAACCCAATAGTTTGTGAGAGAATAACAGGTTTAGCCAGAGTTGTGCGTGGGAATGTTGTTCCTGGTTTAGAAAATATATCTCTCTGGCATGAAAGAGATCTTACTCATTCTTCAGTTGAAAGAGTTATACTTCCTGATAGTAGTATCCTGGTTGATTATGCTTTGCAAAAATTCAAAGAAGTTTTAGAAGAGTTAAAAATAAATAAAGATAATATGAGAAAAAATATGGATAGAACTCATGGACTTATTTTCTCTCAGAGAGTTATGTTAGCTTTAGTTGATAAAGGTTTAGAAAGAGAAGATGCCTATGAGATGGCCCAGAGGAATGCACTTAAAGCCTGGGAAAACAAAGAAGATTATAAAAAATTAATAAAAAATGATAATAAAATAAAAGAATATCTTAATGATCAAGAAATAGAAGATGTATTTGATTATAATTATTATCTTAAGGAAATAGATAATATTTTTACGAGACTTGGTTTAAATTAATTATATTTTTAAAATATGAGAGGAGGAAGCTTAAACTTATATAAAAAATTGAGTTTAAGCGTCTAAAGATGTCAAATAAAATAGTTGTTGGTACACAATGGGGAGATGAAGGTAAAGGTAAAGTTACAGATATGCTTGCCTCTACTGCAGATGTAGTAGTTCGTTTTGGAGGAGGTAATAATGCGGGACACACTGTAATTGTTGATGATGAAAAATTTGAATTACACCTAATTCCTTCTGGAATTTTATATCCAGAAAAAGAATGTGTAATTGGAAATGGAGTAGTTATCGATCCTGTAGTTTTAGTTGAAGAAATGGAAGGACTTGCCAAAAGAGGTATAAGTCTTGATAATCTTTATATTAGTGAGACAGCTCATGTGATTATGCCTTACCATCGTCTTTTAGATGGCTTAGAAGAGAAGAGAAAGGGGCAGGACAAGATTGGAACTACGGGTAAAGGTATTGGACCAACTTATACTGATAAGGCAGCTAGAAAAGGAATAAGAGTGATTGATCTTTTAGATGAAGATAGGTTCAGAAAAAAACTAGAAAAATCATTAGAATATAAGAATATTTTATTAGAAAGAGTATATAATGAGGAACCATTTAGTGTAGAAGAAATCATTGAAGAATATAAACCAAGTATAGAAAAGATACGTTCTCATGTGCGAAATACTTCCTTATTATTGGATAAAAAAATAAAAGAAGATAAAAAAATATTTTTTGAAGGAGCCCAGGGAACACTTCTTGATATTGATTATGGTACATATCCTTATGTAACTTCTTCTAATCCAACTGCTGGAGGAGTTTGTACAGGATCAGGAGTTGGCCCGGTACAGATTGATGATGTTATAGGAGTTGCCAAAGCCTATATAACAAGAGTTGGAGAAGGACCATTTCCTACTGAATTAAAAGGAAAAATTGGGGAAAAGCTTAGAAAAAAAGGAAATGAATTTGGAGTTACTACTGGGAGACCAAGAAGATGTGGCTGGCTAGATATTCCTGTATTAAAACATGCAGTAAGAGTAAATGGACTTACAGAAATTGTATTAACCAAAGTTGATATTTTAAGTGGATTTGAAGAAATAAAAGTATGTACAGCTTATAAAAATGATGATGAGGTTTTAGAAGAATTTCCTGCTGATTTTGAAAAATTAAAAGACTATGAACCAGTATATCAAAAATTTGAAGGTTGGGATGAAGATATATCTAAAGTTAGGGAATATGAAAATTTACCTGAAAATGCAAAAAAATATATAGAAAAAATTGAAGATATGGTTGATACCCGTATTTCTATTATAGGTATTGGCCCAGGACGAGAAGAAGCTATTATAAAAAATTAGTTTTTGAGGAGGATAAGATATGAAGGTTTTAGTTGTAGGAAGTGGTGGCCGGGAACATGCTCTTGTCTGGAAAATATTTCAGAGTGAATTAGTAGATGAAATATATGCAGCCCCAGGAAATGATGGGATGATTCCTTTAGCAGAAAGAGTTGATATTTCAGCAGATGATATTGATTCCCTGGCTAATTGGGTTGAAGAAAATGATATTGATCTAACTGTGGTTGGTCCAGAAAAACCATTAGTTAACGGAATAGTAAATGAATTTCAAAAAAGAGATTTAACAATTTTTGGTCCAAATGCAAAGGCATCTCAGATTGAAGGTAGTAAAGTTTTTGCTAAAGATATTTTGAGAAAATATGATATTCCAACTGCTGAATATGAAGTGTTTAATTCTGCAGAAGCTGCTTTAGATTATTTTAAAACCTGTAATTATCCTATTGTTGTAAAAGCTGAAGGACTTGCAGGCGGGAAAGGTGTCGTAATTGCTACTACTGTAAAAGAGGCTGAAGAAGCAGTTGAAAAAATTATGGAAGATAGAGTTTTTGGTGATGCTGGTGAAAGAATTGTAGTAGAAGATTTCTTAAAAGGAGAGGAAGTTTCTTTTCTGGGTTTAACTGATGGAGAAAACATTGTACCACTTGCTCCAGCTCAGGATCATAAAGCAGTTTTTGATGGAGATGAGGGTCCAAATACTGGTGGAATGGGAGCTTATTCACCTACTCCCTTTGTAAGTGAAGAATTAGAACAGGAAATTTTAGATGAAATACTTCAACCTACTATTGATGCTTTTAGAAAAGAGGGAATTAAATATAAAGGTATTTTATATGCAGGTCTTATGTTGACAGAAATGGGGCCAAAAGTACTTGAATTTAATGCCAGATT